>ERZ779762.1424-NODE-1424-length-13346-cov-2.754195_pt1 | contig 13346 bp, 9 predicted proteins | sample MGYA00511887_ERZ779762 | MGnify/ENA primary metagenome ERZ779762 (study PRJEB29588, sample SAMEA2163052) | human gut metagenome | biome: human gut; feature: human-associated habitat; material: faeces | place: Denmark | collected 2008/2010 ...
CTTAATGGCTCGCTGATGGTTATGTATGTAGATAATTTTTATCACACAGATAAAATCACGAACGTGGTAATACAAGAAGATAGTGCTCATTCAAACCCATTTTTTGCTTCCCGCCACCTAAGGTCCGATACTAAAGGAAGAAATGTCTTGGTTTCTCATGATTTTTTCTATTTTGGTGATAATTTTGTTAAGCCCCCTGAGAATTTTCTTCCTATCGCCACTCCGGCGCCTAGAGGATTTTCATATAAAGGATTATCAAAAAATTTAGAGAAAAATTTTATGGGGTTGTCGCACTAACCATTTAGTGCGACAGCCCCTTGATTTTGGCGATGCGGGAAGGCAACGTAACCGGTGGAAAACAGGGAAATCCAGCGAAATAGGTTGCCTTTACCGCCGATAATAATATCCGTCCTGTGCATTGCTGTCTGTAAGGCCGTTAAATTTACATTTCAGTCGGCGTTTTGACAGATCTACCGTAAGGGTTGCCGTGTAACGGCCGTTTACCTTTTCCCATCCGCTTCCCGGAAAGTCGCAGTATAAAGAAGTAAATGTGGCTTTTATTTTTTTGCCTTTGATGATTTTGTAAGTGCCTGTATCTTTGTTTCGCCATCCTCTCAATTGGACTTTTCCATTCGACTTGAATTTGAAAGTATACTGGCTTGAAAATTCCATGGTTGGATCCGAGACTTTGTTTTTCCAGGTAGTTCCGCTCAATGCTTTCTTTGTGACCTTCTTTGCGGCTGCATTTGCCGGAGTGTAAAATGATACACTGATCAAACAAATGGCAAGAAGGAGACTGGTGACTGATTTTTTCAACATAAATAAATTCCTCGCTTTCAATATGATATTTACAATAAAAAATATCTGTAAGGAATCCCTATCATATACCGGATATTCGATTCCAAACAGATATTTTTGTGTTTATGTCTATCCGATCACTCGTCTTGCACAATACGGTGTACGGTAACCGATATTACTTGTCGTGATGCCGACACTAGGGTTACTTGCGTGTACAACACGACCACCGCCGATGCAAAGCGCTACGTGATTTACATGACCATTTCTCGCATAGAAGATCAAGTCACCGGCTCTTGCTTCCGATACACTGATCTTTCTTCCGACACCGGATTGGGAACCGGAAGTACGAGGAAGACTGATACCAAACTTGCGGAATACCGACATGGTAAATCCGGAACAGTCCGTACCATTTGTCAGGCTGGTTCCTCCATAGACATATGGATTGCCGACAAACTGCAATGCGTAGGAAGCGATTGCAGAACCGTCTCCGCTTCCAATGACATCTCCACTGCCGTTGGAACTGTTTCCGCCGCTTGAAGAGCTGCTGGAAGAACTAGAACTGCTTGATTTTCCGGAGTTTCCACTACTGCTCTTATGCGAACTTGAAGAACTTCCGCTGCTGCTCTTGTGTGAAGAACTTGAGCTGCTGGAACTTCCCGAAGAACTTGAACTGCTGGAAGAACTGGAATTACCGGAAGCCTGCTGCTGTTGACGCTGCTGTGCTTCCTGTTCCGCGCGTGCGGCGGCAGCTTCGGCAGCTGCTTTTTTACGGGCAGCCTCACGTTCTTCTTCAATAGAAACCGCTTTTTTAAATTTCACGGTGATATCAACATATTCTTTGGAAACAAATCCTTTTGTATCACCATCGACCATAATCTTAACCCAGTCTTTATCTTCCCGGATCACTTCGAAACTTTCTTCGCCGGAGACCAGAGTAAGTACGGCACAATCCGTATTTTTGGCTTCACGAACCTTTAATGTTTCGGTATTGATCGTGGCAATCTTGGTTCCAAACTTATCTACCATTTTCTCGGCACTGTAGCCAATGGCAAGGTAATCGGACATAATATAGCCTTCTACCTGACCGGATTTGATCTTAACCCAGTCACCGACTTTTTTAACAATTTTAGCAGCACTGCCGCGGTACAATTTTCCGACGACTTTGCTGTCTGTATTTGGTTTTTTTCTTACATTTACATAATCTGCGGCAACCGAAATACCGACATTATCATATTCGGATTTTGGTTTAGGGGTTGCTGTCGGTTCGGCGGCAGGTTCCGGTGTTGGAGCAGTCGGATCGATCGTTGCGCCGGAAGCAGCATTTGGATCGGTTTGTGGTGCAGCAGCATCGGTAGCAGCCGGTTCATCCGCAAAAGCGACGATTGCCTCGGGATTCGAGGCGGCACCGGCAGACTGACTGTCTACGTACTGTTCTAATGTATACGCCATACCGGCAAGCTCGGTCTCACTGCACATGGTAGTGGATGAAGCGGGAAGATAATTTCCCCCGATGCTTGCGGTCACTAAAGCACCTGTACATAAGAATACCGTCCATATTCTTTTGTTATGCATGCGAATCCTCCATTCTTATTTATCATTTACATAAATAGTTACAAATATATTACAAAATTATTACGACCAAAAACAGTATAACAAGATTCCCCCCTGTTGTCAAGCACTAGCAGAAGAGAAATATCTCCAATTTTTAAATAGGTTAGGATATGTAAATTCATATAACTAATTACTTATATCGCCGATAAGTAAATAGTTATTAGAATTTTAAAAAAACATATGTTATACTTATATGTAGTTAATTCCGTTTTAAACGAATTCAACGCATGGAGTGTGGTATAAAGTGGTTTATTTTTCAACGATGGCTTCGATCTCGATCAGCACATCTTTAGGAAGACGGGCTACTTCTACACAGGAACGTGCAGGAAAATCCGTCGTAAAATATTTGGCATAGATTTCATTTACTTTTGTGAAATCGTCCATATTTTTAATGAAAACGGTTGTTTTAATTGTATTTTCAATCTTTGCTCCTGCAGCTTCGATCAGAGCAGCAAGATTTCCAATTGCCTGTTCAGCCTGAGCTTCGATGTCTCCTTCTACCAATTCACCGGTGGATGGAACAATCGGAATCACACCGGAAGTAAATAACAGGCCATTTACTTCAATGGCTTGTGAATAAGGGCCGATAGCAGCAGGTGCTTTCGGGGTTGAAATGATTTTTTTCATAAGGGTTCACCATTATCCTTTCTTAAATATAATAGATAGCGTTTTGCATCGCAATCCTACCTATTATTATAAACCATTTTGTCAAGATGGCAAGAGTGTCTTTTTTTACAAAAGAACTGGAAATTTTCCGAAAAATTTTGTATAATATAGACAAGAGAACGTATTATGCGAAGATGAGAAAGGCAGGTTGAGTATTATGAAAACGATTATTACAATAAGCAGACAATACGGAAGCGGCGGACGTGAGATCGAAAGAAAGCTGGCAGAACAGTTAGGAGTTCCGTTTTACGACAATGAGATTATTTCCCGGGCAGCCAAAGAAACCGGATTTTCGGAGGCAGCATTTGAGACGGTAGAGGATAAGGCGACAAACAGTCTGCTCTATTCGATCGCGATGGGAATGAATGTCTTTACGAATCAAGATGCAGGATTTGCAGGATTGTCTCTGGACGACCGCATTTTCCTGGCACAGTCCAATGTGATCCGTAAAGTGGCAGAAGAAGGTGGATGCGTCATCGTGGGACGCTGCGCCGACTACATATTGAAAGATTATGAAAATGTCGTAAATATCTTTATCCGCGCAAATCTGGATTTTCGTATCAAACGTTCGATCCAGGTAGATCGGCTCGATGAGAGCAAGGCCGGTGAGATTGTATCGAAAAAAGATAAAAGTCGTGGAAATTATTATCGATACCATGCCGGAGAGCGCTGGGACAACTTGATGAATTATGATCTCGTTCTGCGAAGCGATCTTGTCGGAATTGACAAAGCAGTAGAATGTATCAAGAATTATGTCGAGGCGATGTAAATAAGATGTTACAGCGGCCTCGCAAAAAGAAGGAGAATGAAAATGACACACAAGTCAATGCGAAAAGTGATGGCGGCTATTCTTAGTGCAGCGATGCTTTTTCAGATGGGGACAGCTCCCGCGACACAGGCTGCCGTAAAAGTCAAATTAGCAAAAAAATCAATCGTTTTGACCGAAAAGAAGTCAAAAACGGTGAAAGTTACAGGCGTAAAAAAAGCCAAAATAAAGAAAGTAAAATGGTCCACAAGCAGTAAGAAAATTGCGACGGTGAAAGCAAAGAGAAAGACTGCTGTAAAAGTGACCGCGAAAAAAGCCGGAAATGCGAAAGTGACCGGTAAATTTACATTGAAAGGTGTAAAAAAGATTCAGCGGGTTACCTTGAAGGTACAGGTAAAGGCCGCCTCTGAGGCTGAGGGCAAAGATGAGAAGGATACGCCGGCACAGACGACATCTGCTTCCCGGAACCCGGGTACAAACGCAACCCAGAATCCGGGAACAAATCCGACTCAGAAACCGGGAACAGCACCGACACAGAAACCGCAGGTGACTCCGACCCGGAAGCCGGAATCTACACCGGTTCAGACCGCAGATCCGGCGGCAAGTCCTTCGACATCACCGGCAGCGACCACAGCACCATCTTCGGATCCGACAGTAACGGAAACTCCGTCAGCGAGCCAGGCACCGGATGAATTTCAGCCGGTACTTTTCAAAAATGCAACTTTTGAAACAGGAACCGATGGTTTTGCTTCCCGGGGTTCTTCCAAAGTGTCTCAGGCAGATAACGGATACGACGGAAAATGTCTGTATGTAACCGGTCGTACGGACGTGTGGAACGGTGCAGCGCTTAATGTGACAAGTACGATCGTACCGGGTGCAAAATATCGTGTGACCGCATACATGAAACAGATGTCCGGTGACACGACATCGATTAAATGTTCCGTACAAATGGGGCAGAGTTATCCGGAGATTGCGACGGTAGAAGCGGCACCATCCGGAGAATGGGTAAAAATCGAAGGAGAGATCGAAGTAGCACCTTCTTTCTCGGAATATTTGATTTATTTTGAAATGCCAAACAGTAAGACAGCGGATTTCTATCTGGATTCAGTTGTTATTACGCAGATTTCCAAAGGAAAAGAGTTTATAGATCCGGATTCCTTAGACAGTATCAAGGATACGTATAAAGATATTTTCCAATATATGGGAACCTGTGCAAACTATTACGGTTACGATGCAAAGAAAGATCAGCTTATAACGCCGAAATTAGTCAACTTTATCAAAAAACAGTTTAACAGCATTACGCTGGAAAATGAGATGAAGCCGGATAATGTACTTGGTAGTAAGGATCTGATCACCGTGGAACAGGCAAAGAAACTTGGTTATTGTATTCCGGACAATTATCCGGAAACGAAAGTTCCAAAGCTCAATTTAAATACGGTAGATGCTACGCTTAAATTCTGCGCGGACAACAATGTCAAAATGCGTGCACATACCTTGATGTGGCACCAGCAGACGCCAAGCTGGTTCTTTACGAGAGATAATTACAGCGGAAGTGGTGTTACGACACCGGATGTGATGGATGCCCGTCTTGAATTTTATGTCCGCACGGTAATGAACCATGTTATGGATAAAGAAAAGGAACTTACCGGAAAAGCAGGAAGTCTTGTTTATGCATGGGATGTCACAAATGAGTATATCCATCGCGCCAATGACCCGACAGAACAAAGCTGGATGGACGTTTACGGCGATATGAAACTTCAGCCGTCTTATGTAAAGAAAGCCTTTACACTGGCGTATGAAGAACTTGAGAAACGAGGACTTCAGGATCAGGTAACCTTGTTCTACAACGATTACAATGAGTATGATTACGCAGATGACATTGTGAAACTTGTAAAATTTATCAACAGTGACAAGAAAGTCTGCGGCGGTATCGGTATGCAGAGTCATTTGACCGGGCCGACAAATCCGACGATTAAGCGCTATGCAGAAACATTGGATAAATTTCTGGCAACAGGACTGGAAGTTCAGGTAACAGAGCTGGATGCCGAGGTTGAAAGCAATAATCTGGAAGATCAGGCAGCATACATGAAATCCATTATGGAAACGATTGTGACAAAGCAGCTGAATCGTGACAAGACCGTGAATCCGAAAGGAATCACCGGTGTGACGATCTGGGGTCTGTATGACGCATGCTCTTGGAGAAAAAACATTCCACTTTTGTTTGCTTCCGGCATCAATGATCCAAAACCATCGTTCTATGCTTTCTTAGAGGCAGCAAAAGCCAAATAAATAGTGAAGTGATTTGTTTACTTGTAGCAAGCGTTCACGGCAAATGCCGTGAACGCTTGTGTGATTTTAGGGCTTTCGGGGCACTTGTGTGATTTTAGGGCTTTCGGGGCACTTGTGTGATTTTAGGGCTTTCAGGGCACTTGTGTGATTTTAGGGCTTTCAGGGCACTTGTGTGATTTTAGGGTTTTCAGGGCACTTGTGTGATTTTAGGGCGAGATGCTCGACTTTTGACCTACAGAGAAGAAATACAATTTAAACCATAAGAATTTGAGCATGGATTTGGTTTAAACCAAAAAAATTCGTTTTGAACCATAAAATCACGAGAGAAGTTTGGTTTAAATGGATAATATGGCGATTTGGGGCAAAAACTATATGAAGTTTGTATGGTCTGGGCAGAGAAAATGAATTCTGGGTCAAGTACAAAGGCAAAATCGTGTGATCCGGATACAAAAAACATGAAAAAAGTCAAAAACACGTAACAAAGCACCTCAAAAACGCGTAATAATTTACCTCAAAAACACGTAACAAAGCACCTCAAAAACGCGTAACAAAACGCCTCAAAAACACGTAACGACAGTTGACAAACGGCGAAAAATGGGGTATTTTTAAGAAAAATAAAAATCTGAGAAAAGAGAGAGGAAATCGATCGTGCAGACCCCAAAACTACCAAAGAACCATGACCGCCTGTTTTATCGCCTATATGGTGCAGGCGGTTGTCAATAATTTTGTACCATTGTTATTTGTAACATTTCAGCAGACCTATGATATCCCGATGGCGAAGATCACGCTGCTGATCACACTGAATTTCCTGATCCAGCTGGTGATCGACCTTTTGTCAGCCGGATTCGTGGACAAGATCGGATACCACGCGTCAGTAATTCTGGCACATATCTGTACGAGCGTCTTGGCTTTGTGCAGCTGGGGGTTATTCCGGGCGGCTTCCGGATGAAAGACGGATCGTACGAGGACATTTGTCCGTATTACCATAACTTGTAAAAACACGTCATTTTGCCCGTTCGTGTCATATTTGGTTCTTTCGTGTTAAGAGTATTGAGAAGTACCTGTATTTATGTTAAAATGATTGCATTTTACAGGAAACCGAAAGGAAAAGGAGAATGAATATGGCAAAAAAAGGGAAAAAATTACTGGCACTGATGCTTGTGGCTGCTCTTGTACTGGGGGGCGGAAACGGTGGAGTGATACAGGCAGCAGAGGATTATGAAGTGAAAGATCCGGTCAATACCATGGCGGATGGAACCGGTATCACGACCTGGGACTGTGTGTACTTTGGAAATTACATACAAAAGGATACCAATGGCGATGGTAAAGTAACCGGTGAAGATGAAAAACAGCCGATCAAATGGCGGGTGCTGTCGGTAGAGGAAGACGGGACGGCGCTTCTTTTGGCAGACAAATTGCTGGATATACAGCCTTTTGATAAAAATGCGAAAAACGACTGGGAAGCCTGTACTCTTCGTACCTGGCTGAATTCTACCTTTTTGAATGCCGCTTTTACCGAAGCGGAGCAGGAGGCGATCGCAGAGACGGAATTGGAAACAGAGAGTGCTGCGACCGTAACGGACAATATTTATCTCCTGTCGTTAGAGGAGGTAAGCAATCCGGAGTATGGATTTCATCCGTCGAGCGATTGTGAGAGCAATACAAGAAAAGCAGAAGGTACGGATTTAGCGGTGGTTGCTAATTATTGGTGGCTGCGTACGCCGCGTAAAGACGTTGATAATTGTGTTTGTTGGATTGATTCAGAAGGAAAGAATACACAAAATTCTTTTATTCCAAATGTATCTCAATGGATCCGCCCTGCCCTGCGGTTAAAGCTTTCTGACAGAGCACACTGGAGTTATGCGGGTACGACAGCATCCGAAGAACTCGAAGTGACCGTCGAAAATCCGACGGCGGGCAGCCTGTTTTCCGGTACCGTACGGGGATCTGAAAATATTGATACTGACAGGAGCACGGTTTCCTGGCAGAAAAAGGAAGAGGGAAAATGGGTCGATGTCGCGAAAGATGAGAGAGCACAATTACAGCAGGTGTACCGCGCCTGTGTTACCCTGAAAGCAAAAGAGGGAAGTTCGTTTGTCGGCTGTGATTATGCCCGGTTCAATGGAGAACAGGTGCGACTGACGAAAAAGGATGATGGCAGCCGGACATTCGTCTGTCCGGTTTACAATTATGGAGTGAAAAATCCGACTAATCCGGAGGCGGATGGAAGCGGAACTTCTACCTGGGACTGCGTATATTTTGGAAAATATTACCAGAATGATACCAATGGGGATGGCAAGGCCGATGAAACAGATGAAAAAGAGCCGGTCAAATGGCGTGTACTGTCCGTGGACTCTGCCGGAAATGCCTTACTTATGGCAGATAAGATTCTGGACTACAGAAATTTTAATGATAACGAAGCAGGTGACATTGCCTGGGGACAGAGTGATATGCGGAAATGGCTCAATTCTACCGGCGGGTTGGAGGAAGATCCGGGATTTTTGCAAACCGCATTTACCGAACAAGAGCGGGCAATGATCCGGTATAGAGAAATAGAGACGATTGTGGATAGTGATATTTTAAAAAACTGGGATTCTGTTTTCCTTTTATCGACACAAGACTCTGTCAATGCCGGCTATGGATTTTGGACTAAGGATAAAGAAAGCAAAAACAGAGTGGCAGAAAGTACTGCCTATGCAGCGGGAAAACAGCAAACGGTGGAAAATCAGTGGTGGCTGCGTACGCATTCTTGGGTGTCATCGGCGGAAACAGCAGCTAGAGTTTTTGTAAAACCGGATGGAACAGTTACCGGTGATGGGGTTCAAAATAACACCTTTTACGGGGTTCGCCCGGCACTGTACATAAATTTAGATGACTTTACCCAATGGACCTACGCGGGAACGGTGGATGCAGACGGCAATACGAAAGAGCCGGTGCGGCTTTCTGTTGACAGTCCGGTGCATGGAAGAGGATTTTACGCGGAAACAATGGGATTCCATGAGGCAGACTGGGCGGTGACAGCAGAGAACTGGCAAAAAAAGGAAAATGGAAACTGGATGGACGTGGAAGTCGAAGAATTGGCAGAAGCAGAAGGAGTTTATCGTCTGCGGACGCAGGTGGTAGCCGAGAAAGAAAACATGGAAGCACCGTGTGTTCTGAATCAGGGAAAGTATGCGCAGGTCGAAGCAAACGACGATGGTACCTTTACGGTCTATTGCACGTTTTCCAATTACGGACTGGCAGATCCTTCGGAGACAGAGGACGAGGGAAAGCAAGTGACGACGTGGCATACGATCTGGGTGACAGAGAATGAGACGGAGAAAGAAAATCCGATGAAATGGCGTGTGTTATCCGTAGATGCGTATGGAAATATTACGCTTGCCACCGATCCGTCCATGGGCGTAGAAGAGAGGAAAAACCGGACCAATCTTTCCCGGATCACAGACTGGTCGTATGCGGGAAAAGTAGATTCGGAGGGCGGATCGGAAGAGATCCTGCCGCGAAATCTTTACTTAAGTGCAGCGGTGGAGACACCGGAGACTGGAAAAAAATTACAGGACGGTATCACACAGCAATCGACGTTTGTTGCGGCAGAAAATGTAAGCTGGGAGAAAAAGGCTGCTACCGGGGAAGGCCGGTGGAGTGCTGCCGCACCGCAGGAAAAAGCGGATCCGGAAACGGTCTATGCCGTTCAGTTTACGGTGGGCCCAAAGCAGGCTGCCACTGTTTTCCATAAAAATACGCAGCTGTATGTGACGATAAATGGGCAAAAAGTAGCGGTAACCCGGGATGCGGATGGAAATTTCCGTGTGCGGTATGAATTTGCGGCGACCGCCGGACTTCCGCCGACACCAAGCGCGGCACCGTCGGCAAGTCCGTCAGCCATGCCGACACCATCTGCAAGCGGGACACCGACGGCAAGCCCATCTGCAAGCAACGCACCAACGCAAAATCCGACCGTGAGCAGTGCGCCGACGGGAAATCTGTCTGCAAGTGCAGCACCGGGGACGACTGCTCAACCGGGAGAGACAGGACAGCCGCAGAAACCGGAAGAGACTACGGCACCGGAAGCAAAACCGGCGGAAAAAGGGGAAAAACTCCGTGATAAAAACGGAGCCGGGTATATCGTCACGAAGGCGGACAGTAAAAATCCGGAAGTTGCTTATCAAAAGGCAGCTGCCACGAAAGGAACCGTGGTTGTGCCGGATACTGTCGTGGTGGACGGCACGACGTACAAAGTAACCTCAATTGAAAAGAAGGCATTTGGAACCGGCAAAAAGATCAAAACGATCATACTGGGAAAAAATGTAAAATACATAAAGAAGGATGCCTTTGCAGACTGTAAGACACTTCGGAAGATTATTGTGAAGACAAAGAAACTGACGAAGAAAACCGTGGCGAAAAAGGCGTTCCGTGGAGTGCGTAAAAATGTGCGGATCGTTGTGCCGAAAAAGAAAAAGCAGGCATACAGAAAACTTTTTTATCAGAGAGGCCTCAATAAAAAAGTTAAAATCCGTTCATAAAACCTGTTGACATTCTAAAAGCAAATGACTATAATAATCAATAACACATAGAAGAGACGAGTAAAATGTGATAACATGCCAGAGAGTGGTATCGGAGGGCGGCGTGCAAACAGGCAACTGCCCCGGGCTGGAAGTACCATGATGGGAAGCGTTTGAAAACTAACTCTGAGTGGCCCCAATCCGGTCCGGTGACTCCGTTATCGTCAAATGAAGCCGGGTATATCCGACTGCCGGAAGTGCAGTCTTATGTACCAAAAAGGGTGGAACCGCGGATGAATATTTCAGCCCGTCCCTTTAAACCTAAGTGTTTAGAGGGGCGGGCTTTTGTGTGCAGACAGCGAGACATGCAGAAACGAAAAATGCAAAAAGCGAAAAAATGCGTGTCGGGAAAAATGCCGCAGCCATAGAAAGGAGATCGTAGAGAATGAAAATCACATTGAAAGATGGTTCCTGTAAAGAATATGCAGAACCAATGGCAATTATTGACATTGCAAAAGACATTAGCGAAGGACTTGCCCGCGTAGCCTGCGTGGCAGAACTTGATGGAGAAGTAGTAGATCTGAGAACAGTAGTAGACGGAGAACATGAATTAAACATTTTGACCTTTGACAGTGATGCCGGAAAGGCAGCTTACCGCCACACCGCATCTCATGTGCTGGCACAGGCGGTCAAACGTCTGTATCCACATGCGAAATGTGCGATCGGACCGGCGATCGAGGACGGTTTCTATTATGATTTTGATATGGAATCCCTTGACCGTGAGGCACTTGACAAGATCGAAAAAGAGATGAAAAAGATCGTAAAAGAGGGAGCAGAGCTGAAACGATTTACTCTTCCCCGCAATGAAGCAATTGAATTTATGAAAAAACGCGAAGAGCCTTACAAAGTGGAATTGATCGAGGATCTTCCGGAAAACGCCGAGATTTCGTTCTATGAGCAGGGCGAATATGTCGACCTTTGTGCCGGCCCTCATTTGATGAGTACCAAGCCGCTCAAAGCGATGAAATTAATCTCCTCCTCCGGTGCTTACTGGAGAGGAAATGAGAAAAATAAAATGCTGACCCGTATTTACGGAACTGCATTTACGAAAAAAGCAGATCTGGATGCGCATTTGGAGCATCTGGCTGACATCAAAAAGCGCGACCACAACAAACTCGGACGCGAGATGGAATTATTTACCACGGTAGATGTCATCGGACAGGGACTTCCGCTCATTATGCCAAACGGTGTGAAAATGATCCAGAGAATGCAGCGCTGGATCGAGGACGAGGAGACAAGACGCGGTTATATGAGAACCAAGACGCCGCTCATGGCAAAATCCGATCTGTACAAGATCTCCGGCCACTGGGATCATTACAAAGAAGGAATGTTCGTCCTTGGCGACGAGGACAAGGACAAAGAGGTATTTGCGCTTCGTCCGATGACCTGTCCGTTCCAGTATTATGTATACAAAGCAAGCCAGAAATCCTACCGCGACCTTCCTTGCCGTTACGGCGAGACTTCGACGCTGTTCCGTAACGAGGATTCGGGCGAAATGCACGGCCTGACCCGTGTACGCCAGTTTACGATCTCCGAGGGACATTTGATCGTCCGCCCGGATCAGATGGTAAAAGAATTTAAAGATTGTATCGCATTGGCGCAGTACTGCCTGCAGACACTTGGTCTGGAAGAAGATGTAACCTATCATTTATCCAAATGGGATCCAGAAAATCCGGAAAAATATATCGGCGAGCCGGAAGTCTGGAATGAGACGGAAGAAGATATCCGAAATATCCTGAACGAACTGAACATTCCGTTTACCGAGGATGTCGGCGAGGCGGCTTTCTACGGACCAAAAGTAGACATTAACGCCAAAAACGTATATGGAAAAGAAGATACCATGATCACAATCCAGTGGGATGCCCTTCTTGCCGAGCAGTTTGATATGTATTTTATTGATGAAAAGGGCGACAAAGTCCGTCCTTACATCATTCACAGAACTTCGATCGGATGCTACGAGAGAACATTGGCATGGCTGATTGAAAAATATGCCGGTATGTTCCCGACATGGCTTTGTCCGGAGCAGGTCCGCGTGCTTCCGATTTCTGAAAAATATGCCGAGTATGCGGATAGTGTTTGCCAAAAATTGACAGCAAGCGGCGTGGATGCGACCGTAGATAACCGTTCTGAGAAGATCGGATTTAAAATCCGTGAAGCGCGCCTGCACCGTATTCCGTATATGCTCATCGTAGGTCAGAAAGAGCAGGAGGAAAATAAGGTGTCTCTCCGAAGCCGTTACAAAGGCGACGAGGGTCAGGTGGCTTTGGATGACTTTATTGCGGATATCACAGAAGAGATCCGTACCAAAGAGATCCGCAAGATTGAAGTAAGCGAAGAAAAATAATCGGAAAGGGAGGAGTCTATGGAGACAAAAAAGATAAATGGAAAAGCGGTTGCCTCGCTGATCCTTTCCTGTTTTTCTGTGTTGTGTTGTGTGACCTGGTATTTTGCCATCATTCTCGGAATGGTTGGCGTAGTGCTGGGAATCCTTGCATATCGTGAGTCGGCAGCCGGTCAGCGGGATCTGGCTATCGCAGGAATTATCGTGGGAGCTGTGGGAATGTCGCTCGGAATCGTTTCTGCGGTGCTTTACATCCTGCTCACAAGCGGTTCGGCAGACAGTTTGCAGCAGACATCGCCGGTATCGCCGTCAG
>ERZ779762.1443-NODE-1443-length-13232-cov-4.461410_pt1 | contig 13232 bp, 7 predicted proteins | sample MGYA00511887_ERZ779762 | MGnify/ENA primary metagenome ERZ779762 (study PRJEB29588, sample SAMEA2163052) | human gut metagenome | biome: human gut; feature: human-associated habitat; material: faeces | place: Denmark | collected 2008/2010 ...
GCACTAAAAATTGAAAATAACACACACAGAGCTATTTTATAAACGCCCACAATATCCTCACTAAAATATCCAACAATTACCATGTTAATAAGAAGAACTGCCACCAAAAAATGAAGATACACAAATATTGTTCTAAACTTCATACACTCCTCCAATTTTTCTATACAGTACGAGCATTTCCAGGGTGATAACTTTTTCTTTTTGTATACACTAATTTTCCATTTGTCGATTTATAAATAAAAGAACTAGAATAAATTTTTGTTTTTCCATTGTATGTGCGTTTTTGGCCAATAGCATCCTTAGGAATAGTGAGGGAAACATGCGTCACTGCCCCCCATTGCTTCAAACTACCATTTTCTGATCTACTCGAAGATGTACTTCCTGCTGATATACTAGCCGCAATTAAATTTGCCCCTAAACCATATGTTGCTCCCCACGGAACACTAAGATTTTTAGGAATATCAACAGATTTTATAAATCCAGTTAAATTACCTATATATGTAGTTGCACCAAATGCTATCCCTGCGTTTAAAGCTGCCATCAGTACAGAATCTCCTCTACTAAAACTAGCAATTCCTGCATATATAGCACTAATGATTCCTCCGCCTATGCTTCCAATAGCACCATCAACAGCACCGGCAAACGCACCAGATGCAGCTGCAACAGCTATATCCCAAGCAGTATACTTTTGTCCTGTCACAGTTGCAGCAATACCACCAGTTACAACATTTAACGCAGCTCCAATTACGGCTCCAGCTGCAATCTCTACAAGTTTATGCCATAACTGTCCATCACTGTCACTTCTCGTAATCGGGTTATCATCACAGTATGCATACAGGTTCTTCTCACCCAGCATATCGAGATTGTCCCTTAAAACCTGTGTGTCATCCGCGCTGATGAACCTGCGGATCGCAGGATCGTAATAACGGCTGCGGCAGTAATATAGGCCGGTCTCCACGTCATAATAATATCCCTTATAACGGAACGGGTTTCTTGCTCCCACCTTGTCTTTTAAGGTTCCTTCAATCTTAACTACCTGTCCCCAGCTGTCATAGGTATATCTTACAACGACCTTTCCGTCCTTGTCAAGAAGACCGATGATGTCATTCTGGGCATTTCTAAGGTACATATAGATCTCACTCTCATAAGTCAGCGCGATCACGTTTCCTGAGGAATCATAACGGTACCAGAGCGTTTTCTCACTTCCTGTCCTCTCTGAGACAAGCAGGTCACCAGCATAGCACATCTGGGTGACAGCACCGTCCACAACTTTCTTGATCCGGTGTCCGGCATGGTCATAGGAATACTGGATATTCTTTCCATTTGATACTGATGCAAGGGCATTTCCCAATGTCCAGGTATACTTGGTATTTCCCTTTGTGAGCATGTTTCCGGATGCGTCATAAGTCATCGCAACGCCGTTCCATTTGACCAGTTTATCCTTCCATACAGAATCAAAGGTTCCTGTTTTTGTCACAGAGGCGGAAGCTGGAAGGGTTCCTGATGCATAGGCATATTCCTTTTCACTGACCAGGTTTCCTCCAATATCGTAAGCATAGGTGACTGTCTTGTTCAGGATCTGGTTGTTCTCACGGATCAGACGGTTCAGTTCGTCATACTGGTAAGCCACGGTTTTGGTCGTTCCACCGGATGCATTGGTATCGCTTACCTGATACTCGGTGATGTTCCCGTTCTGGTCATAGGCATAACCGTAATTGCTGCCTCCGACCTGCAGGGAAGACGGCAGGCCGTTTTCCCTGGTACCGCTGCTGCTGTATTCGTAGATCGCACCGCTGATGGCTGCAGGGGTATGCCACAGCTGGTTTGCAATACGCCCCAGCGGATCGTACTCTGTTGTCCGGTAATAATTCTTGGATGCAGACGCGGTGGTCTCCCTTCCGTCCTTATCGTAGCTGTAGGTTGTGGCAATTCCATAAACTCCTGCCCCATGATACATACGGGTCATATTATTATTGACATCATACGTATATTCATAGTAATTGTCCGCGTTATCCCTTGCACGCATCAGGCGGTCCAGGAAATCATAATCAAACTCATAGCTCTTTCCGGTCATATGATTGGTCACTTTTGCAAGGTTTCCACTCCGGTCATACACATATTCATTCAGCTTCTGCTCGCTGCCGGAAGCCGGCTTGTAATAGCTCAGGAGCACACGGTCCTGTCCATCATAGGTAAAACGGACAGAATCACCGTTTGCATAAGTGGTCTTCAGCAGGTTTCCGTTGGCGGCTTCGTATTCATACCCGATGATCTGTTTTCCTGCTGCAGATTCTCCTGTAAGGTTTCCGAATGCATCATACGCAAAACCATAACTGAACCCATTGTGGCTGATCCCGGTAAGCCTGTCCTTTGTATACGTATATGTATTTTTAACCGTACTTTTGGTTCCGTTCTGGGTCACATCATGGGAGACAGAAGAAAGACGGTTTGCACTGTCATAGCCATAGGACAGTTTATTTCCCCTGGCATCTGTTACTGCTGTGAGCTGGTCCCGGCTCTCATTCCATGTATACTTCACAGTGTTGTTTCTGGCATCCGTCACTGAGGCAGTATAGTTCCTGCTTGTGGTCATTGCTTTATCCAGCCAGATTCCCCTGCTGGTTTCTGCAGGATCCACGCATCCGCTCTTTTTGACATTTCCTTTGTCATCATATTCCAGGCTGTAGACCATGCCCTGGGCAGAGGTGCCCTTTACAGGGTTATGCTTTTTATCATATTCATAAGTAAATTTGTTGCCTTTTGCATCCGTAACACCGGTCAGGTCATTGGTGCTGTTATACTCAAATTTTGACGCCTGCTTCTTGGCATCCACGACTGAGATCACGTTATTCTTATCATCATAGGTATAGCTCTGGCCAAACTCTTCACGGAACAGGGAAAGCCCGTCGAAAAAGGCAATGTTGGCATTGTGGCAGTAAGTGTAGGAGATCCGGATGCTGGAATATGCCTTTTTGGCAACATAAATATCGCTCAGGAACTGCCAGTCCAGGATATCCGGGCTGAAATTGGTATAGTGGGTGTCATTTGTGCCGTCCGTGCATACAAAGATCACTTCCACACCGAAACGGCGGGCGATGTCATTGGAGGTTTCCGGCAGGGCTGTTCCACGTCCCCATGCATTTACCATGTAGGTGTCCCCGGCTGCTCCCTGTATATCCAGTGTTTTGGTAAGCTTCTTGTTCTTTTCCGGGTTTCCAAGGAATTTGTATATATGCTCTTCCAGGCCGCCGATGCTTTCCGTAACTTTTGCAGTTGAAAGCATTCCGTAATACCCCTTGTTGGACATGGTAAAGTTAGCCTGGGGCAGGAACGCATATTCCTTCCCTTTCAGGACCGCATACCAGATCTCCCCATTGTTCTTTTCCATGATTCCGTTCACGGCAACCGTCTCACCGGATTTCACGCTTCCCCTGACTGTGGAGGATTTTGACGGCTTCTCATAGCAGCTGTCTGCTGCGGACATCTTTCCGTATACATAGTTCCAGTAGATACGGATAACGTAGTCAGCAGATATATAACCGCAATAACGCGTTTCGTCAATCTGCATGCCAACGTAATACCAGGTTTTTCCACCGGAATCCTTCTGTTTTGCCCCGATTGCAAGGCTTGTCCCTTTCGGGATTGCTTCCTGGACCAGGGTTCCCGTATCAGATGCAGATGCCATGAGGACTGCCCCGGTAACGCCGACCACCGCAGTCGCATTGCAGGAGCTTCCCCCCAGATACGGTGTCACGCTGCTGGAAAGGATATAGCCCCACTGGCCGGATGCGTTCTTCACATGGTGCCATTTTTTGCCATCTGTATCCGTATATCTTGCATATCCGGCAAGATGCTGGTTTTTGACAACAGAGGCCACCTGGGTTCCGCTGGTGGACGGAAGGTTATAGACGACACCCGCAGCAGTCGCCATCAGTGCTTCCTGCATGGGGATGAAACTGTTTTCTCCCAGTTTGACCAGACAGTCTTCCGTATCACCGGTTTTGCTGAAACCGGAGGTGCTTCCCCTGTGGAACTCCCCATTGTCTACCAGATTGCACCGGTTGGCAGTGGTCCCGGTTTCCAGCTGTGCCATATCCCCATACATGGTTCCCACTGCATGCCATACAACCATATAGATCTTTATGGAATCGCTGCCCGCATCTGCAGGAAGGGTAAAGGTCCTTTTCAGCCTTACGAAATCCGTGGTGGTCTTTTTCAGGACTTCGCTGTCCAGCAGATGCTGTGTGCCGTCCTTATCCAGGTAGCGGACCCTCAGCAGGCAGCCTCCATCCTCTGCGGCTGAGGTCACGGCAGCCTTCACATACATGGAAGCGGTGTAGGTTTCGCCTTTTTTCACGGTTACATTCTGTGCCCAGTAGGCATAGCTGGTCTGTGCAGTACACTCCGCTTTTAAGGAACGGTTCCCAACCATGCAGTACTTTGTATCTGTATTTACAGATGTGGTTCCCGTGCCTTCGGCATATACCTTTGGTGTCCAGCCGATGGTCTTCGCCTGGATGATCGGGTCCTTGAGGAGCTGGACGATGTTGGACTGAAGCTTTGTGGCATTTTCAAGGCGGTTCACATGTTTTCCATCCTTCGTGTATTTTCCGCTGGCAGCATGCCCGAACCCGTCATGGATATGGAGCAGGTTACAGCTGTTATCAAAGCGGTAGATCTCACTGCGGCCTTTGGAATCCGTAAATTTAGTACTGTTGTATCCGTAAGTCAGTGTAAGTGTATTTCCCGCTGTAGTCCCGCCATACTCTGCAATGCTTTTTACCCTGTATGGGGCAGTTCCATAATATCCATATTTCAACTGGTAGCCGTCTGCGTTTACCACAGTGCTTAAATTGCCATTGGAAGCAAACGTATATTTTATTACGGTTCCATCCATATCCGTAACAGAAGTCAGCATCTGTGATGTATATGCAAATGCGATGGCCTGTCCGGATGGCATCGTGATCTGGCTAAGGTCTGTGGCTGTCCCGTTTGCGTCTTTCAGATAGGTAAAACTGGTAGCCCTTCCGGCCCCGTCCGTGATCTTTGCAATACGGCTATTGCTGTAGGTGATGGCAAGTGTATTGCTGTTTTTGTCCCGCACCTTGATCAGATAACCATTGCTGTCAAATACCAGCAGGTTATCCTCTTTGTCCCGGATCACATAGGGTTCCGCAGTACCGGAGTTTACGGTGAGGGTAAATTCCAGTCCGAATTCATCCTTCCAGGTCTTCTTGCTGCTGTCATAATAGAAGTAATGGACTGTGCCGTCCCCGTCTACATGCTGGTAATAATCCGTTCCTGCAATTGTTACCTTTTTCAAGGTCTGGTGGTAGTTCAGACGGAATCCCAGCCCGTATCCAAGATTTTCCTTACGGTTATTGGAATTGTATACGTGCTTCAGGGAAACCGGCATGAGGCTTCCGCCCATTGCGAAATCCGTACGCTCAAGGATCAGGTTTCCATTGAAGTCATTGACATGCACGGTGCCCGCCCTTCCGGCGTCCTGGCTGTGATAGTTCCAGAAATCTTCCAGACCGGAATAATTTGCATATGTAATATCAATGCGCGGACGCATGTCCTGATAGCCGCTGTCACAGTCAGAAGAAAGAAAACTTGTATACCCTGAAAGCTCATAATCGTCCTTGAACATCAGACCGAAATTCTTCCCATTCTGGTACCAGTCTTTTACAAGCCTTGTGATATCCAGGGTTATGTATTTCTGTTTGTCTGCTGTATATCTGCAGGAATCCTGGACCGTCTCCTCATAAACAGGTTTGTTGTACCAGTTGATCGTGGAAGAATCCCAGTCCTGCATGACGCGGTGCACATTAACTGTCCTCTCTTTTCCATCTGTTGTCAGGGATACCAGCACCAGTCTTGCGTTCAGCACCATGTCACCGGTGCTGATCTCTGGAAGTACAAATTTCACAAAGCTTCTCTGGATATTGTCCCCGCCCATTGTTTTCAGAAACATATTTGTCTGGAAGTTGTCTTCTTCATGCTTGGAATCCACATGGGCATCCATAATATCTTTTGCTTTTTTGGATGTGGTCGTCACCGGATCCAGGACAACTGGGAAACAGCGTTCTGGCGCATCCAGCCACTTTTCATCTGCCTCAAAAGAAATTTTACAGTGTGCATCATCTTCCTGGGTAAAAAGGAGACGGATCTCATCAGAGCGGCTGCCTGCGGCATCCTGCATGTATGGGGCACACACAGTAAATACCTCATCCCCTTTTTCATTTAGGAATGCCACATAGTCCCCATCCTGTACCGCTTTTAATCCTTTCATATGGTACAGATAAGTAAAGGATCTGACTGCACGGGCTGATTTCAGGATAAAGTCTTCCTTGACTTTCTCTCCCAGCGTCTGGCATCTCATGTCCACATCTCCAAAAATTTCCGGATACAGGGTCCCGGCTTCTGTCTTTTTCCCAACAGCGTGGGCTGCACCCTGTACGCCCCATGAAAGCATACAGCCGTCTTTTGATAAGGAGACCAGAGCACTGTCATCCCCCTGACCGGCCAGACAGCATTCCAGCGCCTCTTTTTCTTTCCATCTGCCGTCTGCATCTTCATAATGCACGGCTTCCAGAAAGATCTCTCTGGTAAAAGAATGGTCCTGGTTTTCATACAGCTTTGAATTTTCCGTACGTTTTTCTACTACTTCTTTTCGCTTCATTGTTTTCCTCCTGTATTTTTTATTTTGCGTAAGCACTTACATTTATATAAAAAGACAGCATCCTTCTGTCTGGAAACTGCTTTTAAATTTTTTTTGCATATTCCAGGCAGATCCATCCGGCACCCGATAAAAGCCTGCCCCAGTTCCCGTTTTCGATCTGGACAATGGTGTAGACACCCCTGTCCTCGATCACTCCCGTAATATCATTTTCAGTTCCCGGACCTGAGCGGATGTTCAATGCATCTGCTGTTACTTTATACAGCCCCTGTCCTAATGCAGCATTGTCCGGGACACCGATCTCCTGCTGCAGCCGCTTCCATGCATTTTTCTTCCGAATCTGTGACGGGCAGTTTTTCAGGCATACATCATAATGCTGTACTACATGTTCCGGGGAAATCCCCGTCATACGCAGCAGGGTTTTGAGCAGTTCCACCGTGTTTTCAAATGCTTTTTCAAAATCGTAGCCCTTTTGTACACACATCTCCACGCCAATGGAATTCCGGTTGTTCACTGTCCCAAACAGCTTTCCCCCGTAATTGACCCCGACATGCCAGCAGCCCCTCTGAAGTTCTGCTGTCTGGTATGCAATCCCTTTATCATCCGTATAAAAGTGGACCGATGTGCCAGACAGGTTGCCGTGAAACTGCGCATAGGCGTGCGCCCTGGCATCTGCCCCTTCTGAAAAATTATCCGTATTGTGCACAACAATGTATCCTGGATTATTTGTCCTGTAAGTATTATGATCTGATAGATAAGATGTGTTGATTTCCATACTTTCTTTTCCTTTCAAACAGTTATTTATAAGTGCTTACTTCTATAAAAAATCCCTGAAAAATTTTTTAGAAACTAAATCTGACATTTTTGTTTCCATTTAATCCAATTTTTCTTTTTTTAAGGAAAAGGAGGGTTTTTATGGAGAATCATTTATGCGTTTTATTACGTGAAGCAAAGTACGATCCTAAGAAAATGGAACAGCTGATTTCCTTATTTTCACCTCTGATCAAAAAATACGCCGGGAAGCTGTTTTATATGGATGCAGAGGACGCGGAGCAGGAAATGAAGCTGGCATTTCTTATCGCGGTACATAGTATGAGCTATTACAATAGTGAAGGTGAATGTGTTTCCTATATCCGAAATGGCCTTTACCGTAGGTTTTGTGCTTTATGCAGGGGAAATTACCAAAACAGCGAAGAAGCAACAGAGGTTTCCAAACTATGTGAATATGGATTTACAGAAAAATATGATGATGTTGAAACATTATTTGATTACGAAATGCTTTTAGCAAACAAACCGATTGTTTACTCCCGGATTTTCAGGCTCCTGCTGGCCGGGTATTCGGATAAGGAAATCGGGGAGATTCTGCACTGCTCGAAACAGTATGTGAACAGGATTAAGAAAAAGATAAAAGCATTTTAACGAAGCGCACACTTTCCTTATTTAGTTGTCTCACCACTATAAACTGTGAAGAGGCAGTCGGACTCATTTGAATACTGCCTCTCTCACCGTGTTCTTTTTGTCAGATAATTTTCCTCTTACGCCCTGAATTGTGATATTTCTCGTGAATATTCAATAATATTTTGATTTCAAAAAAGTCAATACCTTTTTCCCGATTTTTGTCGAAAAATCAATTTTCATAACAATAACCAAAACATTTGTTTCGATTCCCATTATGTAAATCAACTCATCCACATGCTTTTCCATGTGGATAATGTGGATAACTTTGTGTATAACTTGATTTTTCAACGTTTTTCCAGATTTCAAAAAGTGGAAAACTTTTCCCACACAAATTCACCTATCCACATTTCAAAAAAGAATTTGTGCAATCTGCTAATTTCAACATATTTCGACACTCAACCCTTAAAAATATCGTATTTACAATATCCGGCAAAATACAGACAAATCCCACTTCCACACACATTTTTCCCCTGTAATTGTATGATAAAAAAAGGACCAGGAAATTCATCCCAGTCCTATAAGCGTATTTATTTAAACAGGCTCTGCCCAAAAGCAATGCCCCTATTTTTTTATTCCCCATAAAATCCGTCTGATTCAATATAAGTTCCCACACCAACGGGAGTTTCATAATCATAATTGGAAATCTTTATTCCCGATGCGGACGTGCTGGCGTGGATAATCTGTCCGTCGCCGATGTACAGCGCTACATGGCTGATTCCGCTTCCATAGAATACCAGGTCTCCCGGCTCCAGATCCGCTACTGACTTCTGAACAGACTGATAATACTGGTCTGCTGCCACCCTTGGTAAAGAATATCCAAACTGTGCAAACACAGACATTACAAATCCGGAGCAATCCGCACCGTTTGTCAGGCTTGTCCCGCCATAAACATAAGGATTTCCCTCGAACTGCAGGGCGAAATCCACAATCTGCGCTCTCAGTTCTTCCTCTGTTGGTCCACTCTGTGCCTCTTCCTCAGTTTCTGAGTTATCCACACTCTCCTCAGCAGAAACATCTGTATCCACATTTTCCGAGCTTACCTCTGCACTCTCGTCAGCATCCGCTTCCATTGCTGCCACAAATTCCTCTCCTGCCTTTTCCACCGCTTTCTTTGTTGCGGCAAATACCGCCTGCGGAAAAATCACCTGGGAACATACCGTTACACATATGGCCACGCCGCACAGAATTTTCTTCATTTTATTTTTTAACATCCATTCACCTCTCGAAATTAATACCCCACATTGACTGGGTTCCTTTTCTGTATACCGCGTTATCATCTGCTGCCGCAGCACACTGCGGCGCATTCCCGCGATAATTGTTACATTTTTATTAAGTCTACGTAACAGGTGTGTATAATATCACACAAAATTTCTCCCGTCAATTTTCACGCCAGCCGCATCGCCCTCCCCATTTCGTGAAATCTTCCAATCATTTTCCCCTCACCCTCTTTTAATTTGGCAAATCCCACCATCCTGGACACACAATCCTCACACCTACACCCCCATGGGACCAAATAAAATGCATACTTTACCGAAAATCTCAATAATATAGTAAAAATCTCTCTGGCAGGGAGGATTCCCCATGCTTTCCACCCTCAAAAAACAAGTCCATTCCAGGCAGAAAGCCCTTATCATTGCGGCTCTTTCCCTCATATTTTCCGCCTGTATCGCCCTTCCCTGGCTCTTTCGCCATGCTATATCCGAAAATGCCCGCTTCGAGAACTTCGCCGAATCCCTTTTCGAAAAAGAAGTTTCCGGGAATGTCCTGAACCTTCACTATTCCCTGGCAAATCCGGAAAAGCAGGGCATTTCCCGCCCCAGAGCCTCCCTTGGCACCCTCGCCACCGACAACTCCAACGCCATTCGCCAATATGAACAATACGAAGCAAAACTAAAGACCTTTTCCCCCACCAAGCTTTCCCAGACCAACCGCCTGACCCTTGACATGCTCCTGCTCTACTACCACACCCAGGCCTCTCTTGGGGAACATTATCTTCTGGAGGAGCCCCTTGGCCCCAGCCTTGGCATTCAGGCCCAGCTTCCCGTCCTCCTGGCAGAATATAACTTCTATAATAATCAGGATATCACCGACTACCTGAATCTGCTCACCACCACAGGGGATTATTTCCAGAGCATTCTCGCCTTCGAGCGGGCAAAATCCGATGCTGGATTTTTCATGAGTGACGAAACCCTTGACCGAATCCAGACGCAATGCCGCTCCTTCATCCAAGATCCAGACTCCAATTACATGCTTGAAATTTTTTCCCAGAAACTAAAAGACTACGGAAAGCTTTCCGAAAAAGACCAGAAACAGCTGAACCAGGCACACCGCCAGATTCTCAAAGAAAAAGTCCTTCCCGCCTATCAGAAGCTGATAGAATGCCTGGAGCAGCTGCGCGGAACCGGAAAGAACTCTGGAGGCCTGGCCAATTTTTCCGGTGGAAAAGAATACTACCAATATCTCCTGCAAAGCAAAGTAGGCATCTATCTCCCTGTAAAACAGCTGGAGCAGCGTCTTACCCAGCAGCTTTCCGCAGACTCCAGGGAAATTTCCCTTCTATTAAAAAAATATCCGGATCTGTTTTCCCAACAAAGCCAGAATACAGACCTGCCTGCTATGGAACCCGAGACCATCGTAAATCTCCTTCAGGAAAAAATCCGACAGGATTTCCCGGAAACACCGGCTGTCGGCTTTGAAATCCGCACGGTACATAAATCTATGGAGGAATTTCTCAGCCCGGCTTTTTATTTGACACCGCCTATGGACACAGGCTCCCCGAACGTCATTTATATCAACAACGGCCGTTCTATCAGCAATCTGGAGCTTTTCACCACGCTGGCCCACGAAGGCTTTCCGGGGCATCTTTACCAGACTGTATATTTTGCCCGCCAGAATCCGGCGCACATCCGCTATCTTATTGACTCCGGCGGATACGTGGAGGGCTGGGCAACCTATGTGGAAAGTTACGCCTACGATTACGCCGCCCAGTATCTTTCCCGGGAAAATACGACGCAGGAATCCCAGAGGCAAGCTGCATCCGAAGCAATCCCCTCTGCTGCCCTTACTCGCGCCGCATGGCTGAACCGAAGCGTAAACCTGTGCATCTATTCCCTTCTGGACATTGGAATCCACTACCGTGGCTGGACTCCCTCGCGGGCAGCCCGCTTCCTGAATGCTTTCGGCATCCGGGATGCCTCCGCGATTTCGGAAATTTACCGATACATTGTGGAAACGCCCGCTAATTACCTGAAATACTACGTGGGATACCTGAATTTCCTGGATCTGAAAGAAGAGCAGCAAACGCTTCTTGGCGAAGATTTTGACCTGAAAGCATTTCACCAGCAGATTCTCGCCATTGGCCCGGTACAATTCCCGGTTCTAAAAAAATATATCAACCAGGCACTTTAGAGCGTGTTTGAAATAATCTTGCTGGTACACGAATTGTCAAACGCAAAGTCCTGTAACAATTTTTTAAAATTTTATGGAATACCTTCTTTCTTTAAGCATAATAGTTTGTTATAATAAACTCAAACTTTACAATTAATCATTCAAAGGACAGAAATTATGAAAAAAAGAGACGATCTTCCATTAAATTATAAAGAACGGCTGAATTCCAGGACCAGCTTCCTGGTGTCAGCAGCGGTTCTGGTTGTCCTGTGCCTGATTTTTAATCAGATGGACTACGCCATGATCCGTCAGCCCGCAGCCCAGGCGAAAAAAGCGGCAGAAGCCCAGAAACAAAAGGAAAAGGAAAACACAGTCGCTGCAGCGGAAACCACCACTGCCACAGTACTTGCAGTAGGCGACAACCTGGTTCAGCCAAGCCTTCTTTCCTCCGGCCAGTCCGAAAGCGGTGCCTGGAACTATGACAGCGTTTATGACAATCTCCGCTCAGACATACAGGCGGCAGATATTGCCATTGTCAATCAGGAAACACCATTTACCGCAAACCATGATGCCGTCAGCGGCACTGCCCCATATGCAACCCCAACCGAGATTGGCGACGCACTTGTAAATGCAGGCTTTAATGTGGTTACCTCTGCGACTGCACTGATCGATGACAATGGAACTTCCATGTTAGATGAAACCCTGAATTACTGGAATACCCTGCAGCCGGATGTCACCCTTGTAGGAATCCACGACAGTCAGACCAGTTCCGCGCCAAAGATTGTGGAGATAAACGGAATCAAGATTGCTTTCCTGGACTACACGTTCCCATCCTACAGCAGTCAGTCCGATTCCAGTCAGGACTCTGAAGAAGACACAGAAGGTACCGACACTGCATCCGCAGATTCCAGCACCGCTTCTTCCGGTTCTATGATAGATACCTTTAACACCACAGCCGTGGCAGCTGCCATCCAGACAGCCCGTGCATCTGCAGACTGCGTGATTTTCTCTGCAAACTGGGGCAAGACAGAAGAACCAATGCCTACCGAATATGAAAAAGAATGGGCGAACTTCCTGATGGAGCAGGGCGTAGATGTGGTAATCGGCACCAACCCTAACGTGCTTCAGCCATACGGATATCTTACCGATGACGCCGGACACAACATGCTGATCTACTACTCCCTGGGCAACTTTGTTACCGGACAGGAAACTTTGAAGCAGCTCCTTGGAGGCATGGCTACCTTTACCATCCAGAAAACTGTAGAAGGCGACCAGACCACCATTGAAATCCAGGATGCTGCCCTGACACCGCTGGTTATGCATTACAGCTATGACAATAAGGAATACCGACCATACAAGCTTTCCGAATACACAGACGCCCTGGCATCTGCTCACAGTGTCCGGGAATCCATCGGAGATGAATTTACCCTTGAGAACCTTCAGACCAAATATGACGAGATCATGTCCATGAACGTGACCCCATCCACCAAGACTACCCTTCTGGATGTCACCTTTGATTCTGACGGCAACATGTATGACGCTTCCGGCAACTATGTGGAGGATACCGATTCCATCACTTCCTCCCAATATTATCAGAACCTGAGCAGTTCTGGCGACAGCTCAGAAGATTCTTCCGAAGAATAAAAAATACCTAGAGCGTGTTTGAAAAAGGCTTGCTGCAAGATGTGCGTCACAATTTGTGGGA
>ERZ779762.1455-NODE-1455-length-13154-cov-3.024658_pt1 | contig 13154 bp, 10 predicted proteins | sample MGYA00511887_ERZ779762 | MGnify/ENA primary metagenome ERZ779762 (study PRJEB29588, sample SAMEA2163052) | human gut metagenome | biome: human gut; feature: human-associated habitat; material: faeces | place: Denmark | collected 2008/2010 ...
TGTCTCGTGCTAATTAGACTACATCTTGTTTATCCCACAGTTTCCTGATTTCTCCCAAATTTTACTTAACTTTTACATAAACAAGAATTAGATTATACAAAGTGGTGCTAAGGTAAAAGAAAATGAAGGAGAAAAGAGGAAATACTTATGAACGAGACAGCAAAGATTATATTTGGTTTGGTGGGTGGACTTGCAATGTTTCTGTTTGGAATGAATTCCATGAGTGATGCATTGCAGAAGGCCGCCGGGGAAAAGATGAAAAAGGTTCTTAGTTTTCTGACAAAAAATCCGCTGATGGGTGCGCTCGCGGGTGCTCTTGTTACGGCAGTGCTGCAAAGCAGTTCAGCGACGACGGTTATGGTGATCGGATTTGTAAGCGCCGGACTTATGAGCCTGCCACAGGCAATATCCGTTATCTTTGGTGCCAATATCGGAACGACCATGACGGCGCAGCTCATGGCATTTAAAATAAGCAATTACATTTATCCAATTATTTTCATTGGATTTATGCTCCAGTTTTTAGGAAAAAAAGAAAAAGTAAAAAATATCGGAATGGTTATCCTGTCATTTGGATTGCTTTTTGAAGGAATTGAAATTATGGGAAGCGTTATGAAACCACTGGCAAATAGTCCGATCTTTGTAGACATGATGGTTCAGGTAAAACATATTCCGGTGCTTGGTGTCGTTCTCGGTGCCGTGATGACACTTGTTGTACAGAGCAGTTCGGCGACGATCGCGGTCCTTCAAAATTTTGCGTCGCAGCCAATGCCCGATGGAGTGACAAGTGTAATAGGACTTACCGGAGCGATTCCAATCCTGCTTGGTGATAACATCGGAACGACTATTACTGCTCTATTAGCATCGATCGGTCAGTCGAAAAACGCCAAAAGAACGGCGATTGCACACAGTATCTTCAATATAAGCGGAACTATTGTTTTTGTATTTATCATTCCATTTTTTGCAAAATTTGTACAGTTTATATCTCCAAAAGGAAATGAAGTAGATATCATTTCAAGACAGATTGCAAATGCACATACAGCATTCAATGTAGTTTGTACGATCATCTGGCTGCCACTTATTCCGATTATGGTAAAAATTGTAAGTACTATTGTCCGCGGAAAGGACAAGACGGTAGTGATGGATCAGGCACCGCAGTATTTGGACGACAAGATGATCGGGAAACCGCTGCCGGCAATGTACCTTGTATCAGAGGAAATGAAACGGCTGGCAAATTACAGTGAAATGATGGTCAGTGCATTGAAAGACAGTATCAGCGGTGTAGGTGGAAGTTACGCGAGACAGCAGTATGACAATGCGTACCAGACGGTAAAAGAACTTCAGGAGTGTATTTCCATCTATATTACCAAGCTGTTTTCGAGTGGAATGCTCACGGAGCAGCAGTCAGAGCAGACCGCGGGATTTTTATTTGTTACCAATAACATTGACCGCATCGCCGACCGGTGTGCGGATATTGCGGCAGCGAGTGATGATATGCAGCTGCATGGAAAAGATCTTTCGGACAAGGCAGTTGCGGAGCTCCGTCAGTGCATCGAGATCGCTCAGAATCTGTTTACGGAGGCGATGGATTCGGTGATCAACGGCGATTGTGCGGAGGCAGAAATCGTTATCAAAAACCGTGGTAAAATGAGAAAGGCGCAGAAGAAAAATGCGAAAGCGCATCTGAACCGTGTGGAGAAGAAAATATGCGATCCGGCGTTGACACAGGCGTATTCAAGCATTCTTTACAATCTGGATCGTGTGGCGGATAACTGTGTCGGCATTGCGGAAGAGACGATGGATGGTGTCGTATTTGTCAGACTTGAAGAAGAGCAGATCGAAGAAATGAAACTGGAATTGGAGGCAGCCGTATGATATTCACGCTGGGGGCGTGTCTGCGGGAACAGAAAAAAACGGATTTACCGGAGCTCGGGGAGGACGTGCCTTCCCGGGTTTTTGTGACGACGGAGGCAGGAGCCAAGGCGGCATTGGAACAGGCACAGATGCGTTATGAAGGGGAAGTGCAGCTTTCCGAAATCGGATTCTGCAAGGTGGAAAACCAGCAGGAGTGCATGATTGGTTCTTTTTATATTCCGAAACTTCTAGAGACGCTCCGCAGTTATTACGATGAACTTATGGATCTCGGACGGGAATTAGAGACGAATGAAAATGGATTTTTTGCGAAGAAACAGACGAAATATTTTGGTACGGTGACGGACCGCGCCGACCGGCTTATGTCAAAGGCGGTGCACCTTCTCGAATACGCCGGACAGGTCCGGGACGCCTATCAGGGTTATGTGGATGCCAGACAGAATGCTAATATGCAGTTTTTGACTGTGATATCGACCATTTTCTTCCCGCTTACACTCATCACGGGATGGTATGGCATGAACTTTCAAAATATGCCGGAATTACGGAGTGGATACCCGGGAGTGATCTTTGCCGGTGTACTTGTTGTCCTGCTATTGATCCTTTATTTTAAGAGAAAGAAGATGTTATGAAAAACATTGCTTTTTTAAAATAGAAAGATTATAATAGAATAGTAACAGAAAATGGAATAAGCAATATGACTTGGGTGGCTTCAAGGAGGAAACGCTATGAAAATGAGGAAACTTGGAACCCGTGGAATATTGATGCTGACATGTATGAGCATTATGATTGTTTCTGTTTTTATCACTGCATTCATCGGATTGATGGGTGTTGACAAGATGAATCAAAATGGAATACAAAATTATAAACGTGCAATGAACGATGGGTATAATAAAGAGATTAAAACTCAGGTTCAAACAGTAATTTCTTTTATTTCACACTATTATCAATTGTCAGAATCTGGGAAAATTACAGAAGAGGAAGCGAAAGGGCAGGCACTGGAGGCAGTTCGAAATATGCGGTACGGTGACGATTACGATAAAGATGGAGTAAATGACGGTTATTTTTGGATTGATTCGACCGATTATACCCTGGTAATGCACCCGATTCTTGCCGAGCAGGAAGGCGATAATCGAAAAGAAATAAAAGACCAGAATGGCGTTTATATTCTTCAGAATATCATGAAAACAGCAGAAAAAGGCGGCGGGTTCAATGAATTTTATTTTACAAAATCAGATGGTAAAACGGTAGCGCCCAAGGTGGCATATTCGGAAGAATTTAAACCGTGGAAATGGGTTATTACCACGGGAAATTATGTGGATGATATGCGTTCACAGCTGAAAGATACCAGCCATAATATGGACGCAATCCTTGAGAGAATTTCGTTGCAGCTTACGATAGCCGTTGTTGTGATGCTGGTAATCGCAGTCATTGTCTGCTGGGGAGCGACCAGAGTGATCCTGCGTCCGATCATTGAACTGAAAGAAAATCTTGTAAAATTTTCACAGGGAGATGTGGATTTTGAGGTGAGTAAAAAGGCCCTTCGCTGCCGCGATGAAATAGGAATCCTCGGGCAAAGTCTTGAAAAAGTCCACGATGTGATGAAACAGATCGTGCAAGAGATTAAGAAAAGTTCCCATGCAATCGTGGAAACCGGAAAAGTTATCAAACAGAGCTCCGGCGACAGCAAACAAAGTTCCGATGAAATGGCAAGCGCGATCCGCAATATTTCCGATGGTGCGGTTGCGCAGGCAGAGGGAACTCAGGATGCTGCCAATCAAATTGAAGTGATGGATAAGATGATCGCAAAAATGAATGACAAAATTCAGGTGATGGATCAGCTTTCACGTGAGATGTATGAGGCGGGAAACAATGCCGGTGTCATTATGACAGAGCTTGAGCAACGGAATGATACGACAAAGGGTGCAATACATAATGTGGCAGAGCAGATTGAAAAGACCAATGCTTCTGTACAGGAGATCAAAGAGTGTACGCAGCTTATCGCACAGATCGCGGAAGAAACCAATCTTCTCAGTCTGAATGCCAGTATTGAGGCGGCGAGAGCAGGCGAAGCAGGAAAAGGGTTTGCTGTCGTGGCAGATCAGATCAAGCAGCTTGCCGATGAATCGCAGGCATCGACGATCACCATTGAAGAGATTGTGGATAACCTTTTAGAAGAGTCTGCCAAAATGGTCAGCACAATGAGCGTTCTGGACGGAGAAACGAAAGAACAGCAGTCAAAACTGGATGAGACAAAGAGCAAATTTGCCGAAGTTTCGGACAAGATTGAATTAACACAAAACAATATTCATGCAGTTTTTGAAAGTGCCAATGCATGTCATGATGCTGCCGACAAGGTAAATGAAGTAATTATGTCTTTGTCAGCAATCTCGCAGGAAAATGCCGCTGCTACCGAACAGACCAGCGCTTCTGTTGGGGAAATGAATGAAAATATCAAGAAATTATCGCAATTTGCATCCAAATTGGACGAGATTTCGGATGAACTGCTTCGGACAATGAGTTTTTTCAACTAATACAATGAACGGCTCCTGCATATAATTGTTAAAAAAGCCGGGAGGCAGACTTGTGACTTGTACAGAAGCGATTTATTCGGAACAGGTTTTGGATTATATTGTCTCTTCGTATATCCGCGAAGAGACGTTGGTGGAGAGATACCGGCCCACATGTTACAGCCGGATTAGCAGCGGTGGAACGATCGTATACCGTGAGGAAAGCAGGATTGACAGTCAGACGATCAATCAATTTGGCTATGGTGTTGTGCCACATGTATATGGGCTTATGGGATACGAAGCTTTGGAGGCTGCCGGCGTGATGCAGATTCGCAGGCAGCCTTATTTGGATCTTTATGGACAGGGAGTGATCATAGGATTTGTCGATACCGGCATTGATTTTACGCATGAAGCCTTTCTCAATGCCGATGGAACGACGCGCCTTCATTCCATCTGGGATCAGACGATCCGCGAGGGCGGGCCGTCGCAGTTTGATTACGGACGTGTGTTTTCGGAGGAGGAGATCAATGCCGCATTAAAACAGGAACAGTCGTCTTCCTATCTGCCGACGAGGGATGAAATCGGGCATGGCACGTTTTTGGCGGGCGTGGCAGCAGGCAATCAAATTCCCGGCAGGGAATTTTCCGGTGTGGCACCGCTTTCCCAGATCATTGCCGTCAAATGCAAAGAGGCAAAAAACAGCTACCGCGAATATTACCGCGTACCATCGAAGGTTCCGTGTTATCAGGAAAATGATATTATGGCGGGGATCATGTATATCCTGCAAGTGGCGTATTCTCTGGGGAGACCGGCTGCAATCTGCGTGGGGATGGGGAGCAGTCTGGGAAATCACGACGGAGCTTCTCCGCTCTGTCATCTCATCGACATCAATAATATGGCAGGGGCAAGTATCGTCGCTTGCGCCGGAAATGAAGGGGCTGCTGGACATCATTATGAAATCACCAGAAAAGAAGAAGAAATTCAAATTGACGTACAAAGGGCAAGTCTCGGGTTTGTCTGTGAATTGTGGTGGCAGACACCGGGAAGTGTGTCATTTGATGTGATTTCGCCGGGTGGAAGTTCGCTTGGACTAACCCGGGCGGAGGATGGCTTGCAGCGACAGAAACGTTTCCCTGTTGAAAATACAAATCTTGAGATCCGCAGTGGTCGTCTCCAGGAGCAGACGAGGGATCAGGTGATTTTATTTCGGTTTGAGGACACGAAGCCGGGCGTGTGGAAAATAATTGTCAACTCGAGGCAGGACAATCCGAGGTATCATATGTGGCTTCCAATCTCCCAATTTTTGGAAGGAGAAACGGTGTTTACCCGCCCAAATCCGGACACGACGATCTGCGAACCCGGAAACGCCCGAAATGCCATCACAATCTCTGCCTATAACCCGGTCAACAATGCCTTTTACGCACAGGCAAGCCGGGGATTTACGCCAAATGGTATTATCAAACCGGATGTCACAGCACCGGGAGTCGAAATATTTGGCCCGTATCCTCGCGGGCAATATGGCACAATGACCGGAACCAGTGTCGCCGCCGCTGTCACGACCGGCATCGCCGCACTTTTTTTACAGGAGTTTGATGTCGCCGACCTCAACGGAAATATCGTTCCCGAGCTGCTGATCCGCGGAGCCTCTCCGCACGGCGGGGAATATCCGAGCCAGGAGTGGGGGTATGGAACGGTCGATGCGTATGAGAGTATTACCTTTGAATAGGGAACCATCGGTTTTCGCCTCGGGATCCGCTTGCGCTTAGAGAACGCACGCAGCGGTGCATGAGGGCGAAGTACGCCCTCGATGCACCGGCGGCGTTCTAAATCCCTCACGAAAACCGATGGTCCCCCCCGTAGGGCTAAGGGGGGCACCCCGGAGGGGGGAGATGGGGTGTGCAGTGGTGCAGGTTGTTTTTCTTGTCTTGTGAAGTGGCAAAAGGTAACGCAAAGAGAAGAAAATATGAAATCAGGTTGCCTTTCTTGTCTTGTGAAGCGGCAAAAGGTAACGCAAAGAGAAGAAAATGTGAAATCAGGTTGCCTTTCTTGGCTTGTGAAGCGGCAAAAGGTAACGCAAAGAGAGGAAAATGTGAAATCAGGTTGCCTTTCTGGGCTTGTGAAGCGGCAAAAGGTAACGTAAAGAGAAAGGAGAGGCGACGCAGGTGCGTAGAGGACGTGTTTTGCCCTCATGCACCGTTACGCGCGCCTTTTAAGTGCGAACGGTCCCGAATGGGGAAATCACAGCCTCAGTTATCATTTAAAACATGAGAGACATTGCATTTCCGATTTACAAAACCGAAAAAATGTGGTACGCTAGAAAGAGACTTACAGAGAAATTACAAGGAGGAATGGGGCGTGATAAATTGGGCATTCTGACAAATGTATTTTATAAACAGCGAGAGGATTTTGCAAAGCAGCAAAAAGAACAGGAAAAACGTTTTACCTTTTCTGAAGAAGTAGAAGAGATTACAGACATTGCTTACATAGAAGATGGAAAAAAAGAGCACCGGCTGAATGTTTACCGGCCAAGGAAACGGATGCAGGAGAAACTGCCGGTGATTGTCAATGTGCATGGCGGTGGGATGGTGGTTGGAACAAAAGAATTTAACCGGTATTATTGTGCGGAATTGGTAAAACTTGGATTTTTGGTGTTTTCGGTTGAATATCCACTCATCCCGGACTGTATGATTTATGATCAGTTTGAGGCAGTAAGCCGTGCGATGGACAAGGTTCAGACATTGATCGAAACGTATCAGGGAGATGCAGAAAAGATTTATGCTGTGGCGGATAGCGGAGGAGCCTGCCTGCTTACTTATGTGGCTGCAATGCAGAACTGTGGGGCGCTTGCCGAGGCGGCAAGAGTGTTGCCGACTACTTTGCCACTGCGGGCATTGGGATTGATCAGTGGAATGTTCTATACGACAAAATTGGACCAGATCGGACTTTTTCTTCCCCGTTATCTTTATGGAAAAGGGAAGCGGCGAAAAGCATTTAAACGTTATGAAAAGCCGGATTGCCCAGAAATTATCAAAGCGCTGCCGCCGTGTTATCTGGCGACAAGTAAAGAGGACATGTTGGAGCATTACACCTTGCAATTTGCCAAAGCCTTGAAAGAAAATGGAATGCGGTTCCAGTTGAAAGACTTTCGGAAAGATAAAAAACTCACACACGCATTCAGTGTGTTTGACCCGTATTTGAAAGAGAGCAGAGAGACAATGGACCAAATGGTGCATTTTTTTGAGAAAGCATAACAATCCTGAATAGTTATGTGAAAATAAATGATTGGAGGATGACAGATGAACTACGACGAGAATATATTTAAAGCAAAAGCAAATCAGCGGGCGAGAAAGATCTGGCTTATTTTTGCCTTGTTATTGACAGCGAACTATGGTTCGGATACCTCAAAAGGGATTCGCAGCGGTCCGTATTTTCTGACTTTTGTACTGCTTTGCTGGATTCCGTTCTTTGCAGGACAGATTCTTTTGAAAGTGAAGGGAATGGCGACAGATTATTATAAATATGAAATTGCGATCGGATATGGGATTTTCTATACCTTTGTAATCTGTACGACACCTTCGCACATTGCGTTTACGTATATACTGCCGGTTACCAGTTTGCTTGTCCTATATAAAAACCGGACATTTATGATACAATGCGGCGTCGTCAATACGATCATTATCATTGTAAGTGCCGTCATAAAATATAATAATGGCATCAATTCGGAGAATGATTTCAAAGAATATACTTTGCAGCTTGCCTGTATTATCCTGTGTTACATTTGCTACGTCATGTCCATCCGTCATTTGAACGAATCCGACGGTGCGATGCTTGACAGCGTAAAATCCGATCTGAAGCGCGTCGTTACGACCGTTGATAAAGTAAAGACCGCGAGCAATACGATCGTAGATGGTGTGGCTGTCGTGCGTGAACTTGCAGCCGAAAATAAACACGGTGCAGATATTGTTGTTATGGGAATGAATGAATTGACGGACAACAATCGTACCTTGCAGGAAAGAACACAGTCCTCCCAAAATATGACAGAGACGATCAATACACAGGTGCAGAATGTGGCAGGGCTGATCGGCGAGATGGTAGAGCTGGTTCACGAATCCGTGGAACATGCAAATGCTAGTCAGGAAGATCTCGAAAATGTAATTACAACGACGCAGCATATGTCAGAACTTTCTACAGAAGTAGAAACAGTGCTGCAGGATTTTGCTTCGCAGTTTGAGATGGTAAAAGAGGAAACCGGAACGATTGAGAGGATTTCCAATCAGACAAACCTGCTCGCACTCAATGCTTCGATTGAGGCGGCAAGAGCGGGCGAGGGCGGCAGGGGCTTTGCTGTCGTGGCAGATCAGATCCGTGTACTCAGCACAGAGACACAGACGTCTTCCGGTCAGATTCAGGAAGCTCTTGAACATTTGGAAAAAACGTCAGCGCATATGACAGAGGCGATTCAGAAGACATTGGAATTGATCCAGCTTTCGCTTGAAAAAGTAAATCAGACCAATCAGAGTGTGGAGAAGATTACGGCAGATTCCGGTCAATTGGGAAGAAACATCGAAGTAATCGATTCCGCGATGAAAGAAGTGGCAAAATCCAATACCCATCTTGTGGAAAATATGGAACAGGTTTCCGGCGTTGTGGAGACAATGACTGACCGCATCGATCATTCTGACGAGACGACGAAGACCATGCTCAGCAAATATACGGAGACGGCATTGAACATCGACAGCATTGAGCACGTTGTCGAAAACTTGATGACTGAGCTTGGAATCGGCGGATTTATGGGTGTGGAAGATTTGAAAAAGGGCATGAAAGTTATGCTCATCTCCCATCCGGAAGAAGGAGAGGGCGAGCCGGAAGAATATCACGGTGAACTTGTGGAGAGCCACGAAGACGGTTTGCTGGTAACTTGCAGCCAATTGCTTCCAATGTCAAATAAGAAGGAAATGTACGGCGAGATGCAGATCACCGTTGGTAATATTTTGTATTGCTGGGATAATGTAAAGATTACCAAGCCGTCAGAACAGTATAAAGTCCTTTTTGCATCTCGTCCAAAGATTTATAACCGTCGTAAATATCCACGTCTCGACATGACACTGAAATGTCAGATTTTGGATAAAGAATCCGGCGAAACATTTGATGGCTGCATGGAAAATATCAGCGCGAATGGATTCGCTTTTTCCACGAAAAATTCGTTTTTTGCTGAGGCAAAAGGAAAAGAGATCGCGATTACGATACCTGACTTTGAACTGAAAGATCAGAGGCAGCAGGAAGGCCGCATATTGCGTTGTTCCGACAACGAAGGAACGTATATCGTCGGTTGTCAGATGCCGGAAGATAATTATGAGATCATGCAGTATGTGAACAATGCACTGGCATAAGAGAACAGCCATAGGAAAGGAAGGGCATCATGATATCAGAACAGATGCAGCAATTGGTAAAAGGAAGTTCTGTGATCCGCGCCATGTTTGAAGAAGGAAAGATCATGGCGAAAAAATACGGAGCAGAAAATGTATATGATTTCAGCTTGGGAAATCCGAGTGTAGAGCCGCCGGCAGAAGTGAAGCGGGCGATGATCGACGTGCTGGAAAATGAGCCGCCGGGATATGTTCATGGATATATGAGTAATTCCGGTTATGAGGAAGTTCGTGCTGCCATCGCAAACCATCTGAATACACAATTTGATACCCATTTTCATGAGGAAAATATTGTCATGACCGTGGGAGCCGCCGGAGGGCTCAATGTCGCATTGAAAACCTTGTTAAATCCGGGCGATGAAGTAATTGTGTTTGCTCCGTATTTTGGAGAATACAATAATTATGTGGCAAATTACGGCGGAAAGGTCGTTGTGATCTCTCCGGACACCGCGACGTTTATGCCAAAATTAGATGAATTGGAGAAAAAAATAACAGCAAAGACCAAAGCTGTCATTATCAATACGCCAAACAATCCTACAGGTGTAGTATATTCTGAAAAAGTGCTGCAGGATCTGGCAAAAGTGCTGGAGGACAAGCAGACCGGATTTGGTACAGACATTTACCTGATTTCCGATGAGCCTTATCGAGAACTCGTTTATGGCGGTGTGGAAGTCCCATATGTGACAAAATATTATGCCAATACGATTGTTGGATATTCTTACAGCAAGTCATTATCTTTACCGGGAGAGCGTATCGGCTATCTCGTGCTGCCGGATGAAATGGCAGATGCGGAAGACATGATCGGAGCCGCCAATGTGGCGACACGTATCCTCGGCTTTGTCAATGCACCGTCACTTCAGCAGCTGACGATCGCACGTTGTCTGGATGCCAAAGTGGATGTGGAAATTTATGACAAAAACCGCAGACTTCTCGTAGACAGCCTGCGCAAATTTGGATTTGAGTGTGCGAGCCCGGATGGTGCCTTTTATCTGTTTGTAAAGACGCTGGAAGACGATGACAAAGCATTTGTGGCGAGAGCCAAAGAAGAGCATCTTCTCTTGGTGCCGGGAAGTTCTTTTGCGTGCCCGGGTTACGTGCGTATCGCGTATTGTGTAGACTATGATATGATCGAGAGATCGCTGCCGGCATTTGAACGACTGGCAGAAAGTTATAAATAAATGGAGGCTATGATGAGTAACGAGATGAAATGGGCAAAAAATGTCCGCAAAGTGACCCCGTATGTGCCGGGAGAACAGCCAAAACAGACCAATATCATTAAATTAAATACCAACGAAAATCCGTATCCGCCGTCACCGAAAGTATTTGACGAGCATGGAAAAGTAAATGTGTCCGGATTTTCCCTGTACCCGGATCCTTCGGCTTCCGTTTTGGTCGAAGCATTGGCAAAATACCACGGAATCGGAGCAGATCAGGTATTTACCGGTGTGGGTTCTGACGATGTGCTGGCACTTGCCTTTTTAACCTTTTTTAATTCGGATACGCCAATCCTTTTTCCGGATATCACCTATTCGTTTTATCCGGTCTGGGCGGAAGTATACCGCATTCCGTATGAATGCCCGCCATTGCAGGAAGATTTTACAATAAATGTGAATGATTATAAAAAGAAAAATGGTGGAGTTGTGATCACCAATCCCAATGCGCCGACATCGATCGCGTTGGGAACTTCGCAGGTGGAAGAGATCATTGCTGCCAATCCGGAAGTCGTTGTCATTATCGATGAAGCTTACGTGGATTTTGGCGGCGAAAGCGTACTGCCGTTAATTGACAAATACGACAACCTTCTTGTCGTTCGTACGTATTCCAAATCGCGTTCTATGGCCGGTATGCGTATCGGTTATGCGATGGGAAATTCGGCATTGATCCAGGCAATGAAGGACGTGAAGGAGTCCATCAATTCCTATACGATGAATACCGAGTCGATTTTGATCGGAGCCGCTTCTCTGGAAGATGAGGAGTATTTCCAGGAAAATATTAAGAAGGTTATGAACACCCGCGCAAAGACAAAAGAAGGATTGGAAAAACTTGGATTTGATGTCAAAGAATCCTGCACCAATTTCCTCTTTGCGGGACACAAGGACGTTCCGGCCAAAGAAATATTTGAGAAACTCCGTGAAAAGGGCATTTTCGTGCGTTATTTCAATAAACCGCGTATTTGTGATTATCTGCGTATTACGATTGGTACCGATGAACAGATGGAATGCTTCTTAAAGGAAGTAAAAGCGATTTTACAGCAGTAAGGCACGCATCGGATTTTCTATCATAGGATAATACTAAGATGTTACCCGAATGGAGAAAAGAAATGCAAAGCCGAAGAAAATTAGAAGGAATCGATGTCAGTCATTGGGAAGGCAGGATTGATTTTTCCGAGGTGCGCCGTGCCGGTATACGTATCGTCTATATTAAGGCGAGCGAGGGAGACCGGGGAGTAGATCCCGACTTCGAGCGCAATTACCGTGAAGCACAGACCGCGGGACTGAAGATTGGGTTTTATCATTATCTGACCGCGCGGACGGTCGAAGAGGGACGGGAACAAGCGAGACATTTTGCCGGGGTCATTCGGGAGAAGCACTACGAGGCTTGCCCGGTCATGGATTTTGAATCCTTTGCAGATCTGGACCGAGAGCAGATCAATGCGGTGTCGCTTGCCTTTTTAAGAGAATTAGAGATGCTTACCAAGAAAACGGTGGCGGTTTACAGTGATGCCAGCAACGCAGCCAATGTATTTGACGAGCGGCTGGCATTTTATCCGCTCTGGATCGCCGAATACGGCGTAAAGCGACCGGAGATGAACAATGACTGGCGTGAGTGGGCCGGATGGCAGTATACGGACGCAGGGCGCGTCAGAGGGATCAAGGGAACCGTGGATCGTGATTACTTCACGGAGAAGATCCTGGCAGACCGAAGTACCGTGCTTCGCCCACGGGAATGTCCGGAAGAGGATAATTAGATAGAAATAGAAAAAAGACACGATGTTTATCGTGTCTTTGAAAATTCAAACTGGGCTAGCTGGATTTGAACCAGCGAATGTAGGAGTCAAAGTCCTATGCCTTACCCCTTGGCGATAGCCCAACATCCTACATATTAAAATAGGAAAAGGTGGGTAATGGGATTCGAACCCACGGCCTTCAGAGCCACAATCTGACGCGCTAACCAACTGCGCTATACCCACCATATAAACGTGCTTGGAGGGATTCGAACCCCCGACCCACGGCTTAGAAGGCCGTTGCTCTATCCAACTGAGCTACAAGCACACAGCTTCTACAAAATTGTAGCAGCAAGCGGGTGATGGGAATCGAACCCACGTATCCAGCTTGGAAGGCTGGTGTTCTAC
>ERZ779762.1458-NODE-1458-length-13127-cov-3.437347_pt1 | contig 13127 bp, 13 predicted proteins | sample MGYA00511887_ERZ779762 | MGnify/ENA primary metagenome ERZ779762 (study PRJEB29588, sample SAMEA2163052) | human gut metagenome | biome: human gut; feature: human-associated habitat; material: faeces | place: Denmark | collected 2008/2010 ...
CGCAATACACGCACAATCTTTGTGCGGTATTGCCTTAAATGTATCTGTCATTATTACCAGTATACACTATTTCACATTTATTGTCAATATGTCAGTATATGTTTTGAAAAACAACACGGAAATTAAATGATTTGATAAATACACCCAGTCAGATAACATTTATCAGTATACATGTTTGGAGTGGTTGATTTTTCCTTAGGTGTGTGGTATTATTATATAATAGGGAATAGGGTGATGTGAATGAGGTATAAGGCGTGCAAGGTCGCTTCAGCCATATCACGAACCAATACACAAAAGGAAAGAGGTTAAAGCATTGAAAAAAATATCATCATTACTGGTTTCTGCGGCAGTTCTGGCGTCGTCGATTATGACGTTCGCCACTGTCACTGGTGCAGAGGGAACTGAAAGCAAGGGCGTGGTCATTCTGCACACGAACGATGTCCACTGCGGAGTTGAAGCGGACGACTCCTCCTTTGGCGTGGCTGACCTTGCCGCATACAAGGCGCACCTTGAGGACGAGGGTTACGACGTTATCCTTGTGGACGCAGGCGACTTCGTTCAGGGTGGAGTTATCGGCACGCTTTCTGACGGTGAATACCCCATGCAGATAATGAACGAGCTTGGCTATGACGTCGCGGTTCCCGGGAATCATGAGTTCGACTACGGTATGGATACGTTCTTCAAGCTTACAGGTGAAGCTGAGTTCCCGTATCTTTCTGTGAACTTTACCGACCTGCGTACAGACGAAAAGCCGTTTCAGGCGTACACCATCATCGACGCCGAACAGTACAGAATAGCGTTCGTAGGCCTCACCACGCCGGAAACCCTGACCTCCAGCAGACCGTCAAACTTTCAGGACGAGGATGGAAATTTCATTTACGGGTTCCTGGGCAGCGATGACGGAACGGCGCTCTACACCGCAGTCCAGAACGCGATCGACGCGGCTTATGCAGACGGCGCGGACTATGTGTTCGCGATAGGTCACATGGGCGACTACGTATACGACGACAGATGGAGTTCCATTGCGGTTTTTGAACACGTCAGCGGACTTACCGGCTTCATTGACGGGCATTCCCACAGCGAGATAATTGGCGAGGGCTGGGATAAGAGCGGCAATGACGTGTGGCTCACTTCCACAGGAACAAAACTCCAGACTATCGGTCAGATAACGATAACGCCGGAGCGCCAGGTCAACTGCGAACTTATCAGCAAGGACGATTACGCCGTATCCACGGACGAAAACTCCGCTGAATACAAGGCGTACCAGAAGATGTCTGATTTCATCGCGGGAATAGACGAGCAGTACAACGAACTTGCCGGAACGGTAGTCGCAAGGACGGACGTTGAACTCACCGTCAACGACCCCGAAACAGGCGAGCGCGCAGTCAGAAACTCCGAAACCAACCTAGGCGACCTCTGCGCTGACGCTTACCGCGCAAAGACCGGCGCGGACATCGGGCTTATCAACGGCGGCGGTGTGCGCGCAAATATCGCGGCTGGCGATATAACCTACGGAAACATCATTGACGTTCAGCCGTTCGGGAATTCCCTCTGCGTTGTGGAAGCAACCGGTCAGCAGATTCTGGACTGCCTTGAGATGGGCGCGGTACATGCTCCGGAGGAAAACGGCGGATTTATGCAGGTGTCCGGGCTTTCGTACACCGTGAATACATATATTCCGTCTTCCGTCACCACTGATGAAAACGGCAATTTCACAGGCGTTGACGGAGAATACCGCGTAAAAAACGTGCTCGTGAACGGGGAGCCACTTGACCTTGAAAAGGTGTACACCGTGGCTTCCCACAATTACTTGCTTCTTAATGGCGGCGACGGAATGAGCATGTTCAAGGATTGCAACATGATTGCAAAGGAGATCGCACTTGATAATCAGGCGCTCATCGACTATATCACCGAGGACCTTGGCGGCACTGTCGGCGAGGAATACTCCGACCCGCGCGGAAGCGGCAGGATAGCTGTCGTGAACGAAGCTCCCGAAACCTCTGATGAAGCGGGAACACCTGAAACAGCCGAAACGTTCGAAATTCCCGGCGAGTCCCAAAACCCGGATACAGGTGTCGGTTCCGTGACCGTGTTTATTTCCGCTGTGGGAATTTCGGCAGCGCTGATGGCTGCTTCGCGAAGGAAGAAGTAACACCGAAATGCACATATCAGAGCTTATCAAAGGGGTATCCGACCATTCCATTCGCGTTCTGATTGCCGCGGCAAAATCCAGCCTTTCAGCACAGGGTACGATTCGGAGTACCGGCAGGTTATACATACAAAGACATGGAAACCGACGCCGGGCATGACTGAACGGCAAATTGAAAAAGAGGTTGCGCGTCAGGCAATAATGTTCGAGGAATACTGCAAAAAGGGCATTGTTACTGTAAACGTCAAGTTCAAGGAATTCGCCGGGAAGTGGCTTAACGACTTCGCAAGGGTCAATCTGAAAAAGACAACGTTCCAGAGAATGAAAAACACTACAATCAGGGTTTATGAAGCTTTTGGGCATTTGCGTGTTGATTCTATAACGCGCGGTCAGATTCAGGCTTCTGTTGACGAAATGGCGAAGAATGGCAAGAACATGAAAACAGGAAAGCCGCTGTCAAGGAAATCCATCGTTCATCACCTTAGTTTTCTTTCAGACGTGTTCAATTACGCATTGAGATTTGATATGATAGGCTCTGATCACTGCAATCGTATTTTCGTCCCAAAAGGCGAAAAAAGGAAAAAGAAATCTATACCATTGAGGAAATGAAACAGCTCTTTAAGCTGGTAAACCAGTATGCACCGCTGAAATACAAAGCGTTCCTTACTCTGGAAGTATACAGCGGATTCCGAAACGGTGAACTTATGGGGCTTGAGCGGAAAGAAGCGGACTGGGAAAACAACGTGATAAGCGTTCGCCGTACCTCAAACTACACGGTAACGGACGGTAATTATACAGATACACCGAAAACCAAAAGCTCGATACGTTCTCTCAAACAACCGAAGCAGGTGTTTGATGTCCTTTCAGCCCTGAGAGAAGCAGGCTGATTTTCAGTAAAGGACATATAAAGGACTTGTAATGGACAAACATCTTTTCCGGAAATAAAAAAATCCCGTGAACAGCTTATTAAAGCCATTCACGGAACCATCTCTTTGGTGCAGGTGACGGGACTTGAACCTCTACTCTATTGGCTTTATGATGCGTTTCAATCGTCCTTGTGCTGTATCTGTGCTGTATCGGATAAGAAAGATGCTGTATTGGCGCGCAGTTTCATGGCGAACTCTGCCATTGCTGAAGGAAAAATATGCTGATATACCTGTTCTATCATATTAGTCGAACTATGACCCATCAGCTCTGCTATGTACTTTTGTGGCATATTTAGCAACAGACATTTCGATGCATAATGATGCCGAAGCGCGTGAAAATTCATGTTTTCCGGCAGATGGTTTGCCGTTCTGAACTCACTCCAGAACTTGCTGATGCTTGTCGCTGCCATATTGGTAACACGTCCGCTAGGCTTTATATTTGCTTTGAGTATCGTGTAAAGCTCATCGGGGATTGGTATATCTCGGTATCCAGCAGACGACTTTGGAGCCTTTAGTGCAGTACCGCCCTTGCAGGCAACTCGCGCTTGAGTGATATGCAAACGGTCTGGTAATATGTTTTTGTCTTCCAACCCGCTAATTTCCGATGCCCTTAGTCCGCACATAGTTGCAAGCAAAAATGGTACATACATTTTGTTGCCCTGTACTAGCTTTAGAATACCCTTGACCTCATCGACATCAGGTACACAAATGTCTCGCTTTCTTTTTTGCGGCAGACGTGTATTAAGGATAAGTGTAGAACCTGCATATTTTAATGTTGCTGATAATAGCCCATGCGCATTGCGTATTGTTTTTGGCGAATGCGTAGTTGCCATGTCATTGACCCACGCCTGTATCTGCTGCTGTGTTACATCGGATACCCGTGTATCTTTTAGTGCTGCGGGAATGTTGTTTTTATATACTTCCTCATAGCCACGGATTGTACTAGGAGAACAAACATTTGTTCTATCGGCAATGTACTGCTGTATTGCCACATCAACAGTCAGCAAAAGTAATGAACCACCCATTTTCTGTGCCATGTCCAACTGTTTCTGCTGGTACTCATAATCTTTCGCTTTCAGTTCTGCTTCTCTCTTAGTATCTGCCGAAAAGCTCTTATACATCGGCTTTCCGTTTGGTCCTTTACCTACATATATCTGAATACGCCACTTGCCTGTGCTTTTGTTCTTCTTCGCTTCGGCCACAATATCAATTCCTTTCTGTATATTAGATGGTATAAAATAAATACGCTACCTAATACTCAGAGACTTGATATTAAATAACTATGAAATACATTACCAATACTCTATTCATTACGATACTTATGCAGAAGCTGATAAAATGTAGTTCTTTTCAATCCAAGAATGTCCATTGCTTTAGTTGCTGTAATATCTCCATTTGTTAAACGCTTATATACATCGTCCCAATTATCTGGGTATGTCTTTGCTGGACGACCGCTAGCCCTTTGGGTTTTCATTGATACCTTTTTTCCATCAACTACAGGCATAGCGTCAATACCCTGCCTCTGACGTGTCCGAATATTGATGCGCTCCTTTTCCGACACATAAGATAATATCTGCAACGTAAGCTCGGCAATAAACAATTTGTCAAGATTACCGTTTGTGCTAGTGGTATCAAGAAATGGTATTTCTATTACCTTTATATCTGCTTTAAGTGTTTTGGTTATATAATTCCATTGGTCTTTTATTTCGGTATAGTTGCGACCCAAGCGGTCCAACGAAGTAATGACTAATAGGTCGCCTTCCTGTAACCTCGGGGCTACCTCGTCAGTACCTACCAGGCTGTTATATCCACGTCGGTCAAAATCTTTTCCGCTTGCCTTATCTGTTATTATGTATCTTTCGTCAGGGACGAACTCACGAAGCTGTACGAGCTGTCGCTCAAGGTTTTGTTCTCTTGTGCTTACTCTTGCATATCCAAATATCGCCATAATATACCTCTTTCCGTTCGCAAAGATGCAAGTGCTTTTCCGAATGTTCGATAATAGACATTGACATCTTTGCGAACAAAATATTATTCTTTTTTTGATGTTTTCAAAGTGTTCGTCAAGGTGTACCTTTTCGAATTAGAAAAATCGGGAGTCCTATTCTGCAACTGGTATGTCAATGTAAGTGTATCCCTCCTGCATTATCATCTTCATTACTTTTGAAAGCGAAGCACTAGGAAAGGAGCCATTCATAACATAGGTAAACCCCGTATAAATACGACCGTCCTTAATTACACTAAATTCTTTTTTAGTATATAAATACGGGTATTTATAACGCAAGTCAAGCTCTACTTCGTCATCCATAGCAACACGCCAAATGCACACAGGCACTACCCCATCGCTACATGGTACAATATTTTCGCCTGCATTACCGTCTGTCCCACGGAAATCCAGTTTCCAACCTCTTATGAAGCTCTTCCCAATTCGCTCTGCTGTAATGCACTTCTGCGCCATCTGCATGATTGACAGATACTCGCCATATGCTATGTAATACCTGGCTCCTCGTCTTGCTATTTTCATGTTAATCCTCCGTTCTGTTTTTTTGATATACTGCAATACTATGCCAATAACCATCGGCAGACTTATATCGGCGCCGGAATAACGTCTTACAACCACGCACAACTTTCTTTACGTTATTGCTACCCATTATGCTTGTGGCTGGTCGTTTAATCCCGCGACTGCACCTATACAAGCGCATATTTGCTGGATAGCTCCGCCGCATAATTCTTTTGTGTCCATGGTTTTCAGAGAGGTAGAGCGATACCGCATTAGTATCGCGTACTGGTCGAATATATACACGCCCACACTCCCATGCTTTCTTCAATTCTCGGGATGTTATAACATCCCCATCGTCCAAATCACAAATTAGAAGATGAATATGCCATTTGCCGCAACGTTGCAGTTCTGGAATGGCAATATATTGCATTTTGTGGTTACTCCGTAAACGGCGAATGCACTTCTCTATATCCTCTTGCATTTTTACACAATCTGTCTGTTTGCATGAATAGGTAAGCACAGCGAAAAAGTCTTTCTCGCTTCTAACATTAGCTCTAATAATTTCTCTAAGCATTGATAGCTTTCTTGCTACTTCTTCGTTGTGTTCTTCCTCCTTGGATTTACTGTTGTATCGCCTTACCTCGCCTGTACGCAACACGACATAAGTATCTTTGTCAAGTTTCTTTATAGTCCCTTTTTTATTGTTAGCATTAGCATAACAGCTTGTAACCGATACTGTTTCTATGCCTTCTGTCACCTTATATTTTCTTTCACCGTTATTAATCATTAGCCGTCCTTCATTCCTCAGTAGAAAAAACTTTGTGGAGTTGTTTCATTATTAAGTTAAATATTAATGTAGGCAGCTCGGCAAATGTCGGGCTGCCTTATGCCGCTAGGTCACTCTATTTTCAAGATAAGCTAACCAGATTGTCTGGCTGACATAGCTAACACAAGCTACTGTATATATACCAATGCTCTCAGTATTAATCCGTATTGCTAACACTCTATATGGCATAACCCGCACCACTATGCGGGTTATGCGAATATCTAAACATCTTACTGCTTGGGTGGCTTTGCGTTATTAAGTCTTAATATTGATTTAATTAACTTCTTCCTCTCCTCCAAATACGCGGGGTCGTTGAGAGAGCCTAACGCAATAAGATATGACAACTTTTGTACATCAAGCGTTTTCATTTGCTTGCGTATCTCGTATGTATTGTGCATACGCAGAAACTTTAGTTCTTCCTTGCAATCCTCCAATGAAAAACAAAGGTCTAAATCGGTTGGCTTTGGGATTATGGTTAGTATTGGGCGACCATACAGCTCATTGGCATCAAGTCGATTGATGTTGATGCAAAACTCAATCCAGCCATCAATTATATTACCGTCCATGATATGCTGCATGGGTTTATCCATTATTTGGTAAAGCATTGTATCAGCCCTTGAGACTAATACTCGGATACACTGCTCACTAGTTTTAAACTTGGTAGCTGCAAGCGTGTAGTTAAAATCACATGATATCCAAAATACATACTTATCACGTGTGGTCTTACGTGCCCAATCGCCATACACAACATAATCCCTCATCTGGTTCAGGCGCGTAATAACAAGCACAAGCTGTGCATACTCCTGTGTGTTTTCTTTCTTCGCCGCTTTCAGCTCCCGCAGCCGCTGTAAAATCCTACTTCGGTACTCCAGTAATTTCTTTATGAACAGAACATTCATAGTTAATATCCCCTTTCATTTGTTTGTTTAACACCCTTTTTCGTCCTTGTACGGAGCTAAATTCAGTGAATTTTGGGTTTATTTTTGAGCTATTTAGTTCCTATTCCCCTCACCGAACAAACAAATATCGCTAAATATTAACTGCTTTTGTTGCACCTTACAAAAAAATAATTATCCTAAAACCAAGCAAAAAATATAGCCCCTGATTATTCAAGATAAACAAGGGCTTTTGGGCTATATTAAGCTAATTATTATATTTTTGCATAAAAAAACTGCCACCTATTCCGGTGACAGTATATACTCTATTAGGTTTGAGATTTACCCAGGCAGCGTACAAGCTGCAACACTAACGCTTGCTGCTCACTATCTAGCCCGCTTATATCAATTAATGTCCGTGCATCATCGCCGATTACAAGAGTGTCAACGCTTATTTTAAACAATTCAGCCAAGGCGACAACATGCTTGATTTGTGGTACTGACTGACCCATCTCCCAGCTATTAACGGCACTTCTTGTTATTCCTATCGCCTTTGCAACTTCAACCTGTGTAAAACCTGATAATGTACGATAGTATGCTATCTTTTCACCAATATCCATTTCGTCCTCGCTTTCGCGTAACTAAAATCATATCGTAATTATAAAATAGTTTCTCAAAAGTATAAATATCTTGCATGATGGTATTTCTTGACTTGACAACGGGGAAGTATTGTTGTATAATGGTTCTTGGCACTTTTTATTATATAACTAAGGAAGGTAATCAAATGAAACTGAAAACAATCCTAGCAGCAACACTCATCACAGCGACAATGGCAACAACCGCGCCGATGGCAGCAACGCCAGCAGTCGCTGCGACCACGACCGCAAGCACCACAGCAGCGACCACAACAAAGACATGGAAGGACACCAAGTACAGCAAGCCCCTCACGCGCTACACAAGCAAAAACAAAGTAAAGGTACGCAGCGGCGCAACCAGCACCAGCAAGGTAGTAAAGACATATAAGAAGGGCGTAAAGCTGACAGTAGTAGGCAAGACGAACACAGGGTACTTCAAGCTCAACAACGGGTACTACGTCCTGATTACAAGCGTAACCAAGACCAAGCCCGGCACAAGCATCAAAACAAATAAAACAACCACCAACACCCAGTACCCCGAAGACAAGTACGGCCCCGGGGAGAACGGCTACCCTGAACTCGGTCCTTTCGTAGAAAACGTTGGTGATGGCTGGGGTTATGTATTCGTAGACTGTGAGATGACCCTTGAGTCCCTGCCTGAAATGAACGAAGGGTACTGCTTCACCAAGAAAAAGCTCACCGCAGTAGGCGGCAAGGACATTCCCTACGGCTGGTACTGCATCGTAGGAGACCTTGCAGACGGCAACTATGAGAGAATTCAGTATCCGACCGACAGACGCCCTACCATCGACATCTACGGCACAAACGGCAAGCTGAGAGAATACGGCATCTACACCAAGGGAGAGATTTTCTACCTCGGCAAGGGAGAAAAGATAATAGCCCGCAATCTGGTAATGGCACCCGCAAAGAACGGCACCATCACCTACCGCGGCGCCGCCTTAGACCCGAATAAGGTTTACGGCACTGAACTTCAGCAGTCCTCCCTTGTAACAGCAAAGGGTACTGGCTACGGCATAGAAGCAGGCAAGTACAAGGTAGTAGTAGACCCCGATACTGAGCGTTTTGACACATGGGACGACGGCGCATGGATATACAAAGTAGGCGACTACGCCAACATAGAAACCGTGACCTACAGACAGCTCGGTGATGGTAGCTGTCGCACAACCACAAGAAACATCGTAGCAACAGGTAAATTCCTGTACAGCGACACCTCTCTCGCACCCGACAGCGACCCTGACCTCTGGATGAAGTTCTGGTGGGAATTCGACAAGAACGGCACCCCGTATGACGGTATTCACAAGGATATGCTTAAGAGCAACAAGCAGCCCGCAAGCCTGACCCCGAAGACAATCACGCTGAACGCAGGCGACCTTGTCATCTGTCGCGGCGCAACCCTTGTAAAGGTAGGTTGACCCAGAGGGTACTACAAGCAACAACCAAGCCCCTATTCGAAAGAGTGGGGGCTTTTGTTACATATAGGGTACTCCACCGCCCCTGTAAGATTATGTAATCTGACATAAGACTTGCAGCATTCAAAGCGCAAGGGCATAGCCAGAATACCCCGGTACACTATATTGCATATTGAAATTTTAATATACTTCATATTGTATCAAGATAATTGATATTGCCCCAGACACCCCGATTTTTGCCCCAATTTGCCCACTTGGAACATCGGTAGGGTAAACAGTCGAATAAGTGGTAAAATGCCATACAAGAGCGTATATGAGCAAATAGAGGTATAGTGCCTGCAACCCGCATAGTTATCAGCTTTTGTACCTGTAGCCTTATAAACGGCATAACCATGCGTATTATGCAAACGGTATAAATATGCCGTAAAAAATAATACTGTGAGGTGAACAATTTGAATACAGAGATGTCGCTAATTAACGACAACATAAGGCTTGCAGCAACAGAGTTCCATATCTATAGTTGCAAAGGTATCGCAGAACTGATAGGAATGCCTTTGCAGACTTTCTATGACCGGATGTCCAATCCAAGCAAGTGGCGTATTGATGAATTGCTTCGTGTATGCAAACGCTGTAATGTTACTCTTGGCTGGCTGGTGGAAAAGCATAGCATAGTAGCATAGCTGCACAAAAAGAAAAAGAGCCACTCCATAATCGGGGCGGCTCTCTTATATTTCAGGCGTTTAGGCGTGCTGTATCCGTGCTGTATTTGTGCTGTATCAGCCCTATAAAAGGGCGTTTTTTGTCCCGAAAAGCCGGGATAATTCACACGTGGGCATAATAGCATTGCATAAAGAAAATGGCTTAACACTGCGTTTCCGCCTTGTTAAGCCGTCTTTGTTTTGGTGCAGGTGACGGGACTTGAACCCACATGACCTTGCGATCACTAGCACCTGAAGCTAGCGCGTCTGCCAATTCCGCCACACCTGCGTATAAATCGTTTCTGAATTGAACTCGCCAGAAACACCAGAAGTAAGCTCCTGGAAAAACTCGAGCCAAACCACATTCGCAATCTGGAGTGGTGCGGGTGACGGGACTTGAACCCGTATGTCATACAACACACGCACCTCAAACGTGCCTGTCTGCCAGTTCCAGCACACCCGCATTTATTTTCCGTCGTTCGTTCTCACTCCCGACGACTGTATTATTATATCACAGAATATTTCTTTTGTCAAGCGTTTTTTTGAAAAAAAACAAATATTTTTTGACTTTTCCTGAATAATCATCGAAAAGCCGATTACAGAGCCATTCGTGCAGAACGAACCGCGGGTCTGTGATAAAACACTTGACGAACTGCGCAGATTTCAGTATAATTATAGTATATCAACACAGGAGGCAAGAATGAAAGCTGATAAACAAAAAAACAAGTCGCTGCCCCGGCGTCTGTTCGGACTGCTATGGATATTCATTCCCCTTGTGGTTGCGGCGGCTATGTACTTTCTGCTGCCAATGTTTCCGGAATTCACAGAATATGTTATTTCGCGCGGGCTTTTCAAGATATTCACTGTTCCTGTCGGGTTCGTCACGTCGCTTATCCCCATTTCGCTGACGGAACTCTGCGCCGTCCTTGCGATACCTGCAGTCGTCGCGCTGCTGGTCGTGTTCATTATAAGAATGAAAAAAAGCGCCAGCCGCCGCAGCACTGCGATAAAGGCAGGGCGTTTCCTCGCGGGCTTCGTTTCATTCGCGGCGCTGGTCTACATGACTGCGCACGGCGCGAATTACTACCGCCTGTCCATGGAACAGCTGATGGACCTCGACACCTCGCCGAAATCAGCGGAATTCCTGGTGGCAGTGTGCCAGGACCTTGCAACCCACGCAGCGGAGGAACGCGAGCATCTCACCGAGGACGAAAACGGGTGCGTGACATTTACCGAGGACATCTGGACGGAACTTTCGCGCACCGGCAGCGGTTATGAGACGCTCGTTGAGGAATACCCGTTCCTGTGGACTAGCATAAGCCGCCAGAAACCCGTGCAGCTTTCATATTACTGGAGCTATACTGGGATAACCGGCATGTATTTCCCGTTCTTTGCAGAATGCAACGTCAATACTGAGCAGCCTGATTTCTGCCAGCCGTTCACGGCAAGTCACGAAAGTGCACATTCCCGCGGAATTGCATTCGAGAATGAATGCAACTTTCTCGCCTACCTTTCCTGCATTAACAGCGAATACCCCGAGTTCAGGTATTCCGGGTACATGATGGCGTACAAATACTGCGCTAATTCGCTTTACGCCTATGATATCGACCTCTGGCGCGAAGCCAACGCATACACCACCGATGGCATGTGGAGGGATTTCACGGCTGAAAACGAGTACATTTCCGCATTCGAGGGGAAAGTCAGCGAAACTGCCGGAAACATAAACGACGGGTTCATAAAATCCCAGGGCGTGAAAGACGGACAGAAAAGTTACGGCAGGGTGACAGACCTCATTCTGGCGCATTATTACAAGCAGTGGGCGCAGTCATGAGGGAAATCAGATACACGATTCCGGAGGAATTTGACGGCGTTCAGGCACAGGTATTCCTGCGGGCAATGGGAATTTCAAGACGGGTGATGATACGGCTGAAACAGTCCGGCGGGCTTATCCGCAGCGGGGCAGTACTGCGCACGGTGGATATCGTGCATTCCGGTGAAGAAATTCTGCTGCGGCTGTGCGATGAGAGCGGTTCCCCCGAAGCTAACCCGGGGCTTTCAGCGGAGATAATGTACGAGGACGAGGACGCTGTGGTATTCAACAAGCCGCCGTACATGCCGGTACACCCCTCTCAGCGGCACCACGACGACACCCTTGCGAACCTGTTCGCTGCGAAATTCCCGGGGCTGCCGTTCCGGCCGATAAACAGGCTGGACCGCAACACCAGTGGGCTTTGCGTGTGCGCCAAGAACCAGCTTGCGGCAGCCGCGCTTTCCGAGACTGTCAGCAAGGTCTATTTTGCGATAACCGAAAGCGCGCCCCCGGGTGATACTGTCAACGCGCCTGTCGGCAGGGTCGCTGACAGTGTGATAGAACGCTGCGTGACTCCCGACGGAAAGCCTGCGATAACGCATTACGTGCAGGTGAACGAAGGCTCCCCGGCGCTGCTGAAAATCACGCTGGAAACCGGACGCACACACCAGATACGCGTGCATATGGCGCATATGGGGTTCCCGCTGCTGGGCGACGATATGTACGGTGGGGACTGCTCCGCAATAAAGCGGCAGGCGCTGCACTGCGGGGAAGTCAGCTTTATTTCCACGGTCAGCGGGAACAAAGTCACCGTGACTGCGCCGCTTCCGCAGGACATGGCAGCGCTCATTGACAGCACAGAAAGGAAAACGACATGATAAAAGCAGTTATTTTTGATATGGACGGACTGATACTCGACACCGAAAAGTTACTGGTGAAATACTGGTGCCAGGCAGCGAATGAAGCGGGCTTTCCCATGCAGCGTGAGCATGCGCTGAATATTCGCAGCCTTGCGCGGAAATTCGCGATACCCTATTTACAGGGACTTTTCGGTGAGAATTTCGATTATGTGAAGATACGCTCCCGCAGAATGGAGCTAATGAAAGAGCATCTCGACAAACACGGGCTGGAAACCAAACCCGGCATAACCACCCTGCTGGATTACCTCGACAAAAAGGGAATTCCCGCAGCGATAGCCACTGCGACTGATATCCAGCGTACAGAGGATTATCTCGGAAAAGTCGGGCTGCTCGGCAGGGTCAGCAGGATAGTCTGCGC
>ERZ779762.1461-NODE-1461-length-13107-cov-2.582516_pt1 | contig 13107 bp, 10 predicted proteins | sample MGYA00511887_ERZ779762 | MGnify/ENA primary metagenome ERZ779762 (study PRJEB29588, sample SAMEA2163052) | human gut metagenome | biome: human gut; feature: human-associated habitat; material: faeces | place: Denmark | collected 2008/2010 ...
CAGTCGGTGTGCTATACACATTTTCACTCAAACAAGGTTTTTAGAGGTGACCTTTTATTAATTCACCCTGCGCGGTTTCTTCTCATCACTGCGCCGATCGCGGTAAACACTGCGAAGCACAGTATATTCACGCAGACGATGCTTGCGCCGCTCGGGGTGCCGAGTTCGTAGGATATCACCATGCCCGCGATGAAAGTCACCACGGATATCACCGCGGAGCACACAGTCACCGCGCGGAAGCTCTTGAACACCCTCATGCTGCACAGCGCCGGGAATATGATAAGGCTGGAGATGAGCATGCTTCCCATCATTCTCATGCCTATTACTATCGTGAGCGCCGTCAGCAGCGCGATGAGCATGTTGTAGGCGCCCGCCTTTGTGCCCGTGGCGCGTGCGAAATTCTCGTCAAATGTTATCGCGAATATTTTTGTGTAGAAGAAGATGAAAAGCACCAGCACCAGCAGCGCCAGTATCACGCTTATCACCACGTCGCTCTCGCTTATCGCGAGAATGCTGCCGAATAAGTAGCTGTCAAGGTCGCTGTTCATGCCGGAGACCGACACAGCCATAACGCCCAGCGCAAGCGCGCCGGTGGATATCAGCGCTATCGCGGAATCCCCCTTGATGCGGCTGGTGCTGCCCGATATCCTCAGCAGCAGGAATGCAGCCGCTATGACCACAGGCACTGCCACAGCCATGGGCGCCCAGTTCATCACAGCCGCGATGGCAAGCGCGCCAAAGCCCACGTGCGAAAGTCCGTCGCCTATCATGCTGTAGCGTTTCAGCACCAGGCTCACGCCAAGAAGCGCAGCGCACAGCGAGACCAGAATTCCCACCAGCAGCGCGCGCATGAGTATCGGAGTATTCACAAATGCGGAAATTATATCAGCCATTTCCCGCGCCCCCTCTCATGAAATCCGACGAATTATCGCAGAGGAATTCCTCAGGCGTGCCGAAAAACCAGCTGTCGTGCCGCAGGCAGAGTATCCAGTTTGCCTGGATCAGCGCGGCGTTGACGTCGTGAGTCACCATTATCACTGTCACTCCGCTGCGGTTTATGCCCTTTATCAGCTCGTACATTTCGGCTGTGACCATCGGGTCCAGCCCGGAAACCGGCTCGTCCAGCAGCAGCAGCTTCTTCGTCGCGCAAAGCGCCCTCGCCAGCAGCACCCGCTGCTGCTGCCCGCCGGAAAGTTCACGGTAGCAGCGCTTTTTCAGGTTCGTTATACCCAGGCGCTCCATGTTCTCCGCAGCGAGTTTACGTTCGCGGTCGGTGTAGAACGGGCGCAGCCCCATGGAATTAAGGCACCCGGAGAGCACCACTTCCCACACGCTTGCGGGGAAATCCTGCTGGGCGCCGGTCTGCTGCGGCAGGTAGCCTATCTCGCTCCTGCGCAGCCCGCCACCGAAGCTTATCGTGCCGCCCACCGGCTTTTTCAGCGACAGCAGCGACTTCACCAGCGTGCTCTTGCCGGAACCGTTTTCACCCACGATGCAGAGGTAATCCCCGCTGTTCACCGCGAAGCTCAGGTCCTTTATGACCGTCATATTTTCATAGGACAGCGCCAGACTGTCCACTTTTATGAGTTCTTCCTGCTCCATGTCAGTTCACCAGCACTCTCTCAAGCATCTGTTTGTTCCTCTGCATCAGCGAGAGGTAAGTTTCACCCGCGGCAAGGTCGTCGGCAGAGATGTTGTGGCATGTGTGGAATTCCTCCACATTCAGCCCGCTGTCCTCCGCGAGAACGTCCGCCAGCTTCCTGCCGGAAAGCTCTATGCAGAACACCGCTTTCACCGCTTCCGGCTGCCCCAGCTTATCCAGCAGGAACGTCACCGTCTGCGCCGAGGGCTCCGTTTCGCTGCCGCACCCCGGGAATGCCGCGTAGTAATTCAGCCCGTAATGCCTGAAGAAATACAGCAGCGGGAACCTGTCGCCGAAAATGAAATAACGCGCCTCCCCGCTGAGAAGCTCCTGGAATTCCGCGTCGAGCGCGTCTATCTGCGCTGCGTAGCCATCGGCGTTCGCGGAAAGGCTTTCGGATATCTGCGGGAACAGTTCCACCGCGCGCTTTCCCAGCGCCCTGACTATCGCTGAGGCATTGTCCGGGGAAGTCCACACGTGTTCGTCGTATTCCTCTTCTTCCTCGTCGTGGTCATGGTCGTCATGGTCGTGGTCGTCCGCCTGCATTCCCTCGGAGACCTCCTCGTCCAGCAGCGAAACCGCGTCCGTCATGCGGAACGTTTCTATATCCGGCGCCGCCTGCAGCACGCTCTCCACCCACTGGTCGGATTCCCCGCCGTTGTAAACGAACAGGTCGCAGCCCGTTATCTCCACGATGTCCTTTGCGGAGGGGTCGTAGCTGTGGCTTTCCTGCCCGGGTCTGAGCAGCATTCTGACTTCTGCCTCGTCGCCGAATACCTGCCGCGCAAAGTCATACGCCGGGAATATCGTCGTGATTATAAGCGGCTTGTCTTTGCCGGCCGCGGGTGCATTCCCGGAGCAGCCGCACATCGCAGCGCCCATTGCCAGCGCCGTGACTGCCGCGAGTATCTTCTTTATGGTCATTTCTGCTCCTTTTCCTTCTGTTCAGGTTTCTCTAGTTCTTTCTGGCAGCGGTCGCACAGACCGTATATCACAGTCCTGCCGACGTCCACGGAAAACCCGTGCTCTTTCTCTATATGCTGCTGCATCTCTTTCATAAAGCCGCAGTCCATATGTATCAGGCGCTGGCAGCGGTCGCATTTGAGATGGAAATGCGAGCTGCATTTCTGCTCGTCCATCAGCTGATAACACGCGCCGGAGCCGTCCCCGGTGAAGCGCTTCAGCACGCCCTGGTTTGCAAGCTTCGTCAGCGTGCGGTAAACCGTGGCTTCTCCCACCGTGACTTCCCCGCTGATTATTATGTCCTTTGCGGTGAAGCAGCTGCCCTTGTGCCGGCTGAAAAACTCAACTATCTCGTCCCGCTGCTTTGTGTTGTAATTATTGCGGTCCATGCCGCTCACCTCCGCTGAATTTGATTTTGATTTTCACTTTCAGTTTCATATTATATCACAAGGAATAAATCTTGTCAAGAGGGATAGTATTTTTTATTGCAATTTCCTGAAACATGTGATATAATGATTTTGATAATATATTAATAAAGGTGGTGCGTCGGATGCTGGAATACTGCATGTGCCCGAAATGCGAGAGAATGATAATGCTCGACCCGGAATTCACAACAGGCTTCTGCCTTTACTGCGGGACGCACATTGCCTATGAAGAGTCGCGGGCATTCCTGGAGGGGCTCAAGAGCACGATACCCGACGAGCTTTCCCTTGAAGCGGACCTCAGCGAGCTCATAGACGAGGACGACGCGCGCGAGGACAACTACGGCTCCGACGAGTGCCGTAACGAATGTGCGCTTGCCAATGAGTGTCTCGGCAAGTGGGATTTTTCGGGCGCGTTCAGACATTACGCGAATGCGGTGGAATGGCGCCCCAAAGACTTCGAGGCATTCTGTGGGAGAATGACCTCCGGGATACTGCGGCTGAACGACGTCGAGAACTGGCAGCAGTACCTTGCGGACTGCGTTTCACTTATCCGCAGCCAGAACGACTGGAACACCGCGCAGAAAGCCCTTGAATACGCGCTGGATATACTGCAGAAATTCCTGTCGAAAGGCGGCAGGTTCGTTTCGCCGGCGTACACGTTCGGTTTTTTCAGGGCTGTGACGGAGAAGTTCCCCACGCTGCGCGGGAAAGCCGCGGTAATTCTCGCGCACTGCGTGAATATCGACAACGCGCCGTTCACCGACGCCGCGCGGCTCGACCACGAAACCACCCGCTTTGCCGTCGGGAATTACCCCCGTGAAGCGGACAGGGAGCTTTCGCCGAAACTGCTCTTAATAATGAAGTACCACCCCGACGAGCGCCAGAAGCACCTGCTGATAAGGGCAGTGTACGTCTACGACCGAGCCGGCTGGCTCAGGAACCGCGACGAGCAGCGAATAAACGACGTGCTTGACTTCCTCGACGGCATGTTCTCCGGGGACTATTCCACCGCCGACCGCAAAGCCGCGCTGGACTGCGCCTGCGACCTGCTGCTGATGCGCACGCTGGAGCCCGCTTCCACCGAGCGCGAGAAGCTGCGCTTCCTGACCGGGGTGTATTCCTGGAAGCAGATGCAGCGAATGGAGAAATACTTCAGCGGAAGCGTTTTCTTCAACCGGCTGTACCTTGACATTTACCTTGAGCAAAAGGGCGCAACGCCCCTCACCGCTGAATACCGGCGTATACGCCGCAAAATAGACGAACTCACTGAACAGAAAGGATAAATTATGGCGAACATGAAAAAGCTCACCCGGGATTACGGGGAAGTCATCTGGACAGGCAAAAAGTGCATTCTCGGCATGCCCATATCGTTCACGCGGTACATTCTCACCGACAGCAAGCTGATAACCCGCGTGGGGCTGCTCAATCTCAGGGAGGACGAGATAGAGCTTTACCGCGTTTATGACAAGTCGATGAAGCTCCCGCTGGGGCAGAGGATAGTCGGCTGCGGCACTATCACGCTGCTTTCAAAGGACAACGACACCCCCACAAAGGTGCTGCAGTCAGTCAAGCGCCCGCGCGAGGTCAAGAAGCTGCTTGACGCAGCCGTTCAGGAACAGCGCGACAGATACAGCGTTCGCGGCCGCGATATGATGGGAGCCTCCGCGCACATGGAGGACCTCGACGGCGACGGTATTCCCGACGACCCCTGCTGCCACGACTGATATCCGTTTATTCCACAAACATTACATAATTGTAACGTATTATCCGGCAAAAAATACTTGATTTTCTGCCTCGTCTGAGTTATAATATCTATTATGAATTACAAAAGCTCCGCTGGCTGTGCCGACGGGGCTTTCCCGACGAATGCAAAGGAGAATATTCATGCCAGACAATAATGACGGACTGAATGTCTGCCTGATGAACGATTCATTCCCACCCGTTATCGACGGCGTGGCAAACACGATACTCAACTATGCTGAAATAATCAACGCCAAACTCGGCAAGGCAACCGTCGTCACACCGGAATACCCCGACGTGCAGGACGATTTTCCGTTCCCTGTGGTGAGATACCCGAGCCTTTCCGTGACGGAAAAGCTGTGCAACTACCGTATGGGCTACCCCTTTTCTGCCAGCAAGCTGGATTCCCTCACGAGCAGCGGGTTTGATATAATCCACACCCACTGTCCGTTTGCCTCCATGATAATGGCAAGGGTGCTGCGGATAAAGACCGGGGCGCCGATGGTGTTCACATACCACACCAAATTCGATATCGATATCCGTCGCGCTCTCCCGACCAAACTCATGCAGGATCAGGCAATAAAAATGCTCATCGCGAACATCTCCGCAGCCGACGAGGTGTGGACAGTCAGCGAGGGCGCGCGCCAGAACCTCCTCGAACTCGGCTATGAGGAAACCGAGGGCAGACGTATCCGCGTAATGGAGAACGGCGTGGATTTCCCCAGGGGACGCGCGGACAAAGAGGACGTGGAGTTCCTGCGCTCAGACCTGGGGCTTGAGGGACACGGCCCGGTGTTCATATTTGTGGGAAGGCTGCTCTGGTACAAGGGTATCCGTCATATTCTCGACGCGTTGAAAATACTCGACCAGCGCGGCACCGACTTCCGCATGATGATAGTCGGCGACGGGCTTGACCGCGGGGAAATAGAGGCTTACACCGCGGAACTCGGTCTGACGGAAAAGGTGATATTCACCGGCGCTGTCTACGACCGCGAGGAACTGCGCATATATTACACCGCAGGCGACCTGTTCATATTCCCGTCGCTGTATGACACCAACGGAATAGTAGTGCGTGAAGCGGCTGCCTGTGGAGTTCCGTCAATACTCATCAAGGGAAGCTGCGCTGCCGAGGGCATAACCCACCACCGCACAGGAATACTCGTGGACGACACCCCCGAAGCCATCGCAGAGGAAATGCAGTTTGCTGCCGGGCACCTCGACGAAGTGCACCAGATGGGCGACCACGCGATGAACGAGGTGTACATGTCCTGGGAAACCTCCATTGAGAACGCGTACCACCGTTACGGCGAGATAATCGAGAACTGCAGAAACGGCGCCACCTGCAACCACGAAACCGAACTCCAGCAGGATTTCTTCACCGGCATCAGCCGCATGACTGACGCTGTGCAGCGTTTCAGGAGCATTCCCGCAGTATCTGCGATAAGGGAAAGCAACACCCGCAGCATAGCGAAACGCCGCGCCCGCAAGGAAGAAAAGAAGAAGCAGACCGAAATCACAGAAGAATAAAAACGCGGGCTGTACAAAACGTACAGCCCACACCAGTTTATAAAAAAGTATCCTGTCCAGACTGCTGAGAAAGATACAGATGCCTCTGACGACGCAGATGTGCCTTTATCGGCAGTCTTTCGTTTTATTCCTGGCAGATAACCAGCCAGTTACACGGGGTATCGTCGGTATATTCAGTGCCCCACATAGCGATGAGTTTAAACCCGTTGAAATAGGCTGACGCGCCGTAGTTGTACGTGCCCTCAGCATCGTCCTGCTGGGGTTCATATATTCTCGCGTCAGAAGGGAGCACGGCACTCAGCTCATTCCAGCTTGCCGCGCTGCGGATACCGTTGTAAAGCTCCAGACCCGGCCGCACGTCAGAATAGCATATGATCCCTGTGATGGTATCTTCGGATAAGTCATCGTTGAGCGACGGATAGGTCATCAGCGTAAATCCCGTGTCAAATCCTCTCGGATAAACCAGCTTTGTTGAACCGGCAAAATAATCGCCCCTGGCGAGTTCCGTTCCATAGGCATATTCGAACGTTCCCACCGTTTTTCCTATCCACTCAGCGGGCTGCAGTTCGCCTATCGCCGTGTTTTTCTGCTTGCTGAATTCCACGGGCGCCCCGCTTTCGGCTTCTCCGGTGTAGTATTCTTCCCCCGTGCCATCTGTTCTGATACCCGGTGAGGATATTCCGGAATCCGGCTCTGCCGTGGGACTGTCCCATGTGGCTTCCCAGGTGTAAGAGAAATCGTCGCCCCATTCCGTTGTGTCGTCGTACCACTCATATGACGTGTCGTTCGAAGAGGACGATGTATCATTCCACTCAGACGACGTGTTGTCCGAAGAATACGTATCACCCAATGACGAATAACCGTTATCAGCTGAAGACCAGTCGTCGCTGTCTGACTGTGATTCGGTCTTGCCTCTAAACGGATTTTCCCCGGAGCCCGAACAGCCCGAAAGCATTGCAACAGCCGCCAATACCGCTATCAACCTGATTTTTTTCATATAATTACTTCCCTCTCAAATTATTTGTTTATTGTATTATATCACTCGTAACCGATGTTGTCAAGGGTGATGTTAAGGCAATACCGCACAAAGATTGTGCGTGTATTGCGCAGTCAGTTTTGCCAATATTACGCTTCGCTTATTGGCAAAACTCGATTTTTCGTCAGATTGTACAATGAGGAGTTGTTGACGGAAGCGATAGCGCATTCAAGTCAACAACTAGCGACGCAAGGCTGGTCTGTCGTTAGTTTGGCACAAAATATAACATCGCACTTATAGCGAGCGGTGATATGTTGTGCCAAACTAGCCCCTCTGTCAACTTGCGTTGACACCTCCCCCACCGGGGGAGACCACGCCTTGCTAGGACGAATTGTGCAAGATGCAAGTTTGGCGCAACACAGAACATATCCGTTGAGCAATCATGTGGTTTTTGCGCCAAACTAGAAATATGCAAGCAAGACACGTGCAAAATCCAATAAATGGTCTTTGTGCGGTGTTGCCCTATAAATTATCTCTGCGCCCTCATGTCCCTGAGAAGGATATAGTCTTCATCGACAGAGGTAAACACATGCCTGCCGCCACCGGTGATTATCTCACTGATATAAGCGCCTGCCTGCCTGTAAAATTCGTCCTCATAGTGCACTATATCCGCGCCCCCCAGCGGAAAGCTGTCAGAAGCGTAGAATTTGCGCGAAATATCGATAACAAAGCAGCTCGTCACAGTCGCGAATCGTTCTTCGCAAAGTGAGATGAAGCGCTTTTTTATAATGAACATGCTGTCCGTTTCCATCTTTTTCAGTCTGTGGTCAAGGTCGATGTACCTGTCCTTTGGCTCAGTCTTGATGAGGATTATGTGGTTCCCGTACTTTGCTTTCAGCATCTCGCCGAAGCGGGTTATCCTGTCGGAACAGTATTTCATGTCGCGCCGCTCAAAAAGCCAGCATTCCCGGCAGTCTTTCTGTATGGACTTGTAAAAATCCGTCCTCCTGATGAAATCGTCGGTTTCGAACAGCTCCCCGCGGAATTCCGTCATTCTGCCGATAAGGTCGCAGAAATCCACGATTATCCACCCGGAATCGCTGCCCTTGATATCCGCGTCACCGCTCCTCAGGAATGCGTCCTGCAAATTCCTGCGGCGCCATCTGCTGCCGTTGAAGGCCTCAGCCCCCTCGGGAAGTTCAGCGTCCACCGGCTTGTCGAAAGCGAGTATCTGCGGCTGCTTGAAGATGTAAGTACCGATGTGCGCGTCCCGGCAGGCGTTGGCAGATTCTCTGGAAACGCTGCTGCCCCAGATATCCACAGTGGTCTTTCTCAGCGAGGAAATGTACCGTTTAAGCTGCGGCTTTCCTCTCAGCAGGAAGACAAGTTCCGCGTTTTCCTCATTGACTGCAGCGCCTGTCTCTATCGAAAGCAGCCTTACCATCTTGCGGATTATGCCGTAACGCCCCCGGAATGCAGGCTCGAAGAATTCATACGACCTGTCGAGGTGCCCCGCGAGTACCGCATGAATGATATCCGCAGCCCGAATGATATCGCCCGCGCCGCTGTCCCCCGCGAAGAAGTCCATCACCGAAGAAAGCTCGCTGCTGCCTGCATGCCTGAGTTTAAGGATACGCTCTGCGTTGGCAGCGGCAAAGCCCGCATTGGTGTAGGCTATAAGCTGGTCCGCAGCGCATTTCATGTCCAGCAGCCAGCTGAAATATGAACGCTCCGTCATATTTGCGTAGTACTTCATCACCCGGTCGAACCACAGTTTTTCGTCCGGCTGTGAAATGTATGTGCGCCCGCTGCCCGAAGTAAGCTCCACAGCCGCGCTGTATGCGTCAAGGTAGTACGCCTGCTCATGGTCGTCGCATTCTTCGCCCGTCGTGAAGTAGTGCCCGGAAATGTCCACAACCAGCGGCTTTACCAGCCTGATGAAATATTCCTCCATATCTGCAAGGAATGCGTTCACGGACTTTTTCGGGTGGCATATTCTCAGTTCGCTGCCCTTTGCGCTGTGATTGCTGAATTTGTTCCTGAAAAGGATCACCCTGCCCGACGGTGCGGCAGACATCAGCCGTTTGCTGAACTGCCTTATCGCGGGCTTCCAGACGCTCTCGCCGAAAGGAGGCTTTACCATTGCGAGCCTGTCGCGGTTTGCCCTGAAAAATCCCGACTGCCTGAACGCTTTCGTGTCCGTAAAGAACTGCGGTTCCTCACCCGGCTCACCCTGGAGTATCCAGCAGGCAGAGTAAGCCGCCGACATGAAGTCCACTGCAATGTATTCAGCCTGCGAGCCCATAATTACAGCCGCGATATCTTTTCCAAGGTCCAGCCTGAGTTTGTCGCCGGCGTCTGCTCCGATGTTCCTGACCGCCTTGCTGCAGCCCAGCGATATCGGTGAAAGCCGCATAGCGGTCCTGCTGCACCGGAATGCCCCTCCCGCCGTGAAGATCCTGTCCAGCTGCTCCGAGCCGCACAGCAGCACCCTGCGGCGCATTCCGTGGAACCGCAGACCCTTCCCGACAGCCATCTGTATGCTCTCCAGTGAAAGCCTGCTTTCCTGGCTGTGCGGTGGGAATACCGGCACCACCTCGGCGCCCCATTCACGCCTTTCCGTCATCACCGGAATGCACGAGCAGTGCGCGCATACCCTGCCGTCCGCCCTGCGGAGTTCCACGCGCAGTATAATGCCGTTGCAGCCGTCCGAAGTATCGGCGGTCGAGATAAGGTCGCCCAGCGAATACGCGCAGGGAACCAGCCTGCCGTCCTCAGCCCTGATATTCGCGAATCTCTGCACCGTGTGAGAATGCGACCCCACGATGAGGTCAGCGCCTGAGTCTGCGATAAAATGCGCCTCTTCCCCCTGCGATTTTCTCACCGCCGAGGATTCCACAACTCCCCAGTGCATATAAGCGACTACGAATTCCGCGCCCATTCCGCGCGCCGCGTTCATCTGCTGCAGGAAATATTCCCTGGAATACGCGCCGTCAGCCTGCTCTCCATCACTGTTTGCAATCATATTGCACGCGATAACAGCCACCCTGAACCCGCGTACGTCAAATATCGCCGGGCTATCGCCACAGGTGCCGATGTTGCGCATTCCGCAGCGCTTTATCTCCTCAACGGTTTCAGTGAACATCTGCTGCGTGCAGTTTCTGTTTGCCGCGGTAATCACCGCGTCTATCCCCGCAGAAGCAGCCGCAGGGATAAACGTGGACGGTGCGTTCACATTCGCAGCTCCGTCGGCGTTGCTTCGCTGTTCAAACGCGAATGGCTCCCCGTCGCAGCAGCTGATCTCAAGCACCGCAGCGGAAAAATCAGCCTGCTCAAAGAATTCACGCACCCGCCTGAATGCGTCAAAGAAATCCATGCCATGTTCCGCAGCCGATTTCTGCATAGCCGGGGAGCACACCATATCCCCCGCGAACATCAGCACAGCCCTGTTTTCCCCGCGGAAAACATCGCGCTCTACCTCCACCCGCGTGGTGAATTGCTGGCGCTTCCCCGCCCTTATCGTTATTTCAGCCGTTCCTGCGGATTTTGCGGTCACCTTTCCGGCGGGGTCCACCGAAGCAACGTCGGCGTCGTCCGAACTGAACACCGCAAAGGGCTCTTCGCTGCCGCGTTCCCATTTCAGCTGAGCGCTCTCGCCCGATTTCAGGCAAATGACGTTCTGCGCGCTGAGTTCCTCCGCAACCGGAACGAACGGCACTCTCCCAGACAGTTCGCCCGGAACTTCCCTGCCGTTCACCATCGCGAATGCGCGTACTTCCACAAGGTATATCTTTCCGTTCGTGAAGCCGAATATTCCCTTTTCGCAGGCTCTTGAATATCTCGCCTTGATGAGCTTTCCGGGCTCGTCAGCCGCATAGAAGTACAGCCGATAGCCCGAAGCGCCGCTCACCGGCTCCCACCGCATAACAACGCTTCCGTTTCGTCCTGCAGCCGCAAATCCCTGCGGCGCCTTAAGTTCCAGTGCCATTATCTCCGACCTCTCATTCCTGCCTGAATGAATTTCTCAGCACCGTCAGCCTGTCATAATTTCTGTAGAATGCACAGTAGGCGCCGCAATAATGCTGAATATCATCTATCCTAATCCTGAAACCGTCCTGCCGCACGAAGAACGCCCCCAGAAGCGCCGACGGATATTTCAGGTACATAACGAATTCCGGAAAGCAGCAGCCATTGAGCATATATTCCGCCCGTAAGAATATCGTTTCCACAAATTCGCCTGCTGGGAATTCCCGCATGTAGCCGCACTCAAGTCCCCGTTCCCTTATGCGGGAATAGATCTCAAACGAAGCGCACAGCAGCTCAAGATAAGTCTGATGCATGGTTTTTTTCCCGCGTATCCTCTGCAGATTGACCGCAGCGTTTTTCAGCCCGAAACTAAGGTACCTTTCCTCGGGCAGGAACTTCGTCAGTTCGTTGAACGCATAGGAAACCCAGTGGTCGCAGTGCTTCTCGTAGCCCTCGCGGATAAGCCTGTCAGCGGCAGCCGCGGCAGCTTCCAGCCACTTGTTCTCATGCGTCAGACCGTAAAGCCTGCACAGCGCGAAAACCGCTTCCCCGTCGTAATACAGCGTGCGGAAGCGTTCCCTGCGCGTCATCTGCGGAAAGTCCATCACATGCCAGAAGCTGCCGTCGCTGCGGTCAAACAGTTCCATGATGCCGTTTCCAAGCCCGCGGCAGAGTTCAGCGTATTTGTCGCTCCCGGTGAGTTCCATGTATTCCACCAGCGCTATTACCGCAAGGGCGTTTCCACCGACCTTGACTTCCCCGTGTTCCCTGTCCGCAAGGAATATAACGTCATTCCCGCTGCGATGAAGCCTGTATGTATTCGCGACCAGATAGCCTGTCGCCTTTATCACCTGGTTCATGGTGAATTTATCGCCCGTCAGACGGCACGCGCATACAAGCGCCCAGACAGCCCCCGCATGCCGCAGTATATTGTACCCCGGAACTTCGAGGTTGTCAATAGGATAGCAGCCGTATTCAAAGCGCCCGTCCATTCTGACCTGCATAGAAAGATATTCCGACGACGACGCGACATATCCGAGCGCATCGCTGCCGGTGATCGGCTTGGTGACGCGCCTTCCGCTGTCATTGAGCGGGAATACCGTGCCATTCTCATCGCAGAACCTGCTCTCACAATCGAACAGCGTGACTTCCCCCGGGAACTGCGCCAGCGTCCTTACGCCGCATTCTGACAGGTACTTATTGACTTTTACCAGCTCTATGGAATGCTTTTTGTAGGATATCACGCGGTTTCCGTTTATTTCAGCTTCGATGAGAGCGGTTTCCAGCCCGTCGTCGAATGCGATACCACGCCGGAACGACTCGTTTCTGCTTTGTGCTATATGCCGCAGAAGTTCCTGAAATGAAACGCGCTCAGAATGCGCCATGATGTCGCCTTTTACCCACACCGGCGCATGATCGTATTTCCTGACAAAATCCGCGGCCTTTTCGCAGACGCTATCCCATGCAGCGGATCTGGAATTCCCCACCGCACGGAACACAAAAGCGCGCTCATTGGCGTCGCAGACGGAAACAAAAGCCGCGCACGGACTTTCAACATCTTTCTTATGTGTGTTGAAAATCCCATCGCTTGTGAAACTGTTTTTCACCGCAGACAGCTTTGAAAAAAGCATGTTAACATTTCCGTCCATAATACCCCCGAATGCCAGCAACATCGTCCTGCGTTTTCATATCCGCAAGGATATGAAAGCTTGTCGAAAAAACCGAATTTGCCCGCGAAGCGGGTTTTTGAAATCTGTTTTTTGCCACGGGTTTCCCGGGGCAAAAAACACTTCTATCCCAGCAAGTGT
>ERZ779762.1462-NODE-1462-length-13106-cov-2.947360_pt1 | contig 13106 bp, 12 predicted proteins | sample MGYA00511887_ERZ779762 | MGnify/ENA primary metagenome ERZ779762 (study PRJEB29588, sample SAMEA2163052) | human gut metagenome | biome: human gut; feature: human-associated habitat; material: faeces | place: Denmark | collected 2008/2010 ...
TAGGACCCTTTCCTTCATTAGCTTCTTTTCTGAAGCCTTCCCAGCCCCAGCCGTTCTTCTTGGTACAGAATAATACAAATATCATGCTTCCAAGAGGAAGCAGATTATATGAAACAAGGAAATCCTCAAGATCCATTATGGTACTTCCGTCACCAAAAGGCTTTATTCCTGAAAGCACATTATATCCAAGGATCGCCGGCATTGAAAGGACTGCCACGCCTATCATGTTCACGGCAACAGCTTTCTTTCTCTCCCAGTCCCTTGCATCAATAGTCATCTTAACTATATTCTCAAATACCGCAATAACCGTTGATATAGCGGCAAATGTCATGAATACGAAGAAACATGTACCCCAGATTCTACCTCCTGCCATATGGTTGAATACACTTGGCAGAGTTATGAAAAGAAGTGGTGGGCCTGCATCCGGCTCGACATTATAAGCAAAACATGACGGAACAATAATAAGTCCCGCTGTTATGGCTACAAATGTATCTAACAGCGTTACACTTATGGCCTCTCCGGTAAGCCTTCTCTCCTTCAAAAGGTAGCTTCCGAATATCTCCATGGAACCGATGCCGACACTCAACGTGAAGAATGCATGGGTAAGTGCTGCAAATATAACATTTCCCATTCCTCTCTCGTGAAGCTTATTAAAGTCAGGAACCAGATAAAATTCAAGTCCCTTTGAGGCTCCGGGAAGTGTTACCGAACGGACTGCCATTACTATCATAAGAACTATCAGCAGAAGCATTATAACTTTGGTGATCTTCTCCACACCATTTTCAAGACCCAGTGCACATACGCCAAATGCCAACACTATAACTAACAAGGTCCAGAATATCATAGTTCCCGGATTCCCCAGCATATGGTTAAATATTCCCTTAACTGTGTCCGTATCCGCACCTACAAACTCGCCCCCGGCAGTCTTGTAGGCATAATACATCATCCAGCCTGCCACCATTGTGTAGAACATCATGAGAACATAATTGCCCACGAAGCTGGCTACACCGGATCTGTGCCAGTGAGTTCCCTCCGGTTCAAGATTTTTGTAAGCCTTCATAAGACTGTATCCGCTTCCACGTCCTACGGAATACTCACATATCAGTATGGGAAGTCCTATCAAAAAAAGACATATGAGATATATAAGGATAAATACCGCGCCACCGTTTTCACCACATATATATGGGAACTTCCATACATTTCCAAGCCCTATGGCACATCCTGCAGAAACCAGGATAAAACCAAGTCTTGAACTAAACTGTTCATTTTTCATAAAATAAATACTCCCTTAAGGTATTACTCAGCTTTTATTGTATATGGTCCTTTCGCCGCCGATATATTTTGCCCTGGTCCTTGCACATATTACATTTGCATTCCCGATGTGCTTCTGCTTCAGGCGCACAGGAACTGCCACCTTCTTAAGATGCATGCCTATAAGTGTCTCTCCTATATCCATGCCTGCATCCGCCTTGATCTCCTCAAGCACCACAGGATCCTTTAAAGACTTGTAGCACGCAGTTGCAAATGATCCACCTGCCTTAGGCTGTGGAACTGCATTTACATATTCTGCAAATGGTACTGCTTCACGGGCAACAACTATAGCTCTGTTCAGATGTTCACAGCACTGGGCTGCAAGGTATATGCCGAGAGGCTCAAGGACACTGTTGATACCATCGTAGATAGCCTGTCCCACCTCAGGAACCGACCAGCTTCCGATCTGTTCCCCCAGAGTCTCACTGGTACTGCAACCAACAACCAATATCTGACCCTTTTTAAGACCCGCTGCCTCCACAAGCTCCTTAGTTGCGGCTACAGCGTCACTTTTAATCGCCATAACAATATTCTTGTCATCAATCTCATTTGTTATTCCTGCCATAATAAAATCATCCTTCTTTCATTAACTATCAGCCAACACATTCCTCAATACAATCCTGTGTATTCTACCACATTCCTTCCTCATATGGAAGTATTTCAGTGAGAAATCCCTCTTCCTTTAGAGCCTCCTCTATCTCATCAAGGGTCTTCTCATCATCTGCACTTATCTGGTGAAAATGATATCCTGATGTGATATTCATAAGCGGACTGGATTTTCCTGTCTCAATATCCTTAATAAAATTCTTTATGTCTTTTCTGTTCTTTATATTAAGGGGAGCTGTCATCTTGCCGTAAACCCTGTGATTTACCCTGACATCTACAATCGCGCCACCATTGTCAACTATTATTTCCAGCTCTTTAGCAGTATCCTCAAGGCTATGGTAGGTCTTTATAATCCTGGTAACGCCGCTGTGATCTGACAGCATATATCCCCTAGGCGTGGAGATTATATTGTAGCCTGCAGTTCTAAGCAGTGCTATATCCTGTACCACCACCTGTCTTGAAACCCCTGCAAGCTTTCCCATGGCGGTTCCCGATATTGGCACATCACTGTTTCTGAACTGTTCTATTTCAAATTGTCTTCTTGAGACACCGTCTGTCATTCATTTACCTCTTTCCATCGAATGCCAGATTTTCATATAAAACCTGACACCATCCATTAACCTGTTAAAAACTACCGGATAACCTTAAGATGTTTCAAACTGAGATCCATAATAGGTGCTGAATGTGTAAGAGCACCGCTTGACACATAATCAATACCTATATTCTTTATCTTCTCGATATTTTCCTTTGTGATATTTCCGGAGCATTCTGTCTCAGCTCTGCCTTCTATTTACTTCCCCGCCTCTTCCATCTCCTCAGGGCTCATATTGTCTAACATGATTATGTCGGCACCGGCCTCCACAGCTTCCTTCACCATGTCAAGGTTCTCTGTCTCCACCTCGATCTTTCTGACAAACGGTGCATATTCTTTGGCAGCAATTATCGCTTCCTTTACACCGCCCGCTGCGTCAATGTGGTTATCCTTAAGAAGTACTCCGTCTGAAAGGTTGTATCTGTGGTTATTTCCACCGCCTACCTTTACTGCATACTTCTCAAATATCCTCATGCAAGGTCCTGTCTTTCTTGTATCAAGAAGCTTGATGCCTGTTCCCTCAAGAAGTGCGGCAACCTTATTTGTATATGTGGCAATTCCACTCATTCTCTGAAGGTAGTTAAGGGCTGTTCTCTCACCGGAGAGGAGAACCCTGATGTCTCCTGTAACAACTGCAAGAAGTTCGCCCTTTGTCACCTTATCACCATCCTTAACAGGTCTGCCGTTGTACTCTGCGTACTTCACTTCCGTGGCAGGATCAAGCATTGTAAATACTCTCTCAAATACTGAAAGTCCGGCGATTATTCCGTCTTCCTTACATATAAGCTGCACTTCGCCCTTCTTGTAATCAGGCATTACAGAATTGGTTGTAACATCCTCAGAACTGATATCCTCCTCAAGGGCAAGTTTTATGAATTTATCCGCATTTAAAAGCATTGTTATTCTGTCCATTTTTTCTCCTTTTCCGCAAATTGTTTGTATTTCAGATCATCTCCGCCTTTATTTTGTATTAGGCTTTTTATAAAATCTATGTGTTCATGCCAATGGCTTGACTATTTTTTACATTCTCATATTTACATGCTTGCTTCACCGTTTTTTTAATTCTCGTATTTACACGACCTCTTCGCTGTTTATCTTCTTTGCTGCCCTTGCTGCAAATACAAGACTTTCAAGCAGACTGTTGCTGGCAAGTCTGTTCTTTCCGTGAACTCCGTTGCAGCTCGTCTCTCCCACTGCGTAAAGATGTGGAAGTGTTGTCTCTGAGTTGCTGTCCACATGTATTCCTCCCATGAAATAATGCTGGGCAGGAACTATAGGAACAGGCTCCCGGAATATATCATAGCCGTCCTCAAGGCAGGTCTCACATATGTGAGGGAAATGATTTCTTATTACCTCATCAGGCACATTTTCAAATGAAAGGAACTCGTACTCAACTCCCTCTTTCTCCATTTCCTTCCTGATAGCTTCTGTGACAACATCTCTTGGAAGCAGCTCATCAACAAACCTTTCGCCCTTATGATTTAATATTATAGCTCCTTCTCCCCTTGCTGACTCAGAAATAAGGAAATTACGTCCTTTCTTCTTCCTGTACAGGCAGGTAGGATGTATCTGGACATAATCCATATGCTCAAGCTCTGCCCCATGGTCACTGGCGATCCGGCAGCCATCTCCGGTTAATATCCTGTAGTTTGTGGAATATGCATACTGACCGCCTATTCCTCCTGTAGCAAATATCACGTCACCTGCATATATCTCTATACTGCTGTTATCTTTTTCTGCCAGCACTCCACATATTCTTCCAGTCTCATCCTCCAGAAGGTCTGTCATGCAGGTGTATTCCATAATAGATACATTATCAAGTTTTCTGACATTTGCAAGTAGTTTTGTAGTGATCTCCTTGCCGGTTATATCTTCGTGGAAGCATATTCTTGGGATTGAGTGGGCGCCTTCCTTAGTATAGGTAAGCTCGCCTTTCTCGTCACGCTCAAATTCTACTCCCTTTGAGATAAGGTCGTTAATAACGTCACGGCTTGAGCGGATCATTATATCAACACTCTCCTTGCGGTTCTCATAGTGACCGGCTCTTAAGGTGTCCTCAAAGAAAGCATCATAATCCCCCTCATCATGAAGGACGCATATGCCACCCTGGGCAAGCATTGAATCACATATATCCACTGCATCCTTTGAAAGCATGAGGATTTTTTTACTATGGTCAAGATTGAGTGCAGAATACAGGCCGCCAACGCCACAGCCCACTATTACCACATCACAATCCAGTCTGCTATGAGGTTTATTTGCATTTTTTTTATTGTTCATGTTTTTCTCTTTTTCCATAAAATGTCTCTTTTCCCAAAACGTGCATTGAAACCTGAAACAATATCTTATCCATTTAAGTTTGCATTCAATGTCATCATTTTGTTTTTTTATAATCTCTGCCGGATGTAAATTTATTATATCTATAGCTTATTCCTGAGATTTTCTTCATTATTTACTTCGCATATTCAAGCATGCGTTCCAATGTAAGCTTTGCTTTTTCATTTATGTCCTCAGGCGGAAGCATGACTTCTTTGTCTTCACTCAGCAGCACATCCCTTAATTTCTCAAGGGTGATCTTCGCCATATTCACACATATAGGCTCTGTCTTAGGGAAGTAAAATTCGGCGTCCGGCCGTCTGTCAAGAAGCTCATATATAACGCCTTTAACTGTGCCTATGATGAATTTCTTATTCTTGCTTCCGGCAGCATAATTTATTATGCCGCTGGTGGAACCCACATAATCTGCCTGCTTGATTATATCTGCGTTACACTCAGGATGAACCAGCACCTCAGCGTCCGGATGTTCCGCCTTAAGCTCTGCAATCTCCTGAGCATCCATAAATTCATGTCTTGGGCAATAGCCATCATTGTATATGAAGTTTTTCTCCGGAGCATTTGCCGCTACGAAATGGGCAAGGTTCTTGTCCGGGATAAATAATATATTTTTCTGAGGAAGCTTTTTCACGATCTTAACTGCATTTGCAGAGGTTACGCACACATCTGACCAGGACTTTATCTCGGCGGTGGAATTTACATAGCACACAACTGCCAGGTCATCGTATTTCGCCCTTGCCTCATCAACTGTCTCCTTTGTGACCATATGTGCCATAGGGCAGTCCGCAGTCAGATCCGGCATAAGGACTTTCTTGTCAGGATTCAACATCTTGGCACTCTCTCCCATGAACTCTACGCCACAGAACACAATGATCTTCTCCTTAAGCTCTACGGCTTTCTTACTTAAAAAAAAGGAATCACCGATGTAATCTGCCATTTCCTGCACCTCCGGTGCAACATAATAGTGGGCGAGGATCACTGCGTCCTTCTCCTTCTTTAACCTGAGTATTTCTTCCTGAATCATTTTATCCTCCGTTTTCACTCCATGTATTTTTTTGCATAAATAAGTTCTTTTACGCTGTACACTCTTTAATTGTTTTAATGCCCATGCACTACCTCTGTCTGAGCATTACAGGCATTATAGCACCTGAGTTTACAGGTGACAAGACACATCTTCAGAAAACTTTTGATGTAACGATGTCACAGACATCATTACAATAAATAGAGCAGCAACCATTGGAAATTGCCTACGGCAATGGAGTTGCTGCGATGTAACGATGTCACAGACATCGTTACAATAAACAAAAAAGCACCGGCAGATGCCAGACAGGATCCTGTCTGACATCTGCCGGTGCATGATATCCATTCAAACCGATAATATATTTTACTGCTGGCGATGGTCAAAGACTCTCTTAGCCTTCTTCTCGCTTCTTGGAAGAGTTCCCACCGGAACAACAGTGATCTTAGGGGTAACTCCGATTCTTGACTTGAATGCCTCCTTTATGGTTACCGCAGTCTTGTCAAAGTTCACTCTTCCCTCTGCCTCTGCTGTAACAAGGATGACATCCCTGTTCTTCTCATCATCATGGGCAAGATTGATATTGTACTCGCTGGACACACCATCTATGCTTCCAAGGATCTCCTCAACCTGGCTTGGGAACATATTTACCCCATGGATCTTGAACATATCATCACTTCTGCCCTGGATGATATCAAGTCTTGGGTACTTTCTTCCGCATGGACACTCACCCGGGATTATTCTTGACATATCATGGGTACGGAAACGGATAAGGGGTGCTCCTTCCTTTACAAGAGTTGTTATGACGATCTCGCCCTCTTCTCCGTCAGGAACAGGCTCGCCTGTAACAGGATTTATTATCTCTATATATATATAATCATCCCAGTAATGCATACCATGCTGACTTTCACAATTTATTCCGATACCCGGGCCATAGATTTCGGTAAGTCCGTAGATATCATAAAGCTCGATACCAAGATTTTCCTTTATGGTTTTACGCATTTTATCGCTCCAACGCTCTGAACCTATAACACCCTTCTTAAGCTTTATCTTGTCCTTTATTCCACGCTTATTGATCTCCTCTGAAAGAAGCAACGCATATGAAGATGTAGCACAGATTACTGTTGACTCAAGATCCATCATCATCTGAAGCTGCTTATCTGTGTTGCCGGGACCCATTGGTATTGCCATAGCCCCAAGCTTCTCACACCCTGCCTGGAAACCAATACCCGCAGTCCAGAGACCATAGCCCGGAGTTATATGGATACGATCCTTCTTTGTTATACCTGCTGTCTCGTAACACCTTGCAAACATTGTTGCCCAGTCATCCACATCCTTTGCTGTATAAGGTATGATGACCGGCTTTCCTGTGGTTCCTGAGGATGAATGTATCCTTACAACCTCCTCGTCAGGAACTGCCTGTATTCCAAGCGGATAAGCATTTCTTAAATCTGCCTTACTTGAAAATGGTATCTTCTGAAAATCCTCATTACTTGAGACTCCTGTAATTCCCATCTCCCTGTACATTTTTCCATAGTAACTGTCTGTCTTTATGAGTCGTTTGATCTGAGCGTCAACCTGCCCAAGCTGTGTACTGTTTAATTGCATTTCCCCTGTCCTTTCAAATAATATAATATTTTCTTGATACAATTATATATATCTTAATCTATATACTTCCTTCCGGTCTGAACTCCTATCAGGAAGGCTTTTTCATTTGTCTCTACGAACTTCTGCGGCACTCTCTTCTTTATCTCTGCAAGTACCGTATCTTCCGGAAGTCCCAGACCTTCGCAGCCAACTGCCACACCCAGGATTGCCACATTAAAATACCTTGATGAGCCAAGAGAACTGCACAGTTCTTCAGCATCTACAACTACGCATTTCTTACATCTGCTCTTAAGATATGCTATCATTTCTGTTCCGTCATAGCCTGTATCATTTAATGATTCTGTAGTAGGTTTGACCGGCACACTGTTTACTATCACAACTCCGTCCTGCTTCAGGTATGAGAGATTTCTCACTGCCTCAGATGGTTCAAATGCCATTATCATGTCGGCACCTCCTGAAGGTATAAGGGGAGAATATGCCCGGTCTCCTATCCTTACATGACTTGTTACCGAACCGCCACGCTGAGCCATTCCTATGGTCTCTGCCGAATGGACTTTATTTCCTTCCTCCATAGCCGCTGCCGCAAGAAGCTTTGACGCCAGGACAGTTCCCTGTCCGCCTACGCCGCATATTAAGACATCCTTATTCATTTACCGCACCTCCTGACACCTTATCTTTTCCGTCTCCGCAGGAAATAGCCGATACCGGACAGATATGACTGCACAGTCCACATCCTGTACACAGTGACTTGTCTATAGCCACCTTGCCATCATTTATAATAAGTGCCGGACACCCTATCTCCCTGATACACTTCTTACACTGGATACATTTGTCACTTATAACTGCTCTGCCCTGTGGCTTGGTTATGGCAACACACGGTGACTTGAATATAATTGCCTTGACGCCCTTCATGTCCGCACACTCCTTAACGGCTGCCACAGCCTTAGGAAGATCAAGAGGATCAACTGTAACGATCTTCTTAACACCTACGCCCTCAAGAACCTTCTGTATGCTTACCTTGTCCACGAAGCTGCCCATAAGATTTATTCCTGTACCCGGATGAGGCTGGTGTCCTGTCATAGCTGTTGTAGAATTATCAAGAACACACAATATCATATCCGCATCGTTGTAGACTGCATTTACAACACCGGTTATACCTGAGGCGAAGAATGTCGAGTCACCGATAAATGCAAAGCAGGTTCCCTCTCCGTCTACCCAGTGGAAGCCCTGTGCCATTGTAACTCCGGCTCCCATACACAGACAGGTGTCAACCATATCAAGAGGCATTGCATTGCCCAGGGTATAGCAGCCTATATCTCCACAGAAATAACTCTTTCTACCCTTCATGGCAGCCTTAACTGCATAGAATGAAGCCCTATGCGGACATCCGGCACAGAGCACAGGTGGTCTCACAGGAAGAGCAGGAGCACCCGTTTTGTCCATTCCTGCTTTCATTCCATCAAGTCCAAGGAAGCCCGCAAGAACTGCTGCCACACTGTTTGAATTGTTCTCTCCGCTGGCAGCCACATGACCTGTAAGCTTTCCGTATACATTCACGTTAAGCTTGTGTTTTCCTATAAGCTTAAGAAGTGCTTCCTCCACATATGGGCTAAGCTCTTCTATACACATTACCTCTTCAACTCCCTCAAGAGCCCTTAATGCGAAGCTTTCAGGGAATGGATGCGGAGTTCCTATCTTAACCAGTCTCACCTCAGGGTGATCCTTCAGGTATTCCATAGCATATGCATAGCTTACTCCCGATGCAAATACCGCCTTTTTGCCGGCATCTCCTCCCTGCAGTATGTTAAATCTGTATGTGGAGAAGTCCTCTCCAATCTCAGGGTTACGCTTTTCTATCATTGCATGATTTGCAAATGACAGCCTTGGGAATATTACCCACTTCTTTGAATCCTTCACGAAGCCATCGTATTTCTTAGGCCGCATTTCCTCCGGCACCTGAATGGATGCATATGCATGGCAGACTCTGGTAGTTGGTCTGAACAGCACCGGTGTGTGGTATTTCTCTGAATAGTCAAATGCGTCCTGTATCATCTCATATGCTTCCTCCGGTGATGAAGGGTCAAATACAGGTATCCTGCAGAACTCAGCAAATTTTCTTGTATCCTGCTCAGTCTGCGATGAGATAGGACCCGGATCGTCTGCGGATACAACCACCATTCCTCCTTTAACACCTACATATGCCAAGGACATGATAGGATCCGCTGCTACATTAAGTCCCACCTGTTTCATGGTAACAAGTGTTCTCGCTCCTGAATATGATGCACTGGCAGCCACCTCCATGGCAGCCTTCTCATTTACCGACCACTCCACATGAATATCTTCATGCGGGTACTTTGCTATTGTCTCAATGATCTCCGATGACGGAGTTCCCGGATAACCGGCAACCACATTTACCCCTGCGGCAAGGGCTCCCAGGGCAATGGCTCCATTTCCCATTATGTATTCCTGTTTCATCTATAAATTACTCCTTACTAATCCTTTTATATATTGCTCCGTATTATGCTATCTTCTATGAGCTGTATCTGTCTCTTCAGAGTGAAGTGGTTAAATACTGCTATAACTCTTCCCACTCCTATCATTGCTATTATGGTTCCTATTCCTATGCCTACAAGCTTTCCCTTAAGCACAAGACCTATGATCACCGAGAATGCAACACACGTTATATCCACACAGTTCTTGACGAATCCGGTTCCCTTGCCGGCACAATCTGATATGGTCTGCACTATGCCATCTCCCGGATTCGGTATCAGCCTCATGTTTAACGAAAGTGCTGCCCCTATTCCTGTAAGCACTACTGCCACAATAAGAAACAGTATCCTTACCACCATCAAATTAAGAGGGCTTCCCTCTGGCTGTTCACCCATTACAGGTATCACAGCATTAAACAGATTTAAAAACCTTGTAAATATCAGACTTAAGATAACCTGGGCAAGGTCCTTGGGAATCCTTCCCGTCTCGCGCCTCACAAAATGTATTATAACCTCGATCAGAACAAAGAAACCATACAGGGCAAATGTAACATTTCCAAAATTCAGACTGAATATATCTGCCACACTATATGCCACTGATATTATGGGAGACACTCCCAGGCAGGTTCTGGTATTAAGACTTATTCCAAGTGCCAGAATCACGAGGCCGCCTATGTACAACAGCCATCTTATAAGCATGCTCTGTGTATTCTTTTTTATCTTTGACATCTTTCAAGCCTTTCTGCAGCACCAGCCATCAGGGTTTCTCTAAACGGTATAGTCAAGACAGCTCCTTATGGCTGTGTAAGGTCTCACCTTGCCATCTGCTACCGCAACATGCTCCGGGTGAACTGCATATCCCTTAAGACTTGCCTCATCTTCAAATGTAGAATCAAGCATAAGATCAGCATTTGAACTGGCAAGGTCATCTATATTCACCTGAATGTCCACAAGCCCCGGTATCCTGCCCTTAAGACCTTCAAGCCCTGCCTTGATATCTTTCTTTATCTCTTTCTTCTGCTCATCGCTATATTCTTCTTTTAACGTCCATAAAATCACATGCTTTACCATGATCTGCCTCCTGAATTGTTTATTTTATGGGAAATTGTGATAACCTTTCTCAGCTTATGATTTTATCACATTAAAGCGTCACTAACAACCACATGAGACAAAAGTGGGACAAAAAAGAATCGAGTAGGCTGACGCCTACTCGACATGTATCTGTATTATGTATTTATGACTCAAGCTTTGCTATATTATCTAATCATTACGTCCTTGGCTTCGTTGTAGTTACCTTCTATCGTCTCATAAAATTCCTTAACTGTCATTTCCTTCTCCCCTTTATATTGCTGGATAATATTATAGTTTAAGGAGTTGTTTTTAACAGTTCTGTTATTCGTCATATATATTGTATAATATTTACAATAATCATTTAACAAAATCTGCAAGAGTATGCTCATCAAGATACTGATTAACCACATTATCAAGCCCCTTCCAGAAATCCAGGGTAATGCATGTATCCGCCCTGTCGCATGAAGACGCCCCATCTGCAAGACACGCAACGGAAGTAAGACTGTTCTCGGTAAGCCTAAGTATCTCACCCACGGTATACTCCTCAGGTTTTCTAACCAGTCTATAACCACCACCTTTTCCATGCACTGCCTCAATCAGTTTGTTCTTAGTAAGAACCGGCAGTATCTGCTCAAGATACTTGGTGGATATCCCCTGTCTTGCCGCAACATCTTTCATAGGGATATATCCCCTGCCCTGGTTCTGTGCCAGATCTATCATAAATCTCAGACCATACCTGCCTCTTGTCGATATCATTTTCATGCCTCCACACAATCCTTTTTGTTGATATATCCGTGAAGATATACTGTTTACATGCTATCATTAATTGGCAGGGAATTCAACCTTCCGGCTGCAACTTAGTCCTTATAAGGAAACCGCCGGCCTTATGACAGGCTGGCGGCAGCCTAAATCCCCTTATGTTCTTTTGTTTTCTGTTTTTATACTGCCTTGAACGCCTGATCAAGATCTTCGATTATATCATCAATATGCTCTGTACCGATTGAAAGTCTTATTGTACTCTGTGATATACCCTGATCTGCAAGCTCCGCATCATTAAGCTGTGAATGAGTTGTTGAAGCCGGATGTATAACAAGGCTCTTAACATCTGCAACATTTGCAAGGATTGAGAAGATCTTGAGGCTGTCGATGAACTTGTATGCTGCTTCCTTGCCACCCTTAATCTCGAATGTGAAGATACTTCCACCACCATTATGGAAATACTTCTTGTAAAGCTCATGATCAGGATGATCCTCAAGTGATGGATGATTAACCTTCTCTACAAGTGGGTTGCTCTTAAGGTACTCGATAACCTTCTTTGTGTTCTCTGCGTGTCTGTCAAGTCTCAGCGGCAGAGTCTCAATTCCCTGAAGTAATAAGAATGCGTTAAATGGTGAAATTGTTGCACCTGTATCTCTTAAGAGGATTGCTCTGATGAATGTTACGAACGCTGCAGGAGCAGTTGCATCTGCAAATGAAATTCCGTGGTAGCTTGGGTTTGGATCAGCTATTGCAGGATATTTGCCGCTTGCCTTCCAGTCATATGTACCTGCCTCGACGATAATACCACCAAGTGTTGTACCATGTCCTCCGAAGAACTTTGTTGCTGAATGTACTACGATATCTGCGCCATGCTCGATAGGTCTTACCCAGTAAGCTGCACCGAATGTGTTATCTACTACAAGTGGAAGTCCATGCTTGTGAGCGATCTCTGCGATTGCGTCAATGTTTGGGATATCACTGTTTGGATTACCAAGAGTCTCAAGGTAGATAGCTCTTGTATTGTCCTTGATAGCACCTTCAACCTCTGCAAGGTTATGAGCGTCAACGAATGTTGTCTCTACTCCGTACTGTGGAAGTGTGTGCTCTAACAGGTTAAATGATCCACCGTAAATATTCTTAGCTGCTACGATATGATCTCCGTTCTGTGCGAGATTCTCGATCGTGTATGTTACTGCTGCTGCTCCGGATGCTACTGCCAGTGCTGCAACTCCGCCCTCCAGTGCTGCAATACGTTTTTCGAAAATGTCTTCTGTAGGGTTTGTAAGACGTCCGTAAATGTTACCTGCATCTGCCAGTCCGA
>ERZ779762.1475-NODE-1475-length-12990-cov-4.103440_pt1 | contig 12990 bp, 10 predicted proteins | sample MGYA00511887_ERZ779762 | MGnify/ENA primary metagenome ERZ779762 (study PRJEB29588, sample SAMEA2163052) | human gut metagenome | biome: human gut; feature: human-associated habitat; material: faeces | place: Denmark | collected 2008/2010 ...
TGCCCGCCAGGCGTTATAGCAATAGCGGCAAGAATCCCAAAGAAGCCGATAAAATAGTAATAGAGTGTTAATGCACCTATAAAAGCACAACGAACCGAACTCCATAATTCTTCACTATGGCTTTTTCCTGTCAGTTCAAGGAGCTTATTTCGTCCATGCGAGATAATGCCTGACCATAAGACAATCATTAAGCAACTTATTACCCAAATGGGTCGTTCACTCATTAATGTGGCATTCACGATGATTACCAGGGCCAACCCTGTCAACGTCATCATAATGATAAAACGGTGAGAACCAGGATCAAATTTAAACAATAGACCTGCCAGCATACTGATTAAAAACATCGAACCCGCAGTGCTGAACACGACGATAATGGCAGATACAGGCGCTAAACTCGCAACGACAATCGCCACCAAAGAGATTAAAAAAAATATATTACGCCCGCGATGGCGGTATTTATCTTGTTGATATCTTTACTTAAGCCATACATAGAAAGTAATAATAATCCTATAGCAACATACATTTGCGGTGAATCATATTTTGTTGCCGTAATTTCGAGATACTTAGCGCCCCAGGCCAGTCCTGCGGTTGTCACCAAACCCAAAGCGGTAATGAGCCATATGCCGTTTAATATCAACGGGCGGATTAATCTGCTGTTTTGCTTTTTCTGGGGTGTGCTTGCCATTGTGTGGTTAAAGCTTTTGTACCCGGCAGTCTAGAAATTGAGAAAGAGAATCAGCTTGACCGTTGGCGAGAAGAAGGAAAGCACATTGTATTGAGATTTGTCTGCGATGTGCCGGGAGCTGAGAAGCATATGGATATTCCCGAATGGCTGTATGAAAAAACAGATCAGGCAGGAACCTGGTATGATGTGGAATTTGGAAAGGGATTTTCCCCGGATTATAACAAGGAACAATTCATTGCATATCACAGAAAAGCTGTGGAAGCGATGGGAGAGCATTGGGGACAGGATGGACTGATCAGCTATATTGAGCTTGGAAGTCTTGGACACTGGGGAGAATGGCATGTGAATTATAGCGCAGGAATTCAGAGGCTTCCACTGGAAGATGTGAGGGAACAGTATGTGTCGCCCTGGGTGGATGCCTTTCCTGAGGCAATGCTGCTGATGCGAAGACCCTTTTCTCATGCTGCAAAATACAAAACAGGTCTTTATAATGATATGACAGGGGAACCAAGTGAGACGGCGGCATGGCTTAATGAAATTGAAGCTGGTGGTGATCTTAGCCAGACAAATGAAGAAAAAGCTCTGGTTTCTATGACAGATTTCTGGAAAAAGGCTCCTGTAGGCGGAGAGTTTACCAGTTCGCTTTCAATGGAAGAAATGCTGAAAGCCAGCCTTTCTCAAACCGTAGAACTGATTCGGGAATCGCATACTACCTTCTTGGGACCAAATGCAGCAAATCCCGGATTTTTGCAGGGATATGAAACTGTTTTGAAAAATATGGGCTATCGTTTATGGATTTCAGAAGCAATTCTGTCCTGGAGTCCTGGTGGTGCCAAATTGGAGCTTACCTGGGAAAACAATGGAACTGCACCGTTTTATAAAAATTGGAAGGTTTGGCTTTACGTAACTGATGAAACTGGGAACACAATAGAAAAGAAGCAGGTTGAAATTCTTCTGCCATCGGTTCTTCCCGGCGAATCAATTCATACCGCTACTTTATTGGAAACAGAAGAACTTCTGAAGCTTGCAGGAGAAAAATATAGCATAAGCGTTGGCGTGGAAGATCCAATGACTGGAAAAATGAATGTTCGATTTGCAATGCAGTGTGAATATAAATCTGGAAAGAATTTTTTATGGTGACTTATGAAAAAACAAGAAGAGAAATCAGAAATTGATTTTGTGATTACCTGGGTTGACGGAAATGATCCGGCATGGAAAAGACAGCGGAATCTGGCAGCACAGGCATCTGAACAGATACAGAAAACAGACAACAGAAAAGAACGATACCGGGATTGGAATAATCTGCAGTACTGGTTCCGTGGAGTGGAGCAGTTTGCACCCTGGGTGAGAAAGATACACTTTGTGACCTGGGGGCATATTCCGGACTGGCTGAATACAGCACATCCCAAGCTGAATATTGTCAGACATGACGAATTTATTCCGAAAGATTTTTTACCTACTTTTAATTCCCATACTATTGAATGGAACCTTCACAGAATAAAAGGTCTTTCAGAAAAGTTTGTTTATTTCAATGACGATATGTTTTTTATAGACAAGGTTAAAGAAACGGACTTTTTTCAGAATGGAAAACCGGTTGACATGCTGGCATTTCAGCCTGATGTGGCGAATATTGACGATCCGGTTATGCCTTACATTTATCTGAACAATACGATGCTTTTGGCAAAATATTTTCAAAAGCGGCCTAATATGAAGAAACAGCCGGGAGCTTATTTTCATATAGGATATCCACCTGTATATTTTTTATATAATATTATGGAACTGGCATTTCCACGCTTTACCGGATTCTATACGGTACATGGTCCTTCACCTTTAAAGAAAAGTACCTATGAAACATTATGGAATCTGGAGCCGGAGCTGCTTACAAGTGTGTGCAGTCATGCCTTCCGCTATAAAGAGGATGTAAGCCAGTATGTGCTCAGGGAATACCAGAAGCTGCAGGGGGATTTTGTTCCGCAAAATGTGCAGAAGCTATGTGGTTACTTTAATGTGGAGAATCAAAATCTCAAACTGACGAAAACAATTGAAAAACACAAAATTCCTATAGTATGTGTAAATGACAGCAATTATGCAATTGATTTTGAGAAAGTGCAGAAGGAAATCAACGGGGCCTTGGAACAACGACTGAGCCGGAAATCTTTATTTGAAATGTAACTTTATGAGATGAGAAAGGAAAAAGATGAATATTCTTTTGGCAGGAGGCTCCTGTAGTCTCGTGGATAGTCTGATTTTGAAGTTTCGCAAGGAAGGGCATAGAGTCTATATACTGACCGGAGATAAATACAGACACAACAAATACAAGAAAGTATTCGAAAAATATGAATTTCCATATGACAGTGAAAATCTGGGGGAAATTGTGCAAAGCGTGAATCCGGATGTGACCATTCTTATGGGAGCATTTGATACAAACTATTCTTGGAATGAAGCAGAACAGGAAACCGTTCGATTTACCTCCCATTTGATGAATATTCTGGTTGCACTCTCAGCAGCGAAGAAGGGAAAAGTGATTTTTCTGTCATCCGACGAAGTATATAGCGGAGATTGCAGGGATGAAATCATAGAAGAAACCCCAACCTCCAGTGCTGGATTGCGTGCAGATACCATTGCCCAGGCTGAAGAAATCTGTGATAATTTCAGACGGAAAAGAAATCTGGATATTGTAGTGCTGAGACTGGATCATCTTTACAGTATTCCCAGAGACAAAAAGGATATCAATAATATTTGTGCGCGTATGTGCCTGGACTGTATGCGCAATGGATATATAGAAGCCAATGAGAAGCATACATTTTCTCTTTTATATGAGGATGATGCAGTAGAATTTATTTATCAGGTGGTAAAAAATAAACTTCATGAGAAATTTTTGTATCAGCTGTCCTCTGATCATGTGGTAAGTGAACTGAAACTGGCTTCAATGGTTCAGAAAGCTATGAATAGCACAGCGAATGTTATTGCAACTTCAGGTGATATAAGCAGATGTGTACTGTCCGGGAAATGCTTTGAAAAAGAATACGGCGTGCATGCATTTGCAAAGCCGGATGAGATCATTGAAAAAATGGCAGCATATATGCTGAAGCATAAGGCTGTGTTTGTGGAGGAGGATCAGCTTCAGCTGTCCTGGTGGCAGAAGCTGTGGAATAAATGGAAATGGCTGTTAAGTGTGTTGTTTCCCTTTGCAGAAAATCTGATATGCTTTATTCCCTTTTTTATGCTGAATAACCGAACAGTTGGAAGCAGGTATTTTGCCAATCTGGATCCCTTTCTTTTATATGTTCTTCTGTTTGCTATTATATATGGACAGCAGCAGGCTACCTTTTCTGCTATACTTGCAGTAGCCGGATATATGTTCCGCCAGATGTATACAAGAAGCGGCTTGGAGATCCTTCTGGATTATAATACTTATGTATGGGTGGCACAGCTGTTTATTCTGGGACTGGTAGTAGGCTATATGCGAGACCAGATCCGAACAATGCGAATGGAGAGTCAGGAACTGGAGGAACATTTATCCCGGCAGATTGCAGATATCAAGGACATTAATGAGAGCAATGTTCGTGTAAAGGGAGTCATGGAGCAGCAGCTGATTGACCATAAGGATAGTATTGGTAAAATTTACTCTATTACATCTAAGCTAGATCAGTATATGCCAGATGAGGTGATTTTCTATGCTGTAGAAATGTTAACGAAATTGATGCAAACGAAAGATGCAGCTATTTATAATGTGGTGAATAAGGATTATGCCCGTATTTTTTCAGCAAGCTCAAAAAAAGCACGAAGTCTTGGAAATTCCATCAGATATAAAGACATGACAGAGGTTTATCAGGCTCTGAGTGAAAAAAGAGTATATATCAATAAGCGGATGAATGATCAGTATCCGCAGATGGCGTGTGCGATTTTTGAAGAGGATGAAATTCAGATGATCGTGATGCTGTGGGGACTGAGCTGGGAAAAAATGACTCTGGGGCAGGCGAACTTTCTTACTGTAGTCAGCTACATGATTCAGAATGCAGTTCTTAGAGCTCAGCGTTATGTTCAGGCTCTTGAAGCGCAAAGGTATAAAGAAGGCTCCAGAATTCTCAGCCCGGAGGCCTTTGAGCCGCTGGTTCAGGCATATATGAATGCAGAAACCAGAAATCTGGCAGAATGTGTATTATTAAAGATATGTATTTCACCAGATCGCCAGATGGAAATTGATGAAAAAATGATAAGTCATCTTAGAGACAGTGATTATCTTGGTATGATGACAGACGGCAATCTGTATGTGCTTCTTGCAAACACAACCAGAGCAAATGCTGTCTTTGTTCAGGAACGATTTGACAGGAACGGATATAATACGGAGGTTGTGGAGAATATAGCAGTATGTCACAAAGAATGAGATATTTTATCCTTTTAATGCTGATAAATCTGGTGGTTGTTGTGATTTATCTGATCTTTGAGCACCTAAGAAGAAAAGAAAAATATGCCAGCATATGGATGAAGGCAGGAATGATGCTTCTTTGTCCGGTGGTAGGACCGCTGTTTCTATTAGGCTCCTTTTTATTATATAAGCTTTTGGCTTCACAAGGAATGGACCTTTCAGATGTGGTATTTAGCAAGGAACGGACAGATACCCTTCAACGTCCTGATGAGGATGTAGAAAAAAATATGGTGGCACTGGAAGAGGCTCTGGAGGTTTCAGACAAAAAAAGCCTGCGAACACTTATGATGAATGTGATCAGAGGAGACTATAAGCATTCTCTTTCCGCTATTGCCCTGGCGCTAAACAGTGAAGATTCAGAAACTGCTCATTATGCGGCATCGGTTCTTCAGGAGGTATTAAATGATTTTCGTACAGGCGTTCATGAAAGATACCGTCTGTGCCTGGTTGAGGACGAGAAGCAGGCAGAGAACTGTATTCATCTGATTGAGTATATGAATCCTATTATAGAGCAAAAGGTACTTACAGATCTGGAACAGCATTCTATGGCAGAACGTATGGATGAGGTTCTGGAAAAGGCATGGATTTTGGATTCTCAGAAAATCAGCAGTACGATGTATGAAAAGATATGTCAGAGCCTTCTGGACGTAAAGGAATATGAGACCTGTGGTAAATGGTGCCAGCGTTCCATGAAACAATATCCAAGAGCCTTGTCCAGCTTTACTTGTCAGCTGAAGCTGTTTTATTCCTGCAATGACCGGGATAATTTTTTTCGTGTAATGGATGAACTAAAGAAATCAGAAATTGCCATTGATAATGAAACTCTGGAAATGATCCGAACATTTATGTGAAATAAAAAGGACGGAAAGAAACAATGGTTTCGAAAAGAAAATATTTCAGTATTGTAATTATGATGCTTGTACTGCTGTTTTTATTTCAGTTTTCAGTTGTTATGCGAGATCAGCAGAATGCCTATGATACGAACTCCTATTTTTCACCAAAGGCAGCAGATGGAAAAAATGAATGGAAGGCTTCAGCACAAGAGGGTACAGAAGCTTTTGAGAAGCGGAAAAAAATCGTTTTTATAGGGGATGAATCCTGTGATATGGCAGTAGCAGTAAGCAGATGGTGTACCTATGCCAAAAGAGAAATTTGCTTTGAGAAATCTGCATCAGATCTGAAGGAAAGAGCAGAAGAGCTACCGGAAATGATTATTCTGGAATCTGAAAAGCGTGCGATTGGAAATGATCTGAAGGCTTTGAAAAAAATGGAAAGCCAGGGAGTCATAGTAGTATTTGGCTGTCTGGAAAATCCGGAACTAATACAAGCCATTCCTAAATTAATGGATTTCCTGGGAATTAAAAAAGTTGCTGCTAATGAAACGACTCTAACCGGGGTAAAACTGTTTGATGGACTTTTGCTTGGCGGAAGTGTGGTTTATGAAGCTGGTAAGGAAGAGGATGAAAAGGAAAGGCAGGATTTGCAGCTGAAGGTTCCATGGTACCAGCTTGGAAGCGGAACCACAACTTATATGATGGGACTGCTTAATGAAAGCTCTGGTGAAAATGTGAGAAATGAAGAGCTTCCAAGTCTGATCTGGAGAAACGGACTGAATAATAGCAGTGTATTCGCAGTAGTAGGAGATTATATGAAAGACAGCACAGCTCTTGGGCTTCTTGACGGTATGCTTGCGGAAGGCTCAGAGTATACTCTATATCCCGTAGTAAATGCACAGAATCTTTCAATGGTGAATTTTCCTGTTTTTGCAGATGAAAATAATGAAGAAATGCAGAAGCTTTACAGCCAGCCTATGACTGGAATTGCCAGAGATATTATGTGGTCTTCCCTGATTTCTATTGTGGAAAAAAGCGGCAGGAAAATGACTTGCTTTATTCAGCCTCAGGCAGATTATGAGGACAGTATAGAGCCAGATGCCCAAAACTTGAAATTCTATCTTCAGCAGATGAAGGAACAAAATGCGGAAGCAGGACTTTCTTTGCAGTATCAGAATACAGCTTCTTTTGAAGAAAAACTGAAAAAGGATGATGAATTTTTTCAAAATGAAGACAGAAGTTATATATATGGAACTGCTTTTACGGAAGCAAAAAATATTAATTCTGTTCTGCAGCTGGAGAATACGGAGCTGCTGAAAAATGTAAGTACTTTGATTTGTGAATACACAGAAGAAAAACCTGTACTTTCTTACTGCTCAGATTTCGTAACGCTGCAGTCTGTTACAAGCGATGGAATGAATTATACATACAGTGACGATATTCGTATGAGAAGTATTCAGAGTGCGCTTGGATATACAAATGTTATGCTGAATATGTATGATATCTTCTGGCCGCAGAAGGATACCGACCGCTGGGAAATAATGCAGAAGCGTTTTTCCAGCAACCTTCTCACATACTGGAAAGAGTTTTCCTGTTTTGCAAGTACTACACTTTCAGAGAGTAATACAAGAACCAGAACATTCCTGAACCTGGATTACAGTGAGCAAAGAGAAGAAAATAAAATAATCCTGCAAACCTCTTTGGCAGGAAGTTGGTTTATTCTCAGAACACATGGAGAGGAAATCGCAGATATACAAGGTGGAAGCCAGATAAAAATCCAGGAGGATGCCTATCTGATCTGCGCAGAAGATACAACGGTGGAAATAAAATTGCAGGAACGGTGGAGAAAAAAATGAAGGTTTGCATTGTGGCAGAGGGCTGTTATCCATATGTGGTCGGCGGTGTTTCCGGTTGGATCAACAGCCTGATTCAGTCATTTCCAAATATTGAATTTATTTTATTAACAATTATAGCGAACAGATCTTCAAGAGGTAAATTTGTATATGAACTTCCGAAAAATGTAACACAGGTGTATGAAGTTTATCTGGAGGATTGTGAGTGGAATAACGGGAAAAAAAGACAGAAAAACAGGAAGCATATCCGTTTGTCGAAAAAAGAATATGCAGAGATGCTGAATATGGTTCTGAACAGAAAAACAGACTGGAATATTCTGTTTGATTTGTTTCAACGCAAAAATCTGTCCATAGATGATTTACTGATGGGGCCGGATTTCTTTCAAATTGCCAGGGAATGCTACAACAGAAAATATTCTGGTATTATATTTTCTGATTTTTTATGGACCTTACGCTCTATTTATCTTCCTATGTTCTGGGTATTAAAGATGAATATACCAAAGGCGGATCTTTATCACTGTGTGGCAACCGGATATGCAGGAGTCCTTGGAAGCATGGCTGTTCATTTCCATGACAGTTCACTGTTGATCTCAGAGCATGGAATTTATACCAGAGAGAGAGAAGAAGAATTGATCAAGGCTGAGTGGGTAAAAGGAGCTTACAAAAATATCTGGATTGAACAATTTAAAAAGATGTCTTTGCTTGCCTATGAAAAGGCAGATATTGTTACCTGCCTGTATGCTCGCGCCAGACTGCTTCAGATGGATCTGGGATGTCCCGAAGAGAAGATACGTATAACTCCAAATGGAATAAATGTGAACGGTTTTCTTGAAATTCCGGGAAAAACCGAAGAGGATCAGGATGCAATAAATGTGGGAGCAGTTCTTAGGGTAACACCGATTAAGGATGTAAAGACGATGATTCAGGCGTTTGCCTTTGCGAAAAAAAAGGTACCGAAGCTGAAGCTATGGATTATGGGCCCAACCGATGAGGATGAGAAATATGCCGGGGAATGCTTTGATCTGGTAGAAACTCTTGGAATTAAGGATATTATATTCACCGGCAGGATCAACGTGAGGGATTATATTGGAAGAATGGATTTCACCATTTTGACCAGTATCAGTGAAGGGCAGCCGCTTACGATTCTGGAAAGCTATGCAGCAGGAATACCTGTAATTGCTACGGATGTGGGAAATTGCCGGGAACTGATTTTTGGAAATAATGACGGACTGGGTGACGCCGGAATTCTTACCCACATTATGAATATTGAGGAGATTGCGCAGGCAATGATAAAGCTTGCCGAGAATCCAAAAGAACGCGAGCGAATGGGGCAAAACGGTTTGCGGCGGGTAAACGGATTTTACAGGATTGAGCAGATGAAAGAGGTTTACAAAGATATTTATAAAGAGTTTGCAAAGAAACACGGGCTTTCCTGGTCAGAAGAGCCTTTTGAGATAAAAAACTGACAAAGTGCAGGATGGAGTACATGTATGGCTGGAATTGGTGTTAAGTTAAATAATATATATGGAAAAAATACACTGACAACGGATATTATAGGAATTGGATATAGTACAGTAGTGACGATTGCACCTATGCTGACCGTGATCGGTGCCCTTTGTTTTATGGAAAAGCTTCTGGGATTTGATTCCGTGGGTTATACAACAAGAGAATTGTTCTCCTGCACGGTGCTTTACATTTTTATATTTGCGCTGCTTACAGCCTCTCCTTTTAATTCTGTATTGTCCCGCTATATGTCAGATGTGATTTATCAGGAAACCTTTGAGGATATTTTACCCTGTTATTATGTTGGGATGATACTGAACATTACGCTTAGCTCGTTAGTGGGAATTGCTTTCTGTGTACATGAATATCTGGTGGGAAAAGTAGACATTATTTATGTGTTTACAGGGTATTGCGGCTATATTGCCTTAGTTCTGGTGTTTTATTCCATGTTGTATCTTTCCATATGCAAGGATTATAAGAAGATTTCCTTTTTCTTTATAATCGGTATGACAGTTACTGTATTGCTTTCCTTTTGGTTTGTAAGGATTCTTTCCTGGAGTATTACTTATGGGATGCTTTTGGCATTAACCATTGGATTCTGGCTGATTGCCTGCCTGGAATTTTCGGTGGTGCGCAGCTATTTCCGCGAAAACAGCGGGAAATACAGGGAGGTCTTAAAATATTTCCGAGATTATTGGCCGCTGGTGGCTACCAATTTTCTTTATACCTTAGGACTATACGTGCACAATTTTGTATTCTGGACAACAGACCTTCGCAAAATAGTAGTCGAAAGCTTTGTTTGTGTGACAACATATGATATGGCCACCTGTCTTGCCATGTTTACAAATATTTCAGCCAGTGTTATTTTTATCAGCAGGGTGGAAATGAATTTTCATGAAAGATATAAGGCGTATTCAGAAGCGGTGATTGGAGGCAGAGGGGCAGATATTGAGATTACCAAAAAGAGAATGTTCCGAATGCTCTCAGAAGAACTGATGAGTCTTGCCAGAGTGCAGTTTATTATTACACTTGTGATTTTCCTGCTGTGCATGATTTTTCTTCCACAGCTTGGATTTGGAGGAATGACCTTAAGGATTTATCCGTGCCTTTCTGCAGGATATTTTATTTTGTTTTTGATGTATGCGGAAATTATTTTTCTATATTATTTTAACGACTTGACAGGTTCTGTACTGACTGCATTGTCATTTTGTGCAGTGACCCTTGTGGGAAGCCTGATTTCCACACATTTTTCAGAGGTGTGGTATGGAATGGGACTAACTGTGGGAAGCTTTACGGGATGGACGGTAGCATATTGGAGATTGCGCTGGATGGAGAAAAATCTGGATGTGCATATTTTTTGCAGCGGACATTTGCTGAAACAGCAGAAGGGTGAGTGCCCGTCGCCAAAGGTATTTGACCGATACGAAGGATAAAGGAGGATAAGGAAGTGGATATTGGTAATTTATTGAAGGCTTTTATAATTATTTTGGGAGTCGTTCTCCTTATGAAGGCTGTGCTCTCTCTAGCAAAAAGAAAAATGACAGAGCCATTTTGTCTGGTCTGGGCTATTTTGTCCTGTCTGATGATCATAGCCGGATTACTTTTACAGCCATATCAGCTGGATCATTATGTGAGTAAGCGAGTCCTGATCCTGATTTTGCTTATGGTTTTAAGTGCTGTGTGGGGCTTGTGGTTTATCAGTACCCAGGTATCCATTCTTATGCGTAGAAATCAGGAGCTGGCTATGCAGCTGTCCCTTCTGAACCAGGACAGCGAGAAGCTTATGAAAGAACTAAAAGAGATAAAAGAAGCGATGAATAAAGAATCCTTAAGGAGTGATGAACAGTAGTATGAAAAAGGTATTGTTTGTGATCAATACACTGGGAGGCGCAGGCGCTGAGAAAGCTCTTCTGGAGCTTTTGAAAAAATTTACACCAGATCAGTATGAAACGTCACTGTATGTTCTCATGGACCAGGGAGAGCTGATCCACCAGCTTCCGAAGTATGTCAAGGTTCTGAACAAAAGCTATCGGGATGCTTCTGTTTTATCTCGCTCAGGGAAAAAAATTCTGAATAAAAATATACTGAAGCGGCTTTTTATCAAAGGGGCAGTATTTCGAAATTTTTCTTATCTTATCAAAGCCGTTTATACAATGGAAAAAAAAAGAAAAATATATCCGGACAAGCTTTTGTGGAGGGTAATGTCAGACAGCGGGCAGCAGCTGAAAGAACACTATGATATAGCAATTGCATATCTGGAGGGTGGCTCTGCCTATTTTGTCCATGACCATGTACAGGCAGAAAAAAAGTGCACATTTTTGCATGTAGACTACGGATATGCAGGTTACACGCGTGAACTGGACAGGGAATGTTATCTGGATTTTGACCGGATTTTTACAGTGTCGAAAGAAGTAATGCAAAGCTTTCTTGCCGTTTATCCGGAATGTACATTAAAAACAAGAGTATTTCATAATTTGATTGATCAGGAAGAGATAAAAAGAAAATCGCTTCTTCCAGGTGGCTTTGAAGATTCCTATGATGGAAAAAGAATACTTACTGTTGGCAGACTGACAGCTCAGAAAGCATATGAGGTCTCTATAGATGCCATGAAGCTTTTGAAGAATCAGGGAATAAAGGCCAGGTGGTATGTGCTTGGAGAAGGAGAACTGCGTGAAAAGCTTCAGGAGAAAATACATAAGCTTGGTCTGGATAAGGAATTTATTTTGCTTGGAGCAACAGCGAATCCTTACCCATATTATGCACAGTGTGATCTTTATGTTCATGCAACCAGATTTGAGGGGAAGAGCATTGCGATTCAGGAAGCTCAGGTTCTTGGATGTGCAATCCTTGTCTCAGACTGCAGCGGAAACCGGGAGCAGGTTGTAGATGGTGTTGACGGAATGCTGTGCAGTTTGACACCGGAAGCGGTATGTGCGCAGATAAAACTGCTTCTGGAAGACGAAAAGAAGTGTAAAGAGTTGGGGAAACGGGCATCTGTGAAGCTAATGCCGGAGCAGACGGATGTAATGAAATATTTTGAATTTTAACGAAAGAAGTGAACATAGATGGAAACCAAGAAAGAGTTATTAATTATAATTCCAGCTTATAATGAAGAAAAGACAATCGTAAATCTTCTTCAGCAGCTTGAGCAGCCGGAAATTGCATCTATTGCAGATATACTGGTTATGAATGATGCTTCATCGGATTTTACAAACTGGGTTGTAAAGAAGAGAAACCATGCAGTTGTCACACATGTGTTTAATCTTGGATATGGAAGCGGACTGCAGCTTGGATATAAATATGCAGTTCGTAAAAAATATCGTTACGTAATACAGATGGATGCAGATGGTCAGCATGATGTCTGCAATATTCCTATACTATATAAAGCATTGAAAACCCCGGATGCAGATGGGAATTTTCCGGATATTGTGCTGGGTTCCAGATTCATGGACGGCAGCACGGAGTTTCCTGTTTCCACAGTTAAAAAGATTGCGATCGTATGGTTTCGGACACTTCTGAAGCTGGGGACTGGCAGAGATATTACAGATCCAACTACAGGACTTCAGGGATTGAGCTGGAGAACCTTTCTTTTTTATTCCAGATACAATCATTTTGATGACAAGTATCCGGATGCAAATATGCTGATGCAGATGCTAGTGCTTGGTTTTCATATCAGGGAGATTCCTG
>ERZ779762.1479-NODE-1479-length-12958-cov-4.359451_pt1 | contig 12958 bp, 9 predicted proteins | sample MGYA00511887_ERZ779762 | MGnify/ENA primary metagenome ERZ779762 (study PRJEB29588, sample SAMEA2163052) | human gut metagenome | biome: human gut; feature: human-associated habitat; material: faeces | place: Denmark | collected 2008/2010 ...
TTGTTGCGGAATTGGAGACAAGTATGAAAAATAATGCTGATGCAATTATTTTTCACACGGCTGATTTATGAGGCAGGCATCATAAATCAGCCCTTATCGCAGAACTGAATCAATTCAGTTCGCGATTCCTCCGGCATTGGTATGCCTGCGGAATGGAGGTAATTATGGCAAATATTTATAAGGGAACTTTAGGACTGATTGGCAACACACCGTTGGTAGAAGTTGAAAATATCGAAAAGGAATTAAATCTTCCTGCCACCCTGCTTGTAAAGCTGGAATATTTAAACCCGGCAGGCAGTGTAAAAGACAGAATTGCAAAGGCAATGATTGAAGATGCTGAGGAAAAAGGCATTTTAAAGAAAGGTTCTGTAATTATTGAACCGACTTCCGGCAATACCGGAATCGGATTGGCGGCGATTGCGGCAGTCAAGGGTTATCGCATTATTCTGACCATGCCGGAAACAATGAGTATTGAGCGCCGCAACATCTTAAAGGCATACGGTGCAGAAATTGTGCTGACAGAGGGCGCACGCGGCATGAAGGGTGCGATTGAAAAAGCAGATGAGCTGGCAAAAGAAATTCCGGACAGCTTTATTCCGGGACAGTTCGTCAATCCGGCAAATGCGGCAATGCACAGAAAGACAACCGGTCCTGAAATTTACAAAGATACAGACGGCGCAGTTGACATCTTTGTTGCCGGCGTAGGCACAGGCGGTACGGTTTCAGGCGTAGGTAAGTACCTCAAGAGCAAGAACCCGAACGTAAAGGTAGTCGCTGTTGAACCTAAGACATCCCCTGTTCTTTCCGAGGGCAAGGCTGGCCCCCACAAGATCCAGGGCATCGGCGCGGGCTTCGTTCCTGAAACGCTCAACACTAAGATATATGACGAGATCATACCCGTTGAGAACGAGGACGCATTCGCGACCGGCAGACGTATAGCACGCACCCAGGGCGTTCTGGTGGGAATTTCCTCAGGCGCCGCTATGTGGGCAGCTATCCAGCTTGCAAAGCGCCCCGAGAACAAGGGCAAGAACATCGTGGTTCTTCTCCCCGACACCGGTGAGAGATATCTTTCCACCGCAATGTTCACCGACTGATCGCAAAATATCAATGGGCTGTGAAAAATCACAGCCCATTTTTTATATCAGCGGCGCTATAGCTTTCATGACAAATCCCACAAGCTTGGTCGTCAGCTTTTCTTTGCGGATAGTTTCGTAAGTAACCCTGCGGCACTTATCGAGCGTCTGCTGAAAATCCTCCTCGATGTGCGGAATACAGTTGGTATCATACATGTACGCCGCGCACTCAAAGTGATGATACAGGCTGCGGTAATCCAGGTTTATCGACCCGACCACCGCTTCCCTGTCGTCGGCAACAAATACCTTTGCATGCACAAAACCAGGGGTGTATTCGTAAATCTTCACGCCGGAATCTATGAGCCGCCTGTAATGCGTTTTGGCAAGCGCGTAAGCCGCTTTCTTATCCGGGATTCCAGGAAGTATCAGCTTGACATCCACGCCGCGTTCTGCCGCGAATTCCAGCGCATTTTCCATCACGCCGTCAAGAACAAGGTAAGGGGTCATGATGTGAACGTATCCCGTCGCGCGGTTCAGGATATCCAGGTAAACGCGCTCCCCCAGCTTCTCGCTGCGCAGCGGACAGTCGCCGTACGGGAGCACATAGCCTTTCGCTTCCGGGAGGTCGCATTCGTGCTGCTCGACGTAAACGCCGAAATCCGGTTCTGAGTTGTCCAGCCAGAAGGCATCGATTCCAAAATCATAATAGTTTTTCTTGCAGACTTCCCAGACGTATTTTCTGGTTTCCGGGTTGAACACATCGATTTCCACGCAGTCCCCCTGGAAATCATACGTCTGCAGGGCGCCGCGCTCTGTTTTAATCAGCAGGCCGCGGTCCAGCATCGGCCAGAAATTCTCGCTCTTCCGGTCTACGCTTGGCCATACGGAAACGATAACTTTGATTCCCATGGAATGCAGTTCGTCCACCATGGCTTTTGGATTCGGCCAGTATTTTTCATCGAATTTCCAGTCGCCCTGTACGGTCCAGTGGAAGAAATCGATGACAATCTGATCGATTTTGATGCCTTCCTTCTGGTAGCGGCGTGCCACTTCAAGCACTTCCTCCTGCGTACGGTAGCGCAGCTTGCACTGCCACAGGCCCATACGGTCCTCCGGGAATTTCGGCGCGCGGCCGGTCACTGCGGTGTAATTTTCCAGGATCTCTTTCGGTGTATCGGCTGCGGTCAGCCAGTAGTCCATATCTTTGGTCGAGCGTGCAGTCCATTCGGTGTAGTTCTTTCCGAAGGTTACCTGTCCGACAGCCGGATTGTTCCACAGCATACCATATCCTAAGCTGGATACGGCGAATGGTACGCTGATCTGGGAGTTCCGCTGCGCCAGCTCCAGGGTGCATCCCTTCAGATCCATGTATTTCTGCTGATACTGGCCCATTCCGAAAATTTTCTCTTCGTCGTTGCTCTCAAATTTCAGGTTCAGGCCGTATTCGCTTCCGCCGATCACACCTTTCCACTCACGGTTGACCGTTTTTAAGCAGCGGCTCTCTTTGCTGATCGTTCCGTCGTAGCAACGGTGATATTCTCTTAAAATTTCCTGTTCTTCTTTGTAGAAGGTGATAACTCCTGCAAAGTTGACCACAGCACGGATTTTTCCATTGGTGATGGATGCGCTGGTTCTTTTTCCCATCGATCCGTCGATTTCCAGATGATCGACCGCAAACTGCTCTGCTTTTGCCTCTGTTTTTTCCGGCACTTCGGTCAGCGCCCAGTCCTTTCCGGAAAATCCCGGAAGCATCGTTGCGCGGACACGTAAGGAATCTTTTCCCCACGGCTCAATCCGCAGTGTTTCTCCGTTTGCCTGTGCAATTAACACACCATTTTCTGTCTGAAAACGCATTGTTTTTTCCTCCTTTTTGTTTCAATCCACAGTCGGTAATTTCACAGAGTCTGACATGTCAGCAGAATGCTGACTGTGGTTTGCCTCATGTTAGTGGGGGATACCGATTTCTCTCCGCCCGCCACTGCCGTTAACTTTCTTATTTGCAATTCATCTCACCACCTATAGAGGTGGGAGAATCCTTGCTATTATTTGTTGAAAGGAGAGGTCACAGAAAAATTTTCTTTTCCGCGCCTCTCCCTCCCCTATATTCTTACATTCCGATGCTTATGCAACGACAACTTCGTCTGCATCTGCTGCCAGAACAGCTTCTTTCTTTTCATTTCCGACAAAGACTTCTACTTTCAGTTCGGTATGTGCGCCTTCTACGGATACTTTGACTGCATCGCCTTCTTTGACTGCTTTTACGGTGAATACCGTGTTTCCATGTACATCCGGAACTTTTGTCTCGGCTGCGTCTTTTAACTGATATACGCAAACGGTTGCATGGTCAGCATAGTCGTAATCCGGTCTGGTATCACAGTTTCCTCTGACTACGATGCTGTTTTCTCTGATGTACAGCGGCATGGAGAAGTAATCGTATGTTCCTTTGTACCATCTGCCGCCCTCTTTTGTCTCGCCGGTCAGAAGCTCGGTCCAGGTGCCTTCCGGCAGGTAGTACTGTGCAACTTTATCCTCGCGGAATACCGGTGCAACCATAAGGGCATCACCTAACATGTACTGCTGATCCAGATACGGAACGGCCGGGTCGTTCATGAACTCGAATACCATCGGGCGCATTACCGGGGTTCCTTCCTCGTGTGCCTCTACAGATTTCTGGAAAATGTACGGCATCAGCGAGCATTTCAGGTTGGTGAAGAATTTTACTACGTCGCAGGACTCTTCATCGAACAGCCACGGCACACGGTAGCTTGTGGATCCGTGCAGACGGCTGTGGGTAGACATCAGTCCAAATGCGCACCATCTCTTGTACAGATCCGGTGTTGCGGTGCTCTCGAATCCGGAGATATCATGGCTCCAGAAGGAGAAGCCGCTCATCGCGAAGGAAAGACCGCCGCGCAGGGTTTCTGCCATGGACGGATAGTTTGCGGAGCAGTCGCCGCCCCAGTGTACCGGGAACTTCTGGCTTCCTGCTGTTGCACTTCTTGCAAACAGAACTGCCTCGTTCTCGCCTTTTACTTCTTTTAACAGGTTGAATACTGCCTGGTTGTACAGGTATGTATAGTAGTTGTGCATTGCCTGCGGATCGCTTCCGTCGTGGTAAACAACGTCAACCGGGATTCTCTCGCCGAAGTCGGTCTTAAAGCAGTCTACGCCGCAGTCCAGAACAGTTCTCAGTTTATCGGTATACCATTTAACCGCATCCGGGTTGGTAAAGTCCACAAGGCCCATACCTGCCTGCCAGTTGTCGGTCTGCCATACGCCTTTTCCGTCTGCTCTCTGCAGCAGATAGCCGTTTGCTGCACCCTCTTTGAAGAATGCGGTTCCCTGTGCAATATACGGGTTGATCCATGCACAGATGTGAAGACCTTTGTCGTGATATTTCTTTAAGGTTGCGCGGATATCCGGGAAGCATTTCTTGTCCCACTCAAAATCGCACCAGTGGAATTCGTGCATCCAGAAGCAGTCGAAGTGGAAAACGCTAAGCGGAATATTTCTCTTTTCCATTCCCTCGATGAAGGATGTGGTAGTCTCTTCGTCGTAGTTTGTGGTAAAGGATGTGGACAGCCACAGACCAAAGGACCACGCCGGAGGAAGTGCCGGGCGTCCGGTCAGCGCGGTGTACTCGTTCATGATCTTCTTCGGTGACGGTCCGTGGAACAGATAGTATTTGATTCTTTCGCCCGGTACGGAGAAGCCGACATACTCTACTTTTTCACTTGCTACTTCGAAGGAAACGTTGTCAGTACTGTCAACGAGAATACCGTAGCCGTTGTTTGTCATGTAGAACGGTACGCATTTGTAGCCAATTTCGGATGCCGTACCGCCGTCCTCGTTCCAGGTGTCTACAACCTGTCCGTTTTTTACGAATGGAGTAAATCTCTCGCCAAGGCCGTATACGCACTCGCCGACGCCAAGGGAGAGCTCGCTTACCATATATGGCTGATATTTTTCGGTCATGTAATTCTGGGCTGGCAGCATGGTGCTCTGCTGACGGTCCCATCTGATATAGGAAAGGTTGCGGAAGCCGCTTCCGGTCAGAACTTTTCCATCTGCCTCGAAGGTGTAAGCAAAGACACCTTTTCTCTGTACGCGGACCTGTACGCTTCCGGTATCAAGAACTGCCTCATCCTCGTTGATCGTTACAGTTACGTCCTCGTATACGCTCTCTGTTTTGTCGAAGGACGGAACTTTGTTGTCGTAGGCTTCGTAGTGCCATGCCTCCATGGAGATGGTGTCCGGTGTATGTGCTACGAACTCAACGGTGATGGTCGGCAGGTTCAGGGTCATGCCTCTGTGCTCGATCGGACGTGTGGTAGCCAGGATACGCATACCGCCTGGAATCTGCTCTACTTCATAAGCCTGCATTGCATGGGATGCATTTGCTTTTTCACTCGGAAGCCAGTAACCTTCTGTGAATTTCATCTTTTCATTACCTCCTGATTGGATGAGCCTGAAACAGATAGCTGAAAGCACTTTCTTTTCATCAATCTTTACAGAATTATTGTTTCAGGCTGACATTTTTTGGTAATTTTATACTACCACACTCTTGCTTTCGAAAACAGGGCGGATTCTGTGAAAAAGTACGGCGATATTATCTTTTTCTATCTTTTTGGTGTATTCGAGGGCTGGGATGCAAAACGGGAGTATGCCCCGCAGACGTCTGCAAAAGACACACTCCCGTTTCTCTTCTTTTTTTTCTTATGCTACAATCAGATACGCAATGACGGCCAGCAGGATCTGCAGGATCACAAAGCGGATCACAACCTGACTGTCGGACCATTTGTATTTCAGGCGGACATGGTCATGCAGCGGTGTTCTTGTATTTTTGAGGATCGCGATTTTCAGGAAACGGAGTAAAAATACTTTGACAAGGCCGATTCCTCCGTCGACGATCATCACGCCTGCCATCAGCAGATATAAGAACGGATGGCGGGACTGCATGGCAAGGATGGCGATGTAGAAGCCAAGTGCTCTCGAACCGGCGTCTCCCATCAGCATGCTGCTCGGCGAGGTGTTGAAATACAGGTACGCGAGAAGCGCTGCCACGAACAGGTAATTGGCTACGGTGAAGCTTCCAAGGACATCGTGGAAAATCATACTGAACGCGAAGATAACCACGCAGGAAAGGCTCGCGCAGAGTCCGTCGACACCGTCGGAACAGTTTGTAACGTTGATCGAAATCCAGATCAGGATGATGCCGAGGATTATGTAGACCACTTTCGGAATGGTAAGGGACATGCTTCCGAAGTAGATCGTGGTGGAATTGTAATTCACAAAGGTGATGACGGTCACAATGGAGATGACGAGGTCAATCGCGCCTTTTTTGTAATCGCTCCACGGGGTTTCGGATGCATCATCGAGGTAGCCGCTCAGCATGATGCAGACGAGCAGGATCGCGTAGATCACATACTCGGCGCCAAGAGGCAGGAACAATACGCTTCCGATCAGGAAACAGATGACGATCACAAGGCCGACGCCGCGCAGTTTTCCGCGGGAGAGGCCGCCGTTTACGGCAAATTCTCTGCCGTGATCGCTCGGCAGAAAGGAAAATGGATGCTTTAACGCCAGAAAGGTCAGCAGAAAGGTGACCACGATTCCCAGCATGGCGATCTGGCCGGGATTTAAAAAGTTACTCCATACTTGATACATACGTTTTCTTCCTTCACTTTTCTTTAGATTGAGTTTGCACGAAGCCGTATGTGACGTGGCTTTGTGTTCATTTATTATAACAACTTCATGCAAAAATTGCTATACCCAATTCGGGGGTTTCGTGATAAGATAGTGATACACTAAGTTGAACAAAAAAGGAGTTTTTTATGCCACGCAAAGATCATCTGCCGCGCCAGACACGCCAGGAACACATCACGCTGCAGCCGAACCGCAGCATCGAATTTCGTGTAACCGACGATTTCGGCAGTTTTTCGCCGCCGCACTGGCACGACGCGCTGGAAATTATTTATATTCTGGAGGGTTCCTCCATTGTCACGCTCTCGGACCGCACAAAGACCGTCCTTCCGGGTCAATTTCTGCTGATCAATTCCGGGCGTATCCATACGGCGCGCTGTCCGTCCACGGGAAACCGCTCGATTCTGATGCAGATTCCGGATGCGTTCCTTGCGAACTATCTGCCTGATCCGTCACAGCTCTGGTTCTCGATTGACTACGACAGTACGAATCCAGAAGTGCAGAAAAATATCAGCCAGTTCCGGCGTCTTCTGCTTTCGATGATGCAGCTTCATGAGGAAATGCCCGACGGCTATCTGCTGACGTTCCAGCGGGAGCTTTTTACGTTTCTCGATCTGCTCTACACGAAATTTTCCGAGAAAAGCCCGCTTGCGCACCACCCGATGAGCTCCCGGACGCAGACACGGCTCGATACGATTCTGACGTACACGCAGGAAAATTACCAGCGACCGATTACGCTGAAGGAGGCTGCCGATGTTGTCTCGCTGCAGCCGGAATATTTCTGCCGGTTCTTCCGCCAGAACATGGAAACGACGTATCTGGAATACTTGAATTCCTACCGTCTTTCCCGCATCTACCGCGACCTGATCGCCACGGATCTGCCGGTCGGCACGCTCGCGGAAAAGCATGGCTTTACAAACGATAAGCTGTTTCACCGCCTCTTCCGCGAGCGGTTTCACACGACGCCGCTGCAGCTTCGGAAGGCAGCACGCGAGAAAGGATCCTGATAGCTTTCGCTGTTTTAATATCTTTGAGAATGGGAGTTTAACACGATGACAAAAGAAGAACTGGCGCTTGCCGTCATTGAACGTTTGAAACAAGAATATCCTGACGCCGACTGTACGCTTGACTATGACCAGGCGTGGAAGCTGCTCGTCAGTGTCCGCCTGGCCGCACAGTGCACCGATGCGCGGGTCAATGTTGTGGTGGAGGATCTCTACGCAAAGTATCCTGATATCGATGCGCTGGCAAACGCGACACCGGAGGAAATCGAGGAAATTGTGCGGCCGTGCGGTCTCGGAAAGAGCAAGGCACGCGACATCAACGCCTGCATGCGCATGCTGCGCGACGAGTACCGCAGCCAGGTGCCGGATGACTTTAACGCACTTTTGAAGCTCCCGGGCGTGGGACGGAAAAGTGCGAACCTGATTATGGGCGATGTATTCAAAAAGCCTGCGATTGTGACGGATACGCACTGCATCCGGCTGTGCAACCGCATCGGGCTCGTGCATGACTGCAAGGATCCGAAGAAGGTGGAGATGGCACTCTGGAAAATTGTGCCGCCGGAAGAAGGAAGCTCGCTCTGCCACCGGTTTGTGGAGCACGGACGCGAGGTCTGTACTGCGCGGACGACACCGCACTGTGAACGGTGTGTGCTCGCGGATATCTGTGAGAAGAACGGCGTAGAAAAATAGCATTTTTCTATGCGTTTCCATGCGAAAAAGGCTTTTGCATACCGGACAGATTTTTCTGATTCTGTCCCGGCTGCAAAAGCCTTTTTGTTTCTATTTTTTATACGACCGAAAGAAGTCCGTCAGCGCTTTCAGCGTTTTCCCGAGCACCTGCACTTCCTCTTCTCCGAGTTCCGCCATCACGGCATCCGTCATCTGCTCGTGGAATTTTGCGTGATGATGGAATGCCTGCCGTCCCTTTCCGGTCAGGTGGATGTAGACGATCCGACGGTCCTTCTCGCTGCGCTCCCGCTCGGTGTAGCCTTTTTTCACCAGACTGTTCATCGACGTTGTCAGCGATCCGACCGTGATGTCGAGCTTTGCCGCGATCGATGACATATTGCCGCCCTCCAGGCCGACGGCTTCTATGATGTGCATATCGTTGTTCGTCAGATCCTTGAAATCCTCGGTGATGATCGCCTCTTCTTCCAGTTTTTGTATCTCGTGAAACAGATGGACCAGTGTCTCATTGATGATTTCTCTGTTATCCACTCCTCTTCCCCTTTCCGTCTGTTCTGTCCCTTCTGAACAGGGTTCCGCTCTTTCTGTCTGTATTGTATCAAAAAAGTTCCGGACAAACAATACCAAAAACTGCCTGGGAAACGGCGGATCGCTCCGTGCCGTTTCCCAGGCAGTTCTGTTATGTTTGATTCAATTACATCTGCCCTTTTTTCTTTAACCGTGCAAAGCAGATCATGAAAAAGCAGATGCCGTATACGGTTGTGATCGGGGTGGACATGCCGACGAAGGTCAGGTTCGTATTCGGCAGGTGTGAGAAGAACAGCGCCAGCGGAATACGGATCAGGCAGGCGGAGGTGATTCCCTGGATCATAACCGGGATGCTGATGCCGCGGCCGTTGAAGTATCCGATGCTGCTGAACAGCACACAGGTCAGAATACATTCCGGTGCGAAACCACGCAGGTAAGCGGCGCTCTGCTCGATAACGGCCGGATCGCTCGTGAAGATTCTGGAGATGACACTTCCACCGAAGAAACCGATGCAGAAAATCACAACTCCAAGAGAGCAGCCCGTTGCGATTGCGGTGAGGAAGCCCTTCCACGCGCGGTCTTTCTTTCCGGCTCCGGTGTTCTGTGCCACGAATGCTGACACAGACTGCATCACAGAGGACGGGATCAGCATGATGAATGAGGTCAGCTTCTGCGCCACACCGTATCCGGCGGACGGCATCAGACCCATGCCGTTGATGATCGAGTTGATCACAAGGAAGGAAATCTGTACGGTCGTCTCCTGCAGCGCGATCGGCACACCGACGTTCAGGACTTTCTTCAGCTCGTCATGGTCGATGCGGCAGTCTTCTTTTTTGAATTCAATCGGCAGATTGCCTTTTTTCAACACACCCATGGAGGCGATGACAGAAATCAGCTGCGCCAGAACCGTCGCAAGCGCTGCTCCCGCAACGTCCAGTTTCAGCACACCGACGAAGAACAGATCTCCGGCAATATTGGCTGCGCAGGCGATGCCAACGAATAAAAGCGGCAGATTTGCATTACCGATTCCGCGAAGCACGCTGCTGATGACGTTGTACGCGATGATGATCAGAATACCGCCGGAACAGATCCGCAGGTAGAGGACGGTTTTGTCAAAAGACTCCGCCGGGACCTGTAAAATATTGGCAATCGAACCTGCGAACAGCTCCAGAATCACCGTCATGGCGATACCGATGATGGCGAACAGAACAATCGAGGTTCCCACGGTTTTGCCGGCCTTATCCGGCTTGCCCTCGCCGATGTGCTGGCCGATCATAACGGTCGAACCCATCGCAAGGCTGGTGATGATAAATGTTACCATCTGCATGAAGCTGCTTCCGGTTCCGACAGCGGAAATACTCGACGCATCGCCGAACCAGCCGACCACGAGAAGGTCGACCGCACCGTAAGCCGCCTGCAGAATCAGCGCGCCGAGCACCGGCAGCGCAAAGCGGATCAGGGACTGGAAAATCGGTCCCTCTACAAACGATACTTCTTTCTTATTTTCTTTTGCCATTGTTTTTCACTCCTTTTATTCCCGGCATCGTTTCCTGCATCCGTGTGATTACATGCACAAATTCGTCCACCACCGCGTCGTCCAGATCTGGCAGGCGGGATGCCCATTCCCCGTGAAAGTGCGTCACGCGGAGTTCCACAAACTCTTTTCCCTCTTCGGTCAGTGTCAGGTTGATCACGCGCTTATCTTTTTCATCCGCCTGTTTCACGAGAAGATTTCTCTCCTCCAGTTCCTGCACCAGCTTGGTGATGCTCGGCAGCGTTGTGTTCATATAGCTGCTGATGTCGCTGACGCGGCAGAAGCCCTGCTTTTTCTGAATCTCATTCACCGCATCCAGCACATGCACCTGCCGCGGCTTCATACCGTCCGGCAGGTCCGGGAGCTTCTCGATCAGACGCTTTGCATCAAAACACGCATCCAGGAACTGCTTTAATTTTTCCTGTGTCATAGAAAATGGTCCTTTCTTCTTGAAATTTAGTTATCTTTAGTAATTATCTTTGATAAGTATAGCAGGAAATGAAAAAATGTCAAGAGGGAACTGATGATAAAAAAGAGCTGATTGAAAGTTCTGGCAATGCCAGATTCTTTCATCAGCTGTGTTTCATCCATTTCCCCTGACAATAATCCGTGAACAGCCTCAAGACTGGCATCAAATGATTTTTGAGCAGAATATCGGATATAAACAGAATTATTATTAATTTCATCTTCCAGTCCAGGTACATCTTCCATCATGTTTGGAACATCTACATTTAATGAAATTACACCCTTTCCATCTGCGATCAATGTTTGTCCTTCTTTTGAAATCATACACTCCAGGACATCGAATGCCAGGTCCAGTTTTTCCTGATCTTTTTCCAGTTCTTTGTTAAATGCAATATTCAGAGAAGGGGTCATATTTATAAAAGCTTCATCCGAAATCTGTGAAAAAAACGGTATACGAGTTAATTCTGCATCCATCTGTTCCTGAAATTCCTGCATAAGTGCCGGATAACCATGAAACATTGCTGCTTTTCCCTCAAGGAACATCTGCGTTGCAGTATTAATATCGACGCTGATATCATCACTTGTAAAATGTGAGTCCTTCAAAAATGTATTGGTTTCTGAAAAAATACGTTTCCATAACGCATCATCAAACGCGATATCCCCTGATGCACTTTCAGCTGAGCTTCTCCATTCAATTCCATCCAGACTCATGAATTCCCCAATTGCACCTGTCTGAATCACCTCATGAGCAGACCAGTCTTCTGCAAGATCCAGGGAATACGGTTTTATACCATTATCATAAAATTGCTGGCATGCCTGTGCATATTCCTTATAGTTTTTCGGTATCTTGATTCCATACTGTTCAAACAATGTCTTGTTGGCAATAATCGTCTGCGGTATACCGCAGATAGGAAGCCACTGGATCTCATCTTTTGAATTTTTGTAATATTGCAATGCATAAGAGTAATACCTGGAAACCACATCATAAGAAGCAAAATCCATTAGATATGGCTCCAGATCCTGTGCATCTTTTCCAGAAAATCGACGTACGGTTATGATATCCGGCAGTTCACCATGTTCCTCAAAATAGCTGTATAAATCGGTATCATTGTTACCGGTAATAAACTCAATATCCTGATCTGGAAACTGCTCATTTATATAGGGTACAATATTTTTCATTAAACGATTTTCCCACAAATACACGGTAAGGTGATCGTCATTTTTAGATACTGCTTTTTTAGATTGTCCACAGCCAGACAAAACAGTAGCTGCTACAAGCACCCCTGACAATAAAGCTATCAGACATTGTTTTGCCTTTTTCATCCTCGTATTTTCCTCATTCTTTCCTGATAAAATCATTAATTCAATAATTGGGAAACAATTACAGCCAGTTTTCCAGAACATCATTCAGCTTATTCATATCCAGCGGTTTCGCGATATGTCCATTCATGCCTGTATTTTTTGCCAGCTGTACATCTTCTGCAAAAGCATTTGCTGTCATGGCAACAATCGGTAGTTTTCCCTGTTCACCCGGAAGGCTCCTGATTGCTGCGGTTGCCTCATAACCATTCATGACGGGCATTTGGATATCCATAAAAATAAGGTCATACAAGCCTTTCGGAGAAGCTTCTACTTTTTCAACTGCAATTTTTCCATTTTCTGCCGTTTCCACTTCCGCCCCTGTCATCTGCAGAATTTCAACAGCAATTTCTCTGTTTAACTCATTATCCTCGACCAGCAGAATTCTTTTTCCTGTGTAATCTGCTTCAGACAGCTCATCCAGATAATTTCTTGCTGTTTTTTCTTTTCTGCCAGAAGTAAACTGCCGCAATGCAGCCGTCAAACGGGAACGGAACAGCGGTTTTGCAATAAAAGCATCTACGCCTGCAGCCTTTGCTTCTTCTTCGATCTCGCTGAATTCATAAGATGTCAGTACAATGATGGTAATCTCTTTCCCTATC
>ERZ779762.1487-NODE-1487-length-12886-cov-2.346894_pt1 | contig 12886 bp, 5 predicted proteins | sample MGYA00511887_ERZ779762 | MGnify/ENA primary metagenome ERZ779762 (study PRJEB29588, sample SAMEA2163052) | human gut metagenome | biome: human gut; feature: human-associated habitat; material: faeces | place: Denmark | collected 2008/2010 ...
GGGAGTGCCATAGTTGCACTCCCCTTCCCTATTTACAAGTTTATCGAATAAAAAATTCTACTATCGACCGAGAAATCGGCTCTTACTTCCGAATCAGTTTATGGCAAGAGCTGTCGCCGTCTTTCTCCAACTTCAAGATATAGACACCCGAAGCAAGTCCCGACAAACGAATTTCGGTCTCACCCGTTCCGGCGACTTTCGAGAACACACAAGCTCCCGTCATGTTGAACACGCGAACCGATGTACCTGCGGCAACACCGCTCACCACGCAACTTTCTGCAAACGGGTTAGGATAAATTCTCACCCGGTCGGCCTGTTCTTCTTCCACGCCCGAAACATAATTGGTCTTTACGGAGATCGTCACATCTTGACGCATGGTATGGAAATACACGCCTTCCTCGAACAAAGCGGTTATATCCTCTTCGTTCAACATGACGGAAACCAATTCGTAGCCGTCTTCGAGTACCGGTTCGGAAATCATCAGCATGGTTCCGTTCTTGATGTTCCCATCGGCCGGGACATCGGCCAAATCTCCACCGACATACACTTGTACATCTATGCTGCCACCCTCGATTTCATCGATAGTCAGTTTGAACATTTTATCGATTTCTTTGGCTTTTACAACAAGCATCACATCTTCTTTCATCGTCAGCGAATAGATACCATCTTTAAACTGATCCTTAATATCCGATCCGTTCAGCGACACATAAACCAATTCGTATCCTTCATCAAGTACCGGTTCATAAATTTTCAAGGTCGCATTTTCCGGTACTCTGCCACCGGCCGACACATCGGTCACTACCCCCTCATCTTCGAATTCCGCTTTTATCGTACCTCCCACGAAATCCTTAACCGTCAATCCATACGTTTTTTTTCGGATCGTCACGGTAACGTTCACATCGCCTTTCACCACATGGTTATACGTTCCTGAGAAAAACTGCTCCGTTATATCTGTCCCGTTCATCAATACGGAACCTACTTCATACCCTTCTTCGACTGTCGGCCAACACAAGATAAGCGTTTGCCCATCCAAAATCTTACCGTCCGACGGTACATCGCTCAAATCTCCTTTATCAGAAATAGCCACCCGCATACTACCATGCTCGAACGGTTCCACCGTCAGACGATAGGCTTTCTGGAAGGCCGCCGTAATTGAAGTGTTTTTCTTCAATACGAACTTATACTCATTGTTCGCAAGTTGGTCGGTTACATTTTCATCGTTCACGACGAGAGAAAGCAAATCGCATCCGCTGTCCGGAATAACTTTCACCGTTATCTCCACATTCCCGTTCACACGAGTTCCCGTCGTCAACGGTTCTTCCGAACCCGCCGCATAAAGTTCTATGCGCCCGTTCAAGGAATAAGAGAAATCTACTTGGTAAAGAAGACCGAATTCCGCAGAAATCACAATATCCCCTTCGCCTTCGGGTATAACATACGTATATCCCGATCCCGATTTTTCGATCTCTTCCCCGTTCACCCGTACGGCAACCAACGGCAATTTGGTCGGATTATCAGAATAAGCATCGATGATAAGCGTAGTACCCACGTCTACTTGCTGCCCCGACTGCACATAACTCGGGAAAAAAGAACCCGCAGGCCTATAAGCCACCTCCAAATGAGTACCGGGCTCTGCCGGAGCCTCGATAATCACTTTACGACTCGCCGCATTCAACTGCGCATCCTGTGCGCTCAAACTACAAAACAAAAAACAAAACAGTGTAGATAAAAAAATCGAATAACTCTTTTTCATGATATATTAATATTAAAAATAATCGCAAAAAAATAAATTTTCTACCGATTAAAAATTTGTTAAAAGGACCGAACCCTAAATGATAGGGCTCGGTCCGCTATTGAGATCACCCTCTTAAAAAGAAAGTGAGAGATTACATCAACGATTCAACACTTTGACCGTACGAACCACCTTGCCCTCTTTCATCACCTTCACCACATAAACGCCTTTGGCTCCGAGAGAGATGCTCATGTTTTGACCGGCTACGACAGCGGCATCTTTCTGTGCGACAAGCATTCCCGAGGCATTGTACACGCCCACTTGGTAGTCTCCGTCCTCGGCAAATTCTACAAAGAGAATACCCTCTACGGTATACGTGCGCAACTCACCGGCCATGCTCTCTTCTACACCGTCTACATCGCCTACTTTGAATACAGGATAGCTCTTGGTATCGGCCCCGAGCGTATTTTCAAGAGTCAAAGTAACCGTATAATCGCCCGGTTTGCTATAAGTCAGTTTCGTGGAACCTTCGAGGTCGGTACCGGTCGATTCGCTGAGGACACCGCGTTTGGCTGTCCAAGTCGGACGAGTCTCTACCTTGAAAGTGGATCCCGGCACAAACGGACAACCTGAGATATACAGAGGATTCTGAGCGACTTGACGACCGGCGCCTTCACTACCAAGAGCTTCCGTCTTGAACGAACAGGCTTTAGCCCCTGCAACCGAACCTTTGGCTGCAAAGTAGTGGTCTTCATCGGCATCGGTTTCGAAATCCCAGTAAGCCATCACTTCTTGGGGAAGGCTGTTGGCATCCAGACCGTTCTTCACGTTTTGCACTTGCTCGGGAGTCATGGCTCCGTTCCAAACCAACAGATCGTCGATAATACCATTATTGAAAACAGGTTCCGATCCACGGCCTCCGGCAAAACAGAACCAATCTGAAGTCGTGATAGAATAATTCACATTAGCCCATGTTTCGGTCGTACCCGAAGCTCCATCTAAAACCCACGTTGACTCTTGGAGCACACCGTTCAGATAAAATTTGGAGCGGAATTGCGACTGGTCGTTATACTCGAATGTCAATACCACGTGATTCCATGCATTGGGTGTTACGACTGCGTTGGGGAACGTATATTTCAACTCGGGAGCGCCATTGTACGTAGCGGTCCGGAAGGTATAACTGTTAAGTTTACCCGTAGATGACAAGTCAGACCACATCCAGCCCCAGTTATTCACCGGCCATGCACTCGATGCGCGATTTTCCACACTGAAGAAACAAGACCCTTCGGGTATCGAAGTGAAACGAACCCAAGCCGACACGGAGAACGTTTGACCGTCACCGATAGACAAATCGGACATTCTTCCGCCTACCCAGCCTTCATTGATCTCGATACCGCGCGAAGAAGCTCCATTGGCTTTCCTTCCGGTATAGCCCAACGTCAGCGCCTCGTCCACGTCGATCTTCACTTCATCTTCTGCCACAGCTTCCCCGCCGATAGTCAGCGATTGAATCTCGGGCAACGCACCCACGGCTTCGCTGGTAATCTGCACATAGTAACCATAAGTGGTCGTTTCGCCGTCGCAAATGACTTGCAGATCATAACCGCCTATTTCTTCAATACCTTCCGATACGGTAAATACAGTCGTATTACTTGCCTCTTTTACGACCTCACCGGTACTGTTGAGCAATTTCCAGTCGGCAGCGGCGTGACGGGGATCGACATACGAAATTTCGAAGCTCTCGCCCGGCTTGATGGTAGTTTTATTTATCTGTATATCGTCGGTAACCGTATACTCACCCATACTCATATAATCGCTCCATGCGATCTCGGAATCGGACTTCATATCGACCGAAACGGCTGCGACACCGAAACGAATCTCCTGTTCGCCCTGCAAATCGGTAGGAACAGAGAAATACATACCGGCCCAAGAAGTAGTGATACCCATGAATTGAGGCTCACCGCCTTTTTGTTGAGCATACAGTTTGAACATCGAAGCATTCACGTCGAGGTTATAAACCGGCTCGCCCGGCAATTTGTCGTTATCCATGTTAAATATCACCTTACCATCTACACCTTTGTAGTGAGATGCAAGAACTTTGGCAATCTTAATCTCGGGAGCCGCCGGTGTAGGCATAGCACCGCGGGTGATAGAAAATTCACCGAGGTATAAGTCGAGGTTCTCGGCATTTTCGAAATGGAGGGCAACCATAGCGATTTCCTTACCGGCCAACATAGCCAAAGATCCACTCACTTTAAACGTCTTTTCCACCCACACTTCATCGTCGGCCTCATCGGCGACAGTCAATACCTTGAAACCGCTCTCGCGCAAAATCGTTTGCTCGTCGCCTTTGGCAGAAAGTGCCAAATTAACATCGGCCTGACCGCCTACCAATTTGTAACGAACCGTAATCACATCGGCTGCGGACAAAGCGAACTCGGTCTTGAACAAATGCAAATACTCATTGTCCACAGAACCGAAGAGGCGCAGACACGAACCGCCTACATAGGCATCGTCGTAAGTAAACTTGGCCTCCAAGCCATTTTCCACTACCTTGTCGGCCGTTTTACCCATGAAATCGGATGCAAACCACCAACGCCAAGTAGGCAAATAGTCCTGTACACCGATATTGTACCATTCGTTATCGTTCTGACGTTCGCCCATCCAGTTCAAGAAACGACCGTTACCCAAATTGAAATAAGAAATAAACGGTTCCTCGGAAAGATCCCATTTGAGCGAACTGCGTGCCGTCATGAAAGCCGACATACCGAACCACTTGTCATCGGGGTGATGGTTACCGCGATTGTAAACCTCGATTTTATCGATGGGATTGCGGTTACCGTTGGTAAAGAACTGCTCGATCAGATGTTGATAATATGTTTGCTTGGCTACATCTGTACTACCGTTATTAGCACGGTCGGCCCACAACATATTATAATCGTGAGCGCCCCACAGACCGATAGAGAGATTATAGTCTTTGAGAGTTCTCCACGTAGAAGGATCACCGCCCTGCATGTTGAAGCCGGCATAAAGATCGAGCGAACTGCGACCGGGGGCATAGGTATCTACAGTAGATTGGGTCAACCCTCCCAATACTCCATGCCAATTGTAATTGAGAAAAAGCGAGGTGCGGATATGCTCGCCATCGCCGAAGGTATCGTTGTTATGATTACCGAGACCACTATCGAAAGTAATCTGCCCATTATCGTTGGTTCCATCGTACCAGAAGTTCTCGACCACCGGGTTACCTTTTTCCGTAAGGTATTTGTGAACTGTCTCGTGCAATGCACGCAATCCCGACAAAATAAAAGAAGAACCTGTACTGAACTCCGAGTTATAGCCTAATCCGTCCACACCATGATAATGGAGGAATTTAGCCACTTTCTCTGCCTCTATGCCCACCAACGTGGAAAAACCAGAGGACCACTCTGAACTTATACCTCCCCAAGGAACGGAAGCCACACCCGAAACACCTACACCATTTTTATGGGCGACATCGGCGAATCCACCGGGGACCCACCCGTGTGGAGCCGTCCAGTCTCCGTAATGAGTAACGTATGACCAAGTACTGAAAGCCTCGGAATCGAACTTACCGTTAGGACGCGCATTGGTGTTACCATTGCTGGCATTTCCTACCGGAACCCAGAAAACGAGTTTTCTGTCGTTGGCCTCGGTGAGCGTCTCGTCGATCTGCGTGGCCGCATTGCGAAAACGTTCTTTGGGTTTCACACGGGAAACATAAAAATTCTCGTCCTCGAACAAATCTTCGCCGGGAACCCAACTACTAACATACTGACCGAGTTTCGAACTCTCCGGCCACGTCATGTAATCTTCTTTCAATTCTTGTGCTTGCGAAGAAAATGAAAGAACTAAAATTCCAGATAATAAAAATAGATTTTTTTTCATGGAAAATTTTTTTTGGTTAATAAAAATTTGAATTATTCTCAAAAAGTTTTTTCTATCTTCAAGTTCCGCGGACAGGAGGCGTTTTAGCGGCCTCCTATCCCGAAACGACTCTTTTTTTACAACACCACGGGAACACTATCGGCTTCGATAGAGAGAGTGCGACTTCCCACATTACCCGTAATCGAGAACGAAACGGTTGTCTCGTCGCCGCTGCCCGAGATATCCATGCTGCCCGTCACCTCGGCCCGAGCTCCGTCTATATCGACTACCGTACCGACAGGAATATCGTAATGTCCTGCATAACCGCCACCCTTATAGGCATCGGTCAACGTAAGCATGATTTGCCCATAACCCGATGTGGGCGAAATGAACACTACCAAATCGCCGCCCTCGTCATAAACCACCGAGTTTTCTTTCACGGTGTTGGAGGCGTTCAATTCCAAATCGACAGGTAGAGCGATCACTTTCACCTCGGCCTTCTCGGACGATACGCCAGCCACCTCGGCAGTAACGTCTGCCTTACCGGCCTTAATACCCGTAATCGTCCCTTGTGTGTTATCGTCGCCGGTTTGCTCGGCAGTGAGCACATCGGTAGCAGATGAAGTCCAAGTCACGTCATAAGGATTCTCTCCTCCCGACAAAGTTTTGGCATCGATACCCCATTGCACAGTCTGTCCCTCGAAAAGAGTACGCGCATTACCCGATTTCCACAAAACAGACAAGATACCCTCGGTGACACTCACCGGAACCCTTTTTTCCTTGCCGTTGGCCGTAAGAACCAGCTCGGTCTCGCCCAATGCGAGTCCCCTCAGCTCTATGACATTACCGTTATATTCACCCACTTGAACTTTGGAAGGATCGACTGCCTTGACTACCGGCTTGTGATAAGCATAAGACGAAGCGGGAATCACTCCCGTCGTAAGTCTCAACACACTTCCCACAGGCATGGAAATCGGATCGTGGTCGACCGTAATTTCCTCCACCGGATAACGAGTCTTAAAGTCCTGCACACGGAACGTCGCTACGAACACCGTGTCGGGAGTAATACAATGGAATTCGGCTTCGCCTTCCTCCGAACCCGAGCGCAACGCAAGCACGGCATCGAATCCCTCGCCTTTCACATATTCCTCGGTCTTGCCCGTAATCAATACCCCATTACTCGAAACGACTTCCCAACGATAGGCATCGTAGCCCGCCTCGATATCCTCTTTGGCGCCCGACTGCACGTTCATGGCGATACGCACGGTATCTTCCGAATTGATGTCCATTTCGGCCTCGTACGTATAGGCAAAGTACATCGACAATACCTCCTTACTGGGACGGGTATTTATATAGGGCATATTTTCGAAACCTTTGCCATAGAAAGTAGCCAACAACTGGGGAGCCAACATGATATCGCAAGATGCCGACTTGGCCGTGGAAGCATCACCAATGGAAAGGGTGACTTTTCCCTTCCCCGAGGCACGGGGAGCTGCATAGTGCACGGCTACGAGACCTCTCACGGTGTCGACCGTCATCACCGGATCGAAAGCGGTTAGCCCTTCGAGAGTAGGAACCGGATCATAATCATAAAGAAGTTCTTTGGGAGAAACAGAGAACAGCACCGAATCGTGGGCCGTATTGTAACTACGTTTCGAAGTCATTTCGGTGAAAGTGCTGTCGTTGGGAATACACATCACACCGTCGGGCAAATTGCGCGACACGGTAACGGTAGTAAGGGCATATTTGCCGTTCTCCAACATGGCTTTGAGCCGGGTCTCTTTTTCCTGACCGCCATCCAAAGCCACCACAGCGGTATCACCCAGCAAGGCAGCAACCGTCTGGTCTTCTATCGACCAAGAGACAGGAGTCTCGATCACTTTCCCACTCACATTGGTAACCGTCGCCGAAATCCTCACCGTATCGCCCAATTTCAAATTAATGTCCATGGGATCGATGGTAATATACACCTCGGTCGCACCGTCGAGCGTAGCTTCCTCTTCACATGCGGTGAACGAAGTCACACCGAGGAAGCTCGCCAAAAAGAATATAAAGCTATATCGTTTCATGTTTCAAATGTTTTATAGATTAAAAGTTTACCGGAATTACCAATGTAAATTCGTTATCGGGGCTTTGCTCGCCTCGGGTTTCGGTCTGTTTATCCCAGAAAACACGCGAAGCGCCGGTGTTGGGTTGCCCGAGAGCCTGTACGAGCGAAGCGATCTCCAACGTATTGTTGGCTGTCTCCTCGATGGGAATACGACGTAATTGCAACTCGGTGTCGACGCCTTGGTCTTTCATGTTGTTCACATCGACCGGGAAGATACGGGGATATCCCGTGCGGCGGAACGTGGTCCATGCCTCGGCGCTCATGGGGAAGTTGGCGATATATTTCTGAGTGATGATTTTTTCCAGCATCACCTCCTTCGAGTCGCTCGCATCCCATTTCACACCCACTTTCACACGACCGGCTATGTTGTTCTCGTTGTTATACGGATCGACATAATCGATATCCTTCGCCGCAGTCTGGGCAAGATATTCGTCGATGACGGTTCCGTCGGTGATCCCATTCTCTTGGAAACAAAGACGGATACCGGCCTCATACCAACTCTGAGCGTCACGGCCAAGCGCATTCCAACCTCTCAAAGCAGCCTCGGCCAACAAGAAGATACTCTCGGTGCGTTTGAAGAAAGACTGATGCATATATTTGAATTCGCCCGACAAAGTCGAGAATGGGCCATAACCGCCTTTGTCCTTGCCTGTGGTATTGCTGTTACGCATGCTGATACCCGTACGCACTCCGTAAACATCGATGGGAGCCTGTATACCCGTAGACTTCTCTTTAATAGGATATGCATTGGTATCGAACCAGCGGGTAAGCAGCGGGTGATTGTAACGTTTGAGAATATTTTCAAACGAAGCGCCCAAACGAATATCGTGCCACTCGTTACCGATACGCCACAAAGCACAAGCGTTTTGCTCCTGATAATAGGCTATATCCTTCGCATCGGTGTCGGTGAGGACACCGATTTCGTCGGTGACAGCTTGTTCAAATTTGGACTGAGCCGTACCCGGATTGATTTTCACCATGTTCATGGCCATACGCATTTTAATACAGTTGGCAAACTTCACCCACATGCGCCAATCTCCATTAGAGAGCGTCTTGATAGTCAAATCCTCGATCTTGGCGAACTCCTCGCGGGACGGCTGACGCTCTTTCAATATGCGTATAGCCTCGTCGAGATCGTCGAAAATCAAATTGTAAATGTCCTCGCCCTTTTCATAGGTCAACGGCGGAGTACGTTTCAAATTACGCCAGTCGCTAAAAGGAGCCGCGCCATAGAAGTCGACGATTTCGTGGCCTTGATAGGCTTGGATAATCAACGCCACAGCACGCCATTCGGGTTTACCCAATTCGGTAGCGTGGTGAATGGCATTGTAAGACTGTGTGAAAATCTGGTTATCCATAGGGCCCCCCAAATAATCGTTGGGGAAAGTATAAAGCGTAGGCAACGGACCACCGAAAGCAAAAGTACTCTTGGTAGTCGTCCAGTATCCTGCATAGTTGTCAATACTGTTCGCCCTGTAATATTGATATTTGTGAGGCGCCCACGATCCGTTAGGTTCGTGCGAATAGTTGATCATGAACGGAATAGCTCCTTTCAGCTCCTTCTCGAGAACAGTAATATCGGTAGCTCCCGCCCCCTCTTCGTTATTGTTGTCCATCTCCTCCTGCTTACCGATCAACCACGGATACTCCTCCTGAAACTGGTCGCCGCAAGAAGTGAACAAACCTACTGAAAACACGGATTCGATAACGAGGAATCCAATCGAATATATTGTTTTTCTCATATTGATGACTATTTATATTAAATCGTTCTTCATTAGAAATTGAATTTCAATGTCAACGCAAAACTACGCGTCGTAGGCAAAGAATAACAGTCGATACCGGAGTAACCGTTGGCGGCCGATACCGAGATGTCGGGATCCACGGGAGAATCTTTATAGATAAAGAACGCATTCTTCACCGAGAACTGAGCGGTCATACCTTGATTCTTACCGAACAAATTGGGCATGTCGTAGCTCAACGAGATGTCACGCATGCGCAAACTGGTGGCATTATATACATGGTCTTCCATGGGAAGAGCACCGATGGTCGTATAGTAGTTCTCGACCGAAACTTTGTTCCCCGATCCGTCGGGTAGAGGTTTGAGAATATATTCCTTTCCGTTTTGCATAACCCGTTCTCCGTTCAAGCGGTCTTGTGCAGAACGTTCGGAAAGGCCGTACAGGTCGAGATCAGCCTCGGTCAATGACATCACCTTACCGCCGATACGGCCGTCTATCAAGAAATAGAGCGTGAAGTTTTTCCAAGTAAATGTATTGTTCCAACCGAGAGTGACAGGCGAAGTCATATTGCCCACTTTGGTCTCGTATTTACCGGAAGCCATCACGGGAACGGCATTCTCGTAATTACCGGCATCATTGATTTTGATATGGCCGTTTTCATCGCGGGCGAAAGAGTTGACATAAATATCGCCATAGCGTCCGCCTTCTACGTATTTAATCTTGAAAGCGTTGGGACCCATTTGCACTTCGTAGGGAGCACCGCTCTCGGTTTTGTAAGTTTCGAGGATACGGTTGTCATTCCATGCGATATTGAATCCGGTCTGCCATCTCCAATCCTTATTGATGTTCCAGCGATAAGATGCTTGGAATTCCAAACCATAGTTGCGTATCTTACCTGTGTTGACCGGCTTCGATTCGCCATTGGCAGTGGTGACATACAAGAACTGGTTACGTAACGTCGAATTGTAATAAGTAAGGTCGAAGTTGAATTTGTTTTCGAACATCCAAACGTCCAAACCGGTCTCGAACGAAGTGGTCGTCTCCGGTTGAGGATCGTCGAACAAAGGAGGACGAGTACTGATCGTACCGTTGGAGAAATCGTAGCTCTGACGGGCGAACAAGGTGTTGGGAATGGGGTTACCTACCACCGACCAACTACCGCGCCATTTCAACTGATTGAGCCAATCCCGGCGAGGCAAAAACTTGTCGATGAGCACATTCACACCGGCCGAATAGTAATCGAACGATTTATATCCGCTCCCTTGCGTGAACTGTTGGAACGACTGTGCCCACTCCAAACGATAACTACCGTCGAGGTAAACTTTATCGAATAATCCGACCGAAGCCGTAGCGAAGAGTGCCGTGCTCCAATCCTTGTTATTCCAACTGTCCGAAGCCGATGTAGCACTTCCGTTAGGGTTGTTGGGACGGCTGTGTTTATTATTCTGAGGAACGAAAGCATTGGGCACACCGCAAGTATCTATCGCCGTAGTGATGCTCGTGTTACGATCGTAATGACGTGAAAAGCTGGTTCCCACAGCCACATTCACATCGATTTTATCATTGAAACGGTCGTTCCAAGTGAGCATGTGGTCATTATAAATGTCGCTCGAGCGAGAATCTCCATTGTAATATTTACCACCTACATAATCGAAGCCTACCCGGTTCATACCGGCATACTCCTCGTTCAGATTATTCTGAGTCACATAATCGACATTGAAACGCGTCTGATATTTAATATTTTGCCAAATCTTGGCATCCAAAGTAATATTTGCCAACAAACGGTCGCGCTTCAAATAATCGTTATACATGTTGGCCACCCAATAGGGGTTATTCAAATACTGGTCATACCAGTACCATGTCTGAACCGGTTGTCCGATCAATTTGGGATTACCTTTCTCCGGATCGCTCACGATATTGTCGGCCACCGTACCGAGGTGTTTATAGTTATGCTTGAAATAACGCATATCGATATCGGCCGGAGTACGGTACAAAGCATAGAGAGCGCTCAATGCCTTACCCACGACAGGAGCGTTATCGGTCTTCTGATGTATCCAGTTAAGGCTCGTGTTGATATTGATACGCTTGTCGAACAACGAGAAAGATTCCTTGAACATCACGTTATTACGGGTAAACTTATTGTTCGGTATCAATCCCGTTTGATAGGTATTATTATAAGAAAAATAAGTTCGGAAGTTTTCCGTACCGCCACTCAACGTAACGCCGTTGGTCGTAGTCACGCCTTTGTTGAAAAAGTCTTTTACGGCATTGCGTGCAGAATTCATCAGATACGGGGCAGAAGCCACCTCGTCGGCCGAACGTGTACCGATCTTAGGACCCCACGCCGACCATTGGTCTCCGCCACTGATACCGTAGATCTGTTGGGTACGAGGATACATGGCTATCGTCTCGATCGACGTGGTGCTCGACACATTCACCTTGACAGAACCCGAAGCACCCGATTTGGTCGTGATAACGATCACACCGTTATTGGCTGCGCTACCGTAAAGAGCTGCGGCATTCGGGCCTTTCAAAATCGTCATGTTATCGATATCTTCGGGGTTGATCGTCGACAAGAGGTCATCGCCGCTACGTCCGCCACCGAGAATCATACCGTCGGTCGCCTGCGTACCCATACCGTCTTGCATAGGTACACCGTCGACAACGATCAACGGCTGATTGGTTCCGAGAATAGAAGTGGAACCGCGAAGCACAATTTTAGAAGCTCCACCGCCCGCTCCCGAATTATTGGGAACGATAGTAAGACCAGCAGCGAGTTAATGAAGTTATTATCCTTGATACGGGTCACCTCCTCGTTCTTGATAGTCTGGGTAGCATAGGTAAGCGTTTTGGACTCCCTCGATATACCCATCGCCGTTACCACGACTTCTTGCAAAACCCGAGTCTCCTCATTCATAACGACATCGTATGAGGAAGCGTTCGCCAACGACAAAGTGGCCTTTTGATACCCGACATAACTGAATTCGAGCACGGCATTGTTATTCGGGACCTCTACCGAGTAAACACCGTCTATATTAGTAGAAGCTCCTATCGAAGTTCCCTTCACCAATACACTTACACCGATTAGCGGTTCTCCCGTGACATCGGAAACCACGCCTTTAATAGTACGCTTGCTTGGCTGGGTTACATTTGCAGTAACCTTTCCTGCCCCTTGATCTATTGCATTAGCAAAAAACGGAACAAAAAAAGACAAAGAAAACGCCAAAAGCCCAATTTTACACTTCTGATTTTTTTTCATGCTTTTAGATTTACCCATTTAACATTTAACATAAAATTTATATTTAATATATTCCTCTCTCATATCTCATATATCTCGTACAAGCAAATATCACGAAACATTTTTACATACCGTATCAATAATATTAACCCTAAATCGAACTATATCCCTAGTGAGATTCG
>ERZ779762.1498-NODE-1498-length-12852-cov-2.933656_pt1 | contig 12852 bp, 11 predicted proteins | sample MGYA00511887_ERZ779762 | MGnify/ENA primary metagenome ERZ779762 (study PRJEB29588, sample SAMEA2163052) | human gut metagenome | biome: human gut; feature: human-associated habitat; material: faeces | place: Denmark | collected 2008/2010 ...
TCGAAGAGAGCAGGCACACGCCAAAAAAGAAAAAGCAAGACTTGGCGTGTGCGGAGCACCTCCAACAGGGCACAAATACACGCCAAAAAGAAAAAAGCAAGATTTGGCGTGTGCGGAGCACCCCCCAACAGGGCCCAAGTACACGCCAAAAAAGAAAAAGCAAGATTTGGCGTGTGCGGAGCACCCCCAACAGGGCACAAATACACGCCAAAAAGAAAAAAGCAAGATTTAGCGTGTGCAGAGCAATCCCCAACAGCGCGGCCACCACCCCAAAGATTACAAGATGAAATTTTTATAAAACCAGCTAACCTGACACGAAATTATCTTCTTTACAAAACTACAAAGGCATGATACACTTGTATTGTACCTTTGTTCTGAAAAATAAAAAATCATTTAATTTCCCTAAAAAAAGTAATTGACAACCATACAAAATTGTAGTAGTATAAACATAAACAGAACAAATGTTCCGAAAAGTTGTTTGCATAGATAAAAATTGGAGGTTAATAATGGCAGAAAAAGATCAAAATAAATTAAAGGCGTTGGAAGCAGCGATTGCACATATCGAAAAAGAATACGGAAAAGGTTCCGTTATGAAATTAGGAGACACGGCAGCGACGATGAATGTTGAGTCAATTCCATCCGGGTCATTGAGTCTTGATATCGCACTGGGAGTTGGTGGAGTGCCTCGCGGACGTATTATTGAAGTGTATGGTCCGGAATCCAGTGGTAAGACGACCGTTGCCCTGCATATGGTAGCAGAAGCACAGAAACGTGGCGGAATTGCCGGTTTCATTGATGCAGAACATGCTCTGGATCCGGTATATGCGAAAAATATCGGGGTAAATATTGATGAACTTTATATTTCTCAGCCGGACTGTGGAGAGCAGGCATTGGAGATTCTCGAGACGATGGTGCGTTCCGGCGCACTGGATATTGTTATTGTAGACTCAGTAGCTGCGCTTGTTCCAAAGGCAGAGATTGACGGGGATATGGGAGACAGTCATGTCGGTGTGCAGGCACGTTTGATGAGCCAGGCACTTCGTAAGTTGACTGGTGTTATTAATAAAACCAATTGTGTGGTTATCTTTATCAACCAGCTTCGTGAAAAAATCGGAGTTATGTTTGGAAATCCGGAGACGACCACAGGTGGACGTGCCTTGAAATTCTATTCTTCTGTACGACTGGATGTCCGTCGTGTGGAAACTTTGAAACAGGCCGGAGAGATGATTGGTAACCACGTGCGTGTGAAAGTCGTAAAGAATAAAGTAGCACCGCCTTTTAAAGAGGCAGAGTTTGATATCATGTTCGGAAAAGGAATTTCCCGTGAAGGGGATGTTTTGGATCTGGCAGCAAAAGAAGATATTATTGTGAAAAGTGGTGCCTGGTATTCTTATAAAGGAGAAAAGATTGGACAGGGGCGTGAAAACGCGAAAAAATATCTGGCAGACAATCCGACCGTATTTGATGAAGTGGAACTTCTTGTCCGTAATAAATACTTAAATCCGGAGGCAGAAGAGAAGCAGGAACAAGAAGAAGCTCCGGCTGCTAAGAAAACAACGAAAGAAAAGAAAGAATCTGACAAATAAATAACATTTGCCACAGAGAAAAAAGAGCGACGTTATGTCCGGAGAAACCGGATGTAACGTCGATTTCTATCATAGGTCAAAGAGGAGATGCGGCAGGAGGGAAGAAAATGGCAGATAAGGACGAAAGATATCAATTTACGGATGAAGAGGGAAAGCGCGCGGCAAAAAAAGCAATGGAATGGGTTGCTTATAAGGATCGAACCAAAAAGGAACTGGAAGAGAAATTGTATCGTGCCGGATTTTCAGAAAAAGCATCAACACAGGCAATGGATTATGTTATGTCATTTGGTTATATCAATGATCGAAGATATGTAGAAAATTATCTGATGTTTCAGATAGGAAAAAGAAGTAAAAAAGAAATTTATTTTAAATTGCAGCAAAAAGGGGTTTCTCAGGAACTGATTGAAGAAATTGTATTGGAACAAGGCGGGATTGATGAGCAGGATGCCATTGAGTCACTTACTTTAAAAAGGCTGAAAGGACGGGCACTTTCAGAACTCGACCGCAAAGAAAGGGATAAAATTTTTGCGTATTTAGGACGAAAAGGTTATGAAATTTCACAAATAAAGAAAGTGTTTTCTAAACTTGACATTTGAGCGTAAAAAGTGTAAAATTTAAGTGTTGTATTTATGTGCAATGATAATTAAATAAAGGAGGTGCTCTTGTGCCACAGTTGACGATCGGTTTTGTGGTTGGCTCAATCATCGTAATTCTTGCTGTAATTGCTATTTCGGCATTGATTGCATGGAAAAGTGCGATTTCTTATCGTATTAAAGTTGGTGAAGCAAAGGTTGGAAGTGCAGAAGAAAAAGCAAGAGAGATTATTGACGATGCGTTGAAGACAGCAGAGACCAAAAAACGTGAAGCTCTTTTGGAAGCCAAAGAGGAGAATCTTAAGGCGAAAAATGATCTTGAAAGAGAGACCAAAGAAAGAAGAGCGGAGATTCAGCGCTATGAAAAACGTGTGCTGGGTAAAGAGGAAACTTTGGACAAGAAATTAGAAGCACTCGAGAAAAGGGAATCCAAACTCACCGCAAAGGAAGCTGATTTCGAAAAAGAAAAACAGAAAGTCGAAGAGCTTCGTGAAAGCCATTTGCGTGAATTAGAAAAGATTTCCGGACTCACCTCCGAACAGGCGAAAGATTATTTATTGAGAACTGTAGAGGAAGATGTAAAACATGAAACTGCAGTTTTAGTAAAAGAGTTGGAACGTCAGGCAAAGGATGATGCAGATAAGAAAGCGAAAGAATACATCATCAATGCAATTCAGAAATGTGCCGCTGATCATGTATCAGAAGCTACGATTTCTGTAGTGCCATTGCCAAGTGATGAGATGAAAGGTAGAATTATCGGACGAGAAGGTAGAAATATTCGTACGTTAGAAAACCTGACAGGTATTGATCTTATCATTGATGACACGCCGGAAGCTGTTATTTTATCCGGCTTTGATCCAATTCGCCGAGAAATAGCCAGAATCGCTTTGGAAAAATTGATTGTGGATGGTAGAATTCATCCAGCCAGAATCGAAGAAATGGTTGAAAAAGCAAAAAAAGAAGTTGAAACGATGATTCGTGAAGAAGGAGAAGCAGCGGCATTGGAAGTCGGTGTACACGGCATCCATCCGGAACTGATTCGCCTTTTAGGAAAAATGAGATTCCGTACAAGTTATGGTCAGAATGCATTAAAGCATTCGATTGAAGTAGCACATCTTTCCGGATTGCTGGCTGGAGAGATGGGAGCAGATGTCCGTATGGCAAAACGTGCCGGCTTACTTCATGATATTGGAAAATCCGTTGACCATGATATGGAAGGTTCTCATATCCAACTCGGTGTGGAATTGTGCCGCAAGTACAAGGAATCCGCACTGGTCATCAACGCAGTAGAAGCTCACCATGGAGACGTAGAGCCAGAGAGTATGATTGCCTGCATCGTTCAGGCGGCAGATGCGATATCGGCAGCACGTCCGGGAGCGAGAAGAGAGACGTTAGAAACGTACACAAACAGATTGAAACAATTAGAGGATATCTCAAACAACTTCAAAGGTGTTGACAAATCTTTTGCCATTCAGGCAGGTAGAGAAGTTCGAGTGATCGTGGTTCCAGATCAGATTAATGATGATGAAATGGTATTACTGGCTCGTGATATTTCAAAACAAATTGAGGCCGAGCTTCAATATCCGGGACAGATTAAAGTTAATGTGATCCGAGAATCCAGAGTTGTTGATTATGCAAAATAAGCAGATCATTTACTATGTCTAAAAGTAAGGAAAGTATTGAAAAGAGAATTTTCGATACTTTCCTTTTTTGTATCCCGGTAAAATAAATTACCGGCTAAGCTAGTAGGTAGGATTGATTGTATTGTAATGCTGCCTTTGTACAAAATAACCAAAATTTAAGACTATTTTTATTTAATATTACTATATCTCAAATACATGTTTTACAAAAATTGTATACTCGGAGAAAAAATCCGAGTGTTCGGATAACCAGTCCACCGCGTAAACTCCTATTTATTGGTATGATGGAAAAGAAAGTATTATAATGATGAAAGGAGAAACGTTATGAAATCAGACAAAGAAAACTTAAGTATTGATGAAAGGATTGGTGAAAATCTAAAGGCGTATCGAAAAATAATGGGATATGAACGAAAGGAAGTGGCAGAGGCATTTCATATCACGGACGATGCTCTGTATCGGATTGAAAAAGGACAAAATGGTTTGACGAGTGTGTATGCCTATATTCTCGCGACTCAATTTCGATGCGATATGAATTTCATTTTTGGAGGAACGGAAGTGCCGGATCTTGCAGCGGCAGAGGAAATAGATATTGTGAGGCTGCTGAGGCATTGGGCGGATGTAATTGAGAGTCAGAGAAAAAAATAGAAAGGGGTGGGATCTGGTATGAAAAAAGTATTGATCGTTACAAATAATCAGAACACCAGACAAAAATTGGAAAATATCGTCAGAGAGCAGAATCCCGGTAATACCATTTATATTACAAATGATTTGGAAAAAGCATATGAGATTATTTCCGTTACTACCATACATCTTTTTCTTATAGATATCATGCTACAGCCACGACAGAGGGGCGGAGATGTATCCGGTGCTTTTTTTATTCAAAATGTTCGGAGGATAGCGAGATATCAATTTACGCCGGTTATTGTATTTTCTACATTAGTAGATCAAGCGTTAAATATGTATGCGAGACTACATTGTTATGCTTATGTGGAAAAGCCGTTTGATGCAGCATATGTGAAAAAACTGGTAGCAGAGGCGTTGTGTTTTTATCCGGGTGTCATAGAAAACCGACAGATATTTTTTCGCAAAGAAGGGACGTTGGAGGCAGTTTTTATCAATGATATTATTATGGCAGAGGGAAAAGACAGGGATATTATTTTGGAGACGACAAAGGGAAGACAAAAAATATTATATCGCAGCTGCCGTACACTGTTTGAAGAACTGGATTCTCCACAATTTTTATTTTGCAGCCGTTCCATTATCGTGAATCGGAATTATGTAGAGAAGATCGATGCCGTTAATGGATATTTGTATTTACGAGGGATAAAACATGCGGTTTTGATGGGAAAGCAGAAAAAATATGATTTTCTGAGAGAGATAAAAAGAGGCTTATTATAAAAATGGCAGCCTTGCGAAGAAATATTCGTAAGGCTGCTCGTTTTTATATTGTCGAGAAAAAGGATTAGTTTACAGAAGATGTGTTCTGGTCAACAGTATCCATCATGTCCAAAACTTCAGATACTTCACACTCAGCAACAACCGCTTTTCCGAGATCGCCGTAATCAAGAGTGAATGTACCGTCGCCATTGTCTTCTACACCAAATGTAACAGCCAACTGTGAAGACTCATCGTTGATCGTCATAGTGCCATCGCCATTGTCTGTAGACTCGCCGACAAAACTTGCATTTTCATTAGATTTTGCATCAACAACTACCAATACAGAGAATGTTCCCTCATCGTTCATAGCAAGAAGGATTGCGGAATTTTCGTCATCCTTAGGAGTTCCAGCATATCCGGTGGTAAGGATTCCTTCCAGATCTTTCATAGAAGTAACCTGTCCTGAAGAACTGCTGTCGTCAGAAGATGATGTATCATCGGAAGAATCTGACTTAGCTTCCTCAGTTGCTTTTGGAGCTTCTGTAGCCTTAGGTGCCTGAGTTGCTGTTGTAGTAGTTGTAGTGGTTTCTTTTTTGTCTCCACATGCTACCAAAGTAAAGGACATGAGAGCAACTAAACCAAGTGTTAATAATTTCTTTTTCATAGTTTTATTTCTCCTTTATGTTTTTTTAACTTGTGTGTTATTATATCTGACAATAGACAGAAATGCAAGCATTTTTACGAAAATGTTGTTAAATCATCGAAAATGTCAATGGAATTCCTGTAAAAATTGCGCGAAAAGCACATTTTTTGCTTCAAACGACATACCATAAATGAAAAAAATATTTTATAATAGTATACAGAAAGGGATGATAAACGATGAAAGTATGGATTTTAGAACAGGATATTTCAAGAAGTGAAAATCTTGAAAGAATGATAAAAAGATTTTTGGAAAATGTTGGTGCAGTCAGCCAGATCAGTACATTTCAGATGCCGGGAGAGGTGATTACGGCATTGAAACAGCGTAAAAGTAAACCAGCCGTCTTATTTGTTAATCCGGATTCGTTTGATATGAAGTATTCCGGACTGAATCTTGCCCACAAAATTTTTGAGAAAAAAATGGATATCAGTCTTGTGCTGGTGTCAGAATCCATCGGATATGCGTACGATGGCTATGCTTTTTGTGCGGAAGGATATGTGTGGTTTGGGAAAAATTTGCAGGAGCAGCTCAATCACATTTTCAAGCGGTTATATTACCGTTATTCGATGGAAGTGGAGCAACTGGAGTTTTTTGTAAAGCGACAGTGTGTTCAAATGCCGCTGTCCAAAATATCACATATTGAATCCGATAATCATTATTCCGTCATACATACGGATCGTGGACAGTCCTATCGGAGTTATGTGAGCCTCTCTACCCTGTATGAGCAGCTGGCGGACCGTGATAATTTCATTATGGTAGGGAAGAGTTACGTAATCAATACGATACACATTAAAATGTTTACGAAAGAAGAAGTGGCACTTCAGGAAGATATCAGTATTCCGGTGCCGGTTCGACTTCAAAAAACGATTTATGAGACACTTACAACGCAAATGTCGTGATATCAGCATAAATATCATGCGATTTATTGACTTTTCAGACGTGAATATTGTATAATAAAACTATCTTTATGCTAGAGGTGGTCATGGTTGAAAATTGCGATAGTAGATGATATGCACCGCGACAGAATATGCCTGGTTTCATATATAAAAAAATATTTTGCTACCCGGAACGTTTCCTACGAAATTGTCGAGTTCTCATCGGGAGAGGAATTTTTGGACCAATTTGTCAAGGATGAGTATGATCTTGTTTTTTTGGACATTTATATGAAACAAAAAAATGGGATGGAAGTGGCAAGAGAAGTATATCAAAAGGATTCAAAAGTGTCTATTGTGTTTCAGTCCACTTCGGATGAATTTGGTGTGGCAAGTTATGCTGTGCATGCGTTGTATTATTTGCTGAAACCGTATTCCGAAGGGGATTTCATGCAGGCGATGGATAAATACCAGCAGCAAAAAGGCTTTGAAGAGCCGGTGCTGGATTTTGTCAGTGAACGGGTAGAGGTTCAGCTGGAATACCACAACATTTACTTTCTGGATACGATAAAGAGAAAAACAGCGGTACATACAAAGGATCATGTGTTTTTAACCTCCTCTACGTTTGCGGAGATATCGGAGATATTATTGAAAGACCGGCGCTTTTTGATGTGCCGGCGGGGAGTTTTAGTAAATATGGAAGCGATTGAAAAAGTAGAATCGGAAATATTTCGTTTGAAGAATGGGGAAAGTGTTCCGCTTCATTTGCGTAATAAATCCAAGATTAAGCAGGAATATCTTTCATTTATGACAGAAAGGATGCATTTGCAGGAATGAAAAATGGTTGTTTGAAAAATGGAATCAAACTATGGTTTCTGGGAATGATAGTTGTGCTCTGCCTTCTTCCGGGAATTTCTGGAAGAGCGGAAGAACGGGAAGAAATTGCCTATGAAGAGAATCATACATTTCACAATGGCAGCATTGTAGAAATCGAAAATCAGTGGGCGGTTTCGTATTTGCAAGATTATACAGAGACATCGTTTGAGGTCAATTGTGATAAAAAGGAGATAAAAGAATATCTGGAAGAATTGTGTGATGATTTCTTTACCTGTAAGGTGGCTGAGGATGGTATAACGTATACCGGGGTTCCGCTTTTTGTGGAATTTGATTTGAGTGACTTTGATACCCGGTCCACGGAAGAACAGGAAATCCAGCTGCAATTTACATCATTGGAAGGTTTGACATTTTCAGATGAATGCGTATCTTCGTTTACTATGAAATTTCAATTGCGTTCCGGTTATGAAGAAAATGTTGAAATTGATTATTTCCCGGAAGAAATGGTATATAGAAGAAACTGGCTTATCCCGGTTCAGTCACAGGAAGAAAATGGAAATGCGGCAGAGCAGTTAAAACAGCAGATTGCAGATGCTTTTGGGGCAGCCTATGGTTTGAGCAGTGAAGTTGATTTGTACGATGGTGTCTGGCTGGAAGTGGAGGATATTGACCTTTCGGCGGTAGATTTTACCAAAGCAGGGGAGTACCCGGTTAAAGTACAGTTACAGATCAATAACGAACAGCAGGAAAACTTTTTCCTGTCAGAAGAAAACAAAACGGTGGAAATACAGGTTTATGTGGCAGAAGATCCCTGTGCAATGTATAAAATAGGAGAAATGATTCCCGGTTACACCGTGTTTTCGTGGATTGGAGAAAACGACAAAGAGATTAAAATTTATTATGCAGTATCCGATAAAGAATTGGCGCAGAATGAACTCGAACAGACCGAATTTACAGAGTATTCGGAAGACAATTATTGGTTGGACGAAATGGAAGAATTTCCGCTTCTTTATCTGAAAAATGAAAATTTGCAGGAAGACAAATATTATTATATGTATGTGGCCGCCGGCGAGGAAAAGTTACAGTATTTCCACTTAAAGAAAGAAAAAGATGTGGTGGAATTCAAATCGTATGAGGGAAATCGTGATGGTGGAGATGTTGAGGAAGAAAAAACGCGTCTGGAAGGGAAAATCCAGGAAAATGCAGAGCAGGTAAAGGCAGAAGGAAAGGAAACACAGGATACGGTAAAGGCATCTCCCGCAACGCGTGAATATACGGTGACAGACCATGGAGTGACCGTGTCGGTGCCATCGACAACGCTGGATGTTTCCGGGGAGGATGCCAAAGTCAATCTTCATGTAAAACATACAAAAACCGGGAAAATATCCATTCAGGCTACGAAGCTGGATGGTACGGCGATTGAAAAATTACAGGGAGCAAAAGTCCGTATTCCATATCCTGATGTGGGAGACACGGCTGTTTTGAACGTAAAAAACAAACAGGGCGATACGGTAGCGAAAGCAGAGTATCGGGAAGAGCAGGGAGTGGCTGAATTTGAAGTGAATGAACCCGGAACTTATGAGATTCAAACGGAATCTCAGAATCAATCCGTATCTTCGCAGGGAAGAAAGATGTATCATTGGATCTTTTATACTGCACTGGCGGCTGTCATGGCAGTGATCACAGGTGGTACGATTGTCGGAGTATGGCGGTACCGGAAACGCAGATAATAGTTAGAGAGACTGGAGGATATTATGCGGCAGGGAAAAGTATTGCAGATAACATTTTGTGTTGTGATACTTTTTTCCTGCGCTTTTTTTACCTTTTTATACTGGAATGACAATAAATATAAAAATGATCCCAATGAGGGAATCCAGTATCTCTATGATAACTGGGAATTTTATTATGGCGTGCTTCTGACCCCTGAAGATCTGAAAAACGGAGACACGAAAGGCGCCTATATGGAATATGCAACCATCGGAGAAGTGAATAATTATTCGAACCATAATCCATATCGGAAGGCGCATGGATGTGGGACGTATGTGCTTCATCTCAATCTTGCCTCGGAAAAGACACGCTATGCGATGGAAATTCCGGAAATATATTCGGCATACCGGTTTTATGTAAATGAAGAGCTTGTCGGCCAATGTGGTGATCCCGGGGGAAATGCAACTGACAATGATTACCGGGAAGGAATACAGACAAAAATGTATTCTTTTGAGGCGGCGGGTGAATGTACGCTGATTCTGGAAACGAGGGATGAATCGCATTACTACAGCGGAATGACGTATCCACCGGCATTAGGAACGGAAAGCGTGGTACTGCACCGTGTTTACCGACGTATCATTTTTTATACGACGATTGCCGTGCTGTGTGCGTTCAATATTTTGTTTACATTGTATTATTGTGCAAAGTTCCGGAGTTCTCTCAAGGAGCAGGAACAAAGGAAAAATGTCATGATCTTTACCGGAATTGCCTTTTGCGGTATTTTGTTTATGGGTTATCCGCTGGTGCACTACCTCTGGCAGTGTCAGGTGCATCCGTGGTACACGATTGAATTGATGTCCGGTTATGTGATAACATTTTTGATCGTACTTTTGCACAATCGTCTGACACAGACCAGACATATTGCTGAAAAAGGAGTTGGATACGGTGTAGCAGTGCTCGCAGCTGTCATGTGTGTGGTCGTACTTCTATATGGAAATTTTTCTTCGCATCTCACTCTGCGCATGGAAGTAGGATTTTCCTTTGTTGTATTCTGGTATAAGATTATCATTGCATTTTATCTTGTAGGACGATCCGTGCTTTCGGTTTACCGGCAGCAGACAGAAGGCGTTCCATTGTTGACAGGTTCACTGTTCTACGCTTGTAGTTATATGTGGGATCGACTGTATCCTAAATTTGAACCGATTTACGGCGGATGGTTTGCAGAGTGGGCGACGATCGTTATGATCTTTGCCAGCGGTTTTGTATTGTGGAGACGGCTTCTTCAAAATGCAAAGCAGGCGGAATTGCTGCAAAAGCAGTATGAGGAAATGGAAAAACAGATGAAAATACAGGTCCGCCATATGGAAAAGGTGAATGATACGGTAGAATACAATCGGCGGATCCGCCATGATTTCCGTCATCATCTTCATGCCATTGATACACTTGCCAAAGAGGGAAAGTCAGAAAAGGTTTCGGAGTATGTAGCAAACCTTAGTGAATACCATAAAAAGGGACGCAGTCAGGGAACTTTGTTCTGCGAAAATACAGTGATCAATGCGTTGTTGCAGTATTACGAGGATAATGCAGGGCAGAGTGAGATCGAAACCGTGATCCGTGTTTCTGCTGATGAACATTTGCCGGTTCCCGAAGTGGAATTTTGTATTATCATCGGAAATTTAATGGAAAATGCGATCGATGCTTCCCGTACACTTGCCAGCGAGAAACGGAAAATAGAATTTTATGGCAAACAGGAAGGTGCCATGTATCTGATTTCGACTATGAATTATTATGAAGGCGAGATTAAAAAGCGGGGAAAACGGTTCCAATCGTCTAAACATGCCGGTGACGGTGTAGGAATCTGGTCGGTAGAAAAAGTTGTGGAAAAATACGATGGCATGATGAATGTAGAAGTGGGTGAGGAGAAATTTGAAGTGAAGATTGCGATTCCGGTTGAGTAAAAATGAACATAATTAATGAAGGCACGAACCGAAAAGCAGGGTTAATAAGGAGGATACGAGCAACTGTCGCGTTTTATGAGACGACTGGGAAGTTCTATACGGACACATTCTTTGTGCTCTCCTTTTCTCTGGTCTAATAACAACATTAGCGCAAGGTGTGCCATCTGCTGTTTGGGAATATCAATGGTCGTCAGTAATGGGGATGTGCGCTCAGATTCCCGGATGTTATCAATGGATATGACCGAAGGATGGTATCCTCGCCTTTTCGACATTTTTATGGATTTTAATACGCCGACCGCAGTGCAGTCGTTCGCACAGAAAATTGCTGTGGGGCGGTTGTTTGAAGTTAAAATACGGTTCATTATCTGTACCCCCTCGGATTCGGTCTGGGTACTTGGATGCACAAAGTGATAATCCAGTGGAATCTGGTGGTTCAGTAATGCCTGATAGTAACCGATGTAGCGGGATTCATAGGTACAGTCGCCAATATAGGCGATTTTTTTATGACCAAGTGAGATTAAGTATTCGACGGCAGTTTTGGCAGCAGATTCCCCACTGCAAATTACTTCATCGTATTCATAGTTTGTTGGATTGCGGTCAATGCCGGCAATATAAGAATAACGTTTTTTTACAAAGGAGATTAATTCCGGTGGACATTTTCCCAAAATGATAAGACCCGTGTTTGATTTGCGGGAAATGTAAGCAGGGGTATCGGATCGTTTTTCCGTTTTAACCAATTCAGGTGTTTTGTATGGAATCATGCGTGGAGAAGGATCGGAGTTCATGTGAACAATATCAACTGTACTGAGCATTTCTCCTAAAAGACATCCATTTTTTTGAAGTTCATCCTGAATGTAAACATACAATTCATGGAAAAAAGGATCTTTATTAAGGGAGTCAAATCGTGTGAGAAAGATATCGACTGAAAAAGGAGAGGGGCGGGACGTGCTTCCTTTCCGTAGTTCCTGCGCTGCTGCATTGGGAAGATAATGTAACTCTTTTGCAATACGCCAGATGGTTTCTGAAAGACCGGGAGTCTGACAATGATGACCGGGGTCAGACAGCACTCTGGAGACGGTAGCGGGAGAAGTCCCTGCAAGTTCAGCAATTTTTTTAATCGACATGATAGTTCAACCTTCCCTTCCAAATAAAAATTTTTGCTTGATCCAAAATAGTATGAATGAATAATGAAAACGATTTCAAAAAAATGAAAAGATAATCATCGCTTAATTCATTCGTGTTATATGAATATTACAATAAAATTAGGAAAAAATCAATAGAAAACGTTCTCAAATTTGCATATTATATTTTTGAAAAGGATATCGTACAATGGTAAAAAAACAAGGGGGATATGGATTATGAAACGAAAAACAAGATTTTTATTAGGAGGGGTTTTGGCTGTTTTTATTCTGGCTGCTACGGCCTGCGGAAGGGAAAATAAAAAGGCAGACGAAATCAACATAGGATATTTTAACAACGTTACGCACGCACAAGCACTATTGATGAAATCCGAAAAGAGCCTGGAAAAAAGTGTTGGTGACGGAGTGAGTGTAAAATGGACCGCGTTTAATGCCGGTCCTGCTGA
>ERZ779762.1500-NODE-1500-length-12836-cov-3.111102_pt1 | contig 12836 bp, 12 predicted proteins | sample MGYA00511887_ERZ779762 | MGnify/ENA primary metagenome ERZ779762 (study PRJEB29588, sample SAMEA2163052) | human gut metagenome | biome: human gut; feature: human-associated habitat; material: faeces | place: Denmark | collected 2008/2010 ...
TACCCTCGGACTGAATACTTCTGTTCATACGGAGCAGCGCGCCGTGAATGCTGTTCAGATTATTCAGAACCTCTGCGTGAAACTGCGTCAGCTCCAAAATAACACTACTCTCAAACAAGAGGTTAACAATGAACATCACGACAAAGGTTTTACTACCCTCTAAAATAACACTACTCTCAAACACATTTTCAAGCCCCTTTTCATTTGCCTTTGTTTTACTACCCTCTAAATTAACACTACTCTCAAACGGACGAAAAAATCCCTACTGCACAAGCAGAGTTTTACTACCCTCTAAAATAACACTACTCTCAAACACGTCGATTAAGTCAAAAATGCTTTTATACGTTTTACTACCCTCTAAAATAACACTACTCTCAAACGCCGAACGTCCCGTAATACATCTCAATAAGGTTTTACTACCCTCTAAAATAACACTACTCTCAAACTATCTTCGCCAGATATTAGAGCGCTGAAAGGTTTTACTACCCTCTAAAATAACACTACTCTCAAACGCTTGTCTTGTAATACCGACATACTTTTTGGTTTTACTACCCTCTAAAATAACACTACTCTCAAACAAGACGGCAGAACATCTCGCTGACTTCATCGTTTTACTACCCTCTAAAATAACACTACTCTCAAACAGGGCATGGCTACTGTTGTTCCTGAGAACAGTTTTACTACCCTCTAAAATAACACTACTCTCAAACACTCGCGGGTGCTATCGACTGGGCTTGGATGTTTTACTACCCTCTAAAATAACACTACTCTCAAACCAGTATGGACTGTTACGCTTTTTGCGTGGGGTTTTACTACCCTCTAAAATAACACTACTCTCAAACTGTTTTCACAGACATTCTTAAACGACATTCGTTTTACTACCCTCTAAAATAACACTACTCTCAAACATGATTGAATTCATCGTGTTCGCCGTAATGGTTTTACTACCCTCTAAAATAACACTACTCTCAAACGAAGCTGATCGCATCGTTGTTGTTCATGAGGTTTTACTACCCTCTAAAATAACACTACTCTCAAACCGTGCTTTGTCAATTGCTTTCAACAATTATGTTTTACTACCCTCTAAAATAACACTACTCTCAAACCTACTGCGACTGCGGTGCAACAGTGCCCTCGTTTTACTACCCTCTAAAATAACACTACTCTCAAACGCAGTAGGATTTTTCTTCATCGGTCAAAGGGTTTTACTACCCTCTAAAATAACACTACTCTCAAACGGCGGCGCGGGAAGTGTTGCAAATTCATTAGTTTTACTACCCTCTAAAATAACACTACTCTCAAACACAATGGCGTTGTCAAATATGAGTTTGGCGTTTTACTACCCTCTAAAATAACACTACTCTCAAACCATCGAAACAACAAACGAACCTTGCACACGGTTTTACTACCCTCTAAAATAACACTACTCTCAAACAGCGCAAATTGCATTTACAACAAGGCATTCGTTTTACTACCCTCTAAAATAACACTACTCTCAAACGATAAAGAAATTGTATGCTCCATCCCCGCGGTTTTACTACCCTCTAAAATAACACTACTCTCAAACATGGACACCAAGAACATTAACAAGGTCAGCGTTTTACTACCCTCTAAAATAACACTACTCTCAAACGGACTTTACGTCTGCGATTAAGTCACGCTTGTTTTACTACCCTCTAAAATAACACTACTCTCAAACCACTGGAGCTACGCAACCACTGAAGCAGAAGTTTTACTACCCTCTAAAATAACACTACTCTCAAACCCGTATACTGGTCTAGAACCTTTCCAAGTTGTTTTACTACCCTCTAAAATAACACTACTCTCAAACAACACAATTGTGTATACCGACAGCAACGGCGTTTTACTACCCTCTAAAATAACACTACTCTCAAACATAGACGCAAGCTATATGAGAAGCGGAACCGTTTTACTACCCTCTAAAATAACACTACTCTCAAACACAACGACATCAACCCGCTTTACAACTACCGTTTTACTACCCTCTAAAATAACACTACTCTCAAACCCGTCTGTGAGCGTCCAGTCCTGAGGCGTGGTTTTACTACCCTCTAAAATAACACTACTCTCAAACGCTTTCCCAAAGAAAAAGGCTGCCTTTGTAGTTTTACTACCCTCTAAAATAACACTACTCTCAAACGACGCTGCGGACGACATGTTCGAGCAGTTCGTTTTACTACCCTCTAAAATAACACTACTCTCAAACCTCCAGATTGTCAGAACCACCCGAGGTGGTGTTTTACTACCCTCTAAAATAACACTACTCTCAAACCTTAACAGTCTTTATCCCTCGACTGTTGAGGTTTTACTACCCTCTAAAATAACACTACTCTCAAACAATGATATCGTTTTTGACATATTCGCAAATGTTTTACTACCCTCTAAAATAACACTACTCTCAAACCAGAAGAACCGGATAAGGACGGAATTTTCAGTTTTACTACCCTCTAAAATAACACTACTCTCAAACGTAAGGTTCAATGTAGTATTGCCCCGCGAAGTTTTACTACCCTCTAAAATAACACTACTCTCAAACAAGCTTCCGCGCTTTCCGGATAGAGGGTCTGTTTTACTACCCTCTAAAATAACACTACTCTCAAACTACAATAGCCCGCACTGCCCTTTCCATGTAGTTTTACTACCCTCTAAAATAACACTACTCTCAAACCTCAAATTTGTGAAAAGCGCCACTACACGCTGCGCATTTTAGAGAATATATGTGTAAAACCAACAAAACCCCGGCATGTTTTCCGAGGTCTTGCCTGATATTAATTATACCACTTAAAATCCAGCTTGTCAATCAGAAAACGCAATAATCTTCATCTATTGTCATTCTGTTGATGAACGGGTTGTACTGCGGAGTTCTTCCCTCAAGCATCAGCAATGTAAGTTTGTGTCCGATCACCGTTCGGAAAAACAAATCGGCTTCGTCTCTTCCCATGAATTCCAGAAGCCCGACTGTAACGAAAAGTCTTTTGCCGTCAAGTTCATAAACATTGAGAAGATAATCCATGACCTGGTCTGAAAGCCTTTCGCTGCTGCTGAATTTCATATCAAAACATTTGAATAACGCTTTCAGATCGGCTTCATTATCAAATTCAGTATCGCAGTTCAGCATTTCTGTCGCTGAGGAAAGATATTCCGTGATTTCCGCACGAAGTCTTATCGTTTTTTCATACAATTCACTCTCGCAAATGCTCTCAAGCTTTGAGTAAAGTCTTGTCAGAAGCCTTTTGGAATTCAGCTCAAATGGAATAAAACACGTTATCATTTCCGCGACCTTGCTTAAACTGAGTGGTGAATTGTCCTCGGACAGCACAAAACCGCCCTCGCGTCCTGCGCATTGTGCTGCGAATTCATTTGCCATTTGGTAATATAGCGTTCCGTTTTCGACTGAAATAACATTAACTCGGTCACATTCAAGCTGAAATGGCGGAAACATATCAGGACATACCAGCTTCACAAAAATACCACCCTTTCATCTGTGTCGATCATGTCTGTCACAAATTCACCTGTAATGAATTCCATGCGTTCAAATTGCTTTTCTGTTATAAGCAGTGACATCACAAGCCCTTTTTCCGGCTTGTCGCGCTTTATGCTGTCGAGAATCTGGTCTGCCATTGTCTTGTTGAGAGCCATTCGGCAGTATACTGATTCCTGCAGCATTATAAAGCCTTTCTTTAACATTGATTTTCTGAATTTCCGATAAGCGCGCCGGTCGTCAGATGTCAGGACCGGAAGGTCAAAAAACACAAGTACACGCATAAATCTGTAACTCATACCTCATCTCCGCAAAATCTGAAAAACCTTATCAGTGAACTGTCATTTCCATTCAACGCGTCGAATACGCTGCGGCAGTAGATCTTTATAGCATTCTGAAGGTACTGTTCCTGCCCGGCAATGATCACCTGCGTTTCAAAAAGCCTTATAAGTTCGTGCTTTTCTTCTGTGCCGAAAGAAGTATATCTCTTTTTGGCAACAAGACGATCGACGATTATTCTGAACGGTTCCATCAGGTCGCAGCTCAGGTTATAATAATTGAACATATTATCATGGAACAGCCCTATCTGCGTAAGATACCCGCATGCGCACACCTCTCTGTTGACTGCGCTCAGGATAAGGCTGTATCCATAATTCAGCGCTGCGTTCATGCTGTTGTCGTTATTCCTTGAGAAGCACTGTCCGAAAAGGGCGTTGAAATACACTTTTGCTGCATGTCCTTCACGGTTGGTTTCGTCGTTAAGTTCCATTTCAGCAATATAGCCATTCAGCATTTCAGCTTCGTCGTCGTGCCCGAGCATTTTCAGGTGAATGCTCTGATTGCGTATTTTTTCGCTTACTATAGCGGTCCAGATGAATGCTTTTGTTTCGCTGCTCCAGCCTATCTGCGTGCGTATTTTCGCGGAGCAGTCATGGGAACCGTACAGGGGAGTCATCTCGGCGCATGGGCTGTATTTTTCATCGCAGAACACCAGACGTATTTTGCGCCTGGTCAGTTCGCTGATAAGGCAGCCGGTTATAGATACGGCGGTGCTCTCGACGAGTATCATTGATACTTCGTCAAGACTCACCCTTTTGGTATCGTCGCTCCGTATCACCATGCAGCCCATTTTCAGGTCAAGCTTGCAGTGCGACGATACCACAACAGTTCTCCAGCTCATAGCGACAGCAGGTTCGGGGATACTTTTTCATACAGCCCCGTCGGTGACTGGTCGATTATCCTGACAGATTTAAAATCTTTCAGGTTCGAAAGTACTGCGTTCAGCTTAACGATTGCCGTATTCTTGGAGCCGCCGATATTCGTCAGGTCACAACCGCTTGCGCGTCCTGTTTTGAAAACACTCAGCATATTCGTTAGCGTTTTAACTTGTTCGTTTAAAGAAAGCGCTATGAATTTTTCGCGCCCGCTGACAAATGTGTCTGAAGTATTTGCAAACTTTATACAGAACGGTCTTGATGAGATCTTTTCGCACAACATATTATAAATTTCAATATTCCTTTCGCTGGTGATAACATCAAATTCGGGTCTTATTGTGTAAGATTGCTTGTTCTTTTCACATGCCGAGATCCTTTCGTTGATTGATATGACGCGTTTGATATAGGTCGTATCGACCTGGCTTATAATCAATGATGACGCTGACGAGATGCCCAGATATTTGCCCCCACTGTCCTTGCCTGTGATATTTGCTCTGAACCCATCGATATCCAGCAGGGTATTGACCTTCAGAATACGGCTTCCCAGCGGGAATTCCACAGACTGCAGAACATCGCCTTTTTTAAGCGAAACTATGTCTGCAAGCACCCTGAGTGCGTATTCCTCTGCGAAGGAAGAATCATGCTCGTATCTGTGCGCGTGGATAAGTTCCACCGGAATTATCACAACGCCCGAACCCTTTGCGGAATGGTACTTTACAAGTGAAAAGAACGACGCGGCAGTATTGTTGTACCCTCCGTATTTTTCTGCGGGCAGCACCATGTTCTTTCCGTTCTTGCGCGGAAGAAGCGAAGGGTTTTTCCTCTCTGGCATCAGGTTGAACAATGCGCCCTTCCTTCTGAATGAATAACGCACATAGCGTATGTTGTTCTTTTCCATCTGCTTTTTGACTGTTTCAAGCCAGGTGCCGTCGCCTATCCACGCGGTTTCTCCATTCCTTATAGCGTCGTGGGTCAGCATGGACTGTATCTTCAGGTCAAAAACCTGTTCTTTGCGGCGATATTCCTTTACGAAATTCATCGGGTCCTTGGTGAACTTGACGTGATAAATATTGCCCATGACGATATTCAGATAAGCGTCCTTGGCGTGATGCAGGTCGTTGATCTCACGGCACTTGAGAAGTCCGAATTCATGCCTGAACTGCGAAGCAAGTCCAGCCTTGACATAAACTATCTCGCTCTCGGGGAATTCCTCGGCAAGCAGCGCTGCGACTGCCTTTGTGGACTGCCTTGTTTCAACAAGCTGACGGCTGATAAACCCGGCTAATTCGTCGTCGGTGAACCCCGTGGAACGCGTGAGACGTTCATACTTCTTTTCGCCTATAAGCCCGATCGAATGCAGCTTGTCCCAGAAACTGTGCATTTTGTTGCGGATATCAGCGTTTATTGGGTACCTGTCGGATTTAGCGCCGTTGAGGTCGGAAAGCACCAGTACTTTATTTTCGATGCTGTCGTCCTTTACCCTTGCCTGCGGGAAGATATGGTCAACGTCGTAAAGCTTGCTGCCAAGCCGTTCAATGTCGATGCTTTCACCGGAATACATGCACTTGCCCAACTGTGCGAAATACAGATACAGCTTTTCGCTGCGCAGTTCATCGTCGGATTTCTTTTCCAGCTGTGCGCGGAGTTCCGTGGTATCCTGCGGGCACTTCTTGAAGAATTCAAGCAGGGTATTGCGGCGTGATGACGTACGTTTTCCCTTGTTGTCGAGGTCGGTGAGTTCCCGCGCCATCTCGATGAAAATGCGCTTGGGCGGCTTGCGCATTATGTGCATGTATTCCTTCATCATTTCGATGGTGCGCTTGACCGGGCGCCTTACCGCGCTGGGAATATACATTTCGCTCATACGCTCGTCTAATGTGAGGGGATTTGCGGCATAATATTCACGGTTCATGCTTTCGATCTGGCTGCGGTAGCTGTATTTCTGGGAAAGCAGTTCCATAAGGTTGATGTTGTTTTCCCACATCATGGTGATGATATTGGGGTTTATCACCTCGCCGGTCGCAGGGTCAACATCGTTCACTTCCGTCAGGAATTCCCGCGAAAGCCTGCCGAAATCAGAATATTTCAGCCCGCTGACGTATTTCGCGTCTGCTGCGGAAAGCCCGAATTTACCCAGCCATGTCCTTAGCCTTGAAACGTCGGTGGTGCAGGTGATGCGCTCGATTATTTCCTCGGCGTCGGCTTCGGTGATCACGCCGGCTGCCATGAGCCTTTTCAGGTCGTGCTGCGGTTTGAGCGACGACTTGACTGTAATGTCAATGCCGCCGAAAGTATCTCCGGCTTTCAGGCGTCCCTCTGACGTCAGCAGATTTCTGATATCTCTCACGGTGACTTTGCGTTTTTTCTCAAAAAGCTCAGTGTAGATCTTCTGCTTGTCCCCGACTGAAATGCGTTCGCCGTTTATTTTTATGTTGTTGATCTCGTTAAGGACCATGAACTTGCAGTAAAGCAGCGAGTTTTTCGGGAGAACGTTCTTTCCGGCAATGTAGGTGCACTTGCATGTCATACGACGGATAAATTCGTCCTCGCACTTGTCCTTATCGACCAGTTCGTCAAAATTCCATGGGAGTATCCTGCCCTCGCCCCTGCGCACTATCCAGGCGTTGCTGCTGTCGTTTTTCTTCACGAGCGGACCAACGTAATAGGGAATTCTGAACGTCATCAGGCTGAGTATCTTGTCTGCCGCGCTGCCGTATTCGTCGGTAACGTTCAGCTGAGGTATGTAGCGCTTTGCGTTTTCGAGTACCTTTTTCAGCTCGGTGTAATACAGCTGATAGGGGATAACTCTGTTGTCGGTCGTAACCTGGCGCGGGCAGAATGTATGCTTGGAAATTTCTTTCAGAACGCGTTCGCATTCATCGTCGCCGGGAGCGGGCTTCACGTCTTTCAGCTTCGATTTCAGGTAGTCGCAGAATTCCGCCTGGTTGCAGCGCTTCAGCTTGGTTTCTGAGATCTTTCCCGCGGATTTTACGTTCCCGGAATAGCTGGTGTAATTGCCAACGACATACTTCTTGAATATTTCCTTGTATTTATCCGGGTGGTACTTTCTGACGACCCTGCGCAGTGCGGCAAGATCTTCACTGTGTTTTTCGTAGGTTTTCACCTTTGCTTCTGAAATTGATTTGCACTCGCCGAGGACGCCGGTCAGCAGCGACCAGTCATAGATATTCTTGGCGGCTGCCACCAGACCGAAATCATCGCCGAGTTCCGAGCGGAGTTCAGGCTCCTTTTCGTCGAAACCAGCGTCCGACAGCTGTATCTTGTTGTTTTCCAGTTCGGAGTATTCCTCGTTCAAAAACAGCTTGGAAAGCTCGATTTTGCCGCCGGATATCAGTTTTATCAGCACGTCGATGTCCACCTGATCGTCCTCTGAGGGCTTGGGCTTCTTTCCGGCGAAAAGGAGGTCATAGAACGCCCGGGTGCGATCCTGCACACCGCGGTTGGCGGTCAGGACGTTGCCGAATTCCTCCGGGAAACAGCTGAACGGAACTTCGATACCATACGACGTGAACCAGCTGCAGAGCTCGTTGAAAACTCTTCTGATATCAAGAACGTCGTCGATTTTTTCCTTGTCGGCTTCGTTCAGAAAATGCCCGCGGTGGGTCAGCATGTATGAACATGCAATATAGACAAGTCTTGGGTCGTGCGGAGCAGGGTCGTTCATCAGGCTGCATATGAGGTGGTGTATCGTAGGGTATTCCTTGTGATACTGCTTGTCCGTGTAGCCCTCGTCGCTGAAATAAGTGAACCTGCTGCCGGTCGTTTTGTCCTCTGCCCAGAGCGCGCTTTCACGTATACGGTCAAAAAAGCGCGGGTCTACGGGCGTTATCGCCGGCGCAATGAGTTCCTGCAGGAGATCCCTGCGCTGCTGCGAGCGGTCCAGGCGACGTCTTGCCGTTCTGTTGAGGCGTCTGTCTGCGGATTGCTGCGCACTTTCGAATACTGCGGAGGTCCACATCGCATTCCCCTTGAACTTAAGCACATGATATTTTTCGTCAGTAACAGCCGCGCCTACGGAATTGGTGCCGATATCAAATCCCACAAAGTATTCGTTATTCATAATGAAGTTCCTTTCACAAGAAGAATGTCAGTTTATAGTGAATAGTATACCATACAAACCTGTTGCTGTCAACTATATTCTTCCATCTGTATCATTTTGAAGCCAGTTTAGCCTTTTTTCAGAAAATTTTAAAAAATCTATTGACAAATCCCTTGATATGTGCTAATATATAGTCACAGGTTTTACTACCCTGTAAAATAACACTAGAGTTCAAATAAAAATTCTTTCAAATCATCCAGTAAATCTGGAAGTACAGTGTGTACATAATTTGCCCTTCTTTTTAGAAGGGTATTTTTATTTTATGTAAACCGCATTTCCTACTTGAATTATCGGTGATGTTGTGATATAATTAAACGGTATGCGGCGTCGCGAATGCCGCTGCAAAAGCATATAATAAGCAGGCAGAGTATTTGTTGATGCAGATTGCTCAAATCGCCTCTTTAAATGTTGAAAGTTTTTGTGGGCTAATTCCTTCTAAACCTATTGACATAGTATGCATTATGTGGTATGATATTGTTACCGAAAGGAGATCGGTCGCAGTATCCTGAGGCTTGCAAAAAATCATATACGGAGTGATGTTGTGGACTGGTCATTTATTGAGAAATATACGCCGATGTACGTTGAAGCCGCTGCGCTCACGGTCAAGATCGGATTTTTCGGAATAGTGCTGGCGGTGGCGCTGGGGCTTATATGCGCACTGGTGAAGTATTTCAGGGTGCCTGCAGCAAGGCAGATAGTCGCGGTTTATATCGAGATATCGAGAAATACGCCGCTTATCGTGCAGCTGTTCTTCCTCTACTTCGGGCTTCCAAAGGCGGGCGTTCTGCTTTCACCGGAAGCGTGCGGCGTTATAGGTCTGGCTTTCCTGGGTGGAAGCTACATGGCTGAGAGCTTCCTCAGCGGGCTTGAGTCCGTTGGGAAGATACAGCTTGAAAGCGCCGAGAGCCTTGGATTGAAGCGCTGGCAGGTCATGCGGTACATAGTTATTCCGCAGGCTGCGTCAGTTTCCGTGCCGGCGTTTGCGGCAAATGTCATCTTCCTGCTGAAAGAAACCAGCGTGTTCAGCGCGGTTTCCCTCATGGACCTGATGAATGTCGCAAAGGACCTTATCGGTATGAGTTACAATACCAACGAAGCGCTCACCATGCTCGTTGTGGCTTACCTTATCATAATACTGCCGATATCGGTGGTGTTCACGATACTCGAAAGGAGGCTGCGCCGTGCAGGGAATTGAGGTGCTTTTCATAGGCAACAATATGCTGCGCCTTCTCGACGGACTGTGGGTAACTGTCAGGTTGTCGCTGATCTCCATTGCGCTTTCAGTGGTGCTTGGCATATTCGTTGGCGCGCTGATGCTTGTGAAAAACAGGTTCGTCCGCGCAATATGCCGGGTCTACATCGAGATAGTGCGCATCATGCCGCAGCTGGTTTGGCTGTACATCATCTTCTTCGGTGTGACTAAGCTCACCGGCATAAATTTTAGCGGTGAAACAGCCGCCGTCATCATGCTGACTATCTGGGGCGCCTCGGAAGTGGGCGACCTGGTGAGGTCGGCGTTTCAGTCGATACCCGCGCATCAGTTCGAGTCCGGGCTTTCCCTCGGGCTGAACCGCGTGCAGCTTTACACTTACGTTATTTTCCCCCAGGCTCTGAGAGGTCTGGTGCCGCATCTCATCAATCTTTCCACGAGAATGATAAAGACCACGGCGCTGGTTTCCCTCATCGGCGTCATAGAGGTGCTCAAGGTCGGCAAGCAGATAATCGACGCGAACCGCTTCGAGTATCCCAACGCCGCATTATGGGTCTATGCAGCGATATTCCTGATGTATTTCATCATATGCTTTCCGCTTTCGCTGCTGTCGAGAAAGCTTACCAAAAAGAGGGGAGAATGATCAATGAGTGAACATATTATCGATATAGAACATCTGACAAAAAGCTTCGGTGGGAATGTCGTGCTGAACGACCTTTCACTGAGCGTTTCCAGGGGCGAGGTAGTGGTGCTCATAGGTCCCTCCGGCTGCGGAAAGAGCACGCTCCTGCGCTGCATAAACGGACTGGAGCCTATCCAGGGCGGTTCGGTCAAGCTCCACGGGGAACCTGTGGAGCACGGCAGGAAGAGCCTGTATAAAGTACGCCAGAAGATAGGAATGGTATTCCAGAGTTACGACCTGTTCCCGCATATGACGGTCATGAAGAATATTCTTCTCGCGCCGATGAAGGTGCAGGGGAGAAACAAGGAGGACGTCACCAGGGAAGCCATGGCGCTTCTTGCGAGAGTAGGGCTTGAGGACAAGGCAGACGCCTATCCGTCCGAGCTTTCCGGCGGGCAGAAGCAGAGGGTCGCGATAGTACGCAGCCTGATCATGAACCCGGATATAATGCTCCTTGACGAGATAACCGCGGCGCTTGACCCCGAGATGGTGCATGAAGTCCTGAACGTTGTTCTCGACCTCGCGAAAGGCACTGGTGAGAACGGCGGCACCACGATGATGATAGTGACCCATGAAATGGCATTCGCAGAGGCAGTGGCAGACCGAATCGTGTTCCTTGACGGCGGCGTTATCGTCGAGGAGGGAACCCCGCAGGAATTCTTCCACGCGCCGAAAACGGAACGCGCGCAGCGCTTCTTAAAGACCTTCACCTACACACGCTGAGTTTTTCGGCTGTGCAGATAGGGATAAATCACACAAAGAAAAAAGGACAAATGGAGGCACACTATGAAAGCATTCAAGAAAATAGCAGCAGTATTTGCAGCGGCAGCAATGGCACTGTCCCTCGCTGCATGCTCCGGCAGCAACAACGATGGCAGTTCCGCTGCCGACAGCGGCAACAGCGCGGCCGCAGGCTCATTCAGAACCGTAGACGAGATAAAGAGCAGCGGCAAGATCACGATCGGCGTATTCTCTGACAAGAATCCGTTCGGTTATGTTGACAACAACGGTGAGTTCCAGGGCTATGACGTGTATTTCGCAAAGCGCATCGCTGAGGATCTCGGCGTAGAACTCGAGCTTACACCCGTTGAGGCTGCAAGCCGTGTTGAGTTCCTTGAAACTGCAAAGGTTGATATAATCCTGGCAAACTTCACAGTAACCGACGAGCGTAAGGAAAAGGTCGATTTCGCACTGCCCTACATGAAGGTGGCGCTGGGCGTAGTTTCCCCTGACAGCGCAGTTATCACCGATGTTGAGCAGCTCAACGGCAAGACCCTTATCGTTGTAAAGGGAACCACCGCGGAAAGCTTTTTCACTGCAAACTATCCTGATGTAAAGCTGCAGAAGTACGACGAGTACAACGAGGCTTATTCCGCACTGCAGGACGGCAGAGGCGACGCATTCTCCACCGATAACACCGAGGTGCTTGCATGGTCCATGAACAACCCCGGCTTCACCGTTGGCGTTGAATCCCTGGGCAGCACGGACGCTATCGCTCCCGCAGTAACAAAGGGCAACGAAACCCTTCTCAACTGGCTGAATGACGAGATCACCGCGCTGGCTGACGAGCAGTTCTTCCACGCTGACTATGACGCGACACTCGCTTCCGTTTACGGTGAGAACGTAGACAAGGACAGCCTGGTAGTTGAAGGCGGCGTAATGTAATCGCCATATTGGTATCGCAAAAACCTCTCCGGTGCGCCGGGGAGGTTTTTTGTTTCCGTCAGGGCAAAAAATATGTAAAAGTATATTGAAATCTGACGTGATTTGTGATATTATATAATAGAAAAAATCTGTGAAGTACACAGAAATGAAAAGAGATAAGGGAGTAAAAAAATGCCAAAGAAACAGGATATCAACAAGATACTGATCATCGGCTCCGGTCCTATCATCATCGGACAGGCGTGTGAGTTCGACTATTCAGGCACCCAGGCGTGCAAGGCTCTGCGTAAGCTTGGCTATCAGATCGTTCTGGTGAATTCCAACCCCGCGACGATCATGACGGACCCCGATGTTGCCGACATCACCTACATCGAGCCGCTGAACGTTGACAGGCTCACACAGATCATCGAAAAAGAGCGCCCTGACGCACTTCTGCCGAACCTCGG
>ERZ779762.1504-NODE-1504-length-12830-cov-3.982701_pt1 | contig 12830 bp, 8 predicted proteins | sample MGYA00511887_ERZ779762 | MGnify/ENA primary metagenome ERZ779762 (study PRJEB29588, sample SAMEA2163052) | human gut metagenome | biome: human gut; feature: human-associated habitat; material: faeces | place: Denmark | collected 2008/2010 ...
CATATAATCTGCAGGAATGTTTAGACAAGGGAAGATCAACCATCTTTTTTTCCGCAACGTTGCTGCCGGTGCAGTATTATAAGAAGATGTTCAGCACGAATACGGACGATTACGCGATTTACGTGGAGTCCCCGTTTGATCCCACGAAGCGGTGTCTGGCGATCGGAAGCGAGGTCAGCACGAAGTATCAGCGGAGAAACCGCGCAGAGTTTGAGAAGATCGCCGCCTATCTGAACGAGATGATCCAGAGCCGGAAGGGCAACTATATGGCGTTCTTCCCGTCATACCGCCTGATGCAGGATGTCTATGCGGTCTATGAGGAACTGTATGCAGATGAAAACGTGACCTGCCTGATCCAGGAGTCGGCGATGCGGGAGCAGGAGAGAGAAGCGTTTCTGGAAGCGTTTGCGAAAGACAACGAGAAAACGCTGGTGGGATTCTGTATCATGGGAGGCATTTTCTCGGAGGGAATTGATCTGGACGGGGAAAAGCTGATCGGCGCGGCCGTTGTGGGAGCCGGAATCCCGCAGGTGGGGCCGGAGAGAGAACTTCTAAAGCAATATTTTGACCGCAGCGGAGAGAACGGTTTCGACTACGCGTACCGCTATCCCGGCATGAATAAAGTATTGCAGGCGGCAGGGCGCGTGATCCGTACGACGGAGGACACGGGTGTGATTCTGTTGCTCGACGAGCGGTTTCGAAACCGGGAGTACCGCGAGCTGTTCCCAAGAGAGTGGGAGGACTGCCGGATTGTGCAGCGCAGCAGCCTCCCGGAGGTAATCCATTCGTTTTGGGAGAGGGTGGATTGTGAGAGCGGATCAAAAGCCGGGCAGCAGGAAATGAAATCTCGGTACAGCGCTGAACGTTACGTGTGATCCGCGCGGTTCCGGTATTCGCTCGGCGAGCAGCCCATCTGCTGCCGGAAAATTTTAGAAAAATAGGCAGGACTGGAAAATCCGGTCTGTTCCGCTACGGAAGTGATACTGGCCTGGCGCTCGAGAAGGAGCGGCAGGCTTTTTTCAATACGGTAATCGAGAAGATAGTCAAACAGGGATTCGTTCATGCATTTCTTGAAAAAACGGCAGCATTCACTGCGGCAGATGTGGATCTGTGCGGCGAGATCCTCGAGCGTCAGATGCTCCATATAATGGCGGTGGATGTAGTCGAGCAGAATGCGGAGCCGCTCAACATCACGCGCTGCCGCCGTGTTCTGGGATTCACCGGAAAACGATGCGTGGCGGTAAATCTCAATCCAGATCGACAGCAGAAGCTCCTGGATTTCCATCTCAAACGCGGACGGCTGCGAAAGCGAGAGGTCGTAGATGCGGTGCATACAGGCAAGTACCTGGTTCTGCCAGTCGATTTCCGGCGAAAAGACGATGGAGGCGAGCTGCATATCCGTCAGCACCGGTTCGACGTAGCGCGTCTGGATCACACTGTTTGAAAAACCATAGAGAAAGCGCGGGGCGAACGTGGTTGAAATATAGACGCAGTCCATCCCGTCGATCATGTGGCCGCTGTGAAGCGCATTCGTGTTGCAGAAAATGCCGTCCCCTTCTTTTAAGACATACGATTTGCCGTTGACCTGATATCCGATCTGCCCCGAGAGGACAAACGTCAGCTCAATTTCCGGGTGCCAGTGCCAGGAAAAGGAGCCGCGCTCGTAGCGGGAGAGCTGTTCGTAACTGATGTTGACAGGAAATTCATAGCTGCCGTGGGCCTTCAGCTCACGGTTTTCTTTATCCATGCGGATCTGCATGAAACGTACCTCCAATCCATAAAATCCGTTAAAAATCATACGATAAGTAAAGTATGCGGCAAAAAGGGAAAAAAAACAAGATAAAATCGAAGATCACCTCAATATAATTATCGTTTGCCCAAATATTGTTGTTGCAGATGGGCGTACGGCTCACTATAATGATACTTAAGAAGATAAGAAAAAACACACAAACACACAATACACACACAACACACACAACGAAACCACGAAAACAACACACCAAAAAGAAAAGGAGACAACAAAATGAAACAGCAGGTACTGGATTGTTTTGCAAAACTGTTCGGGGGAGAGGGCGACATCCGCACCTACTTCGCACCTGGACGTGTGAACCTGATCGGTGAGCACACGGATTACAACGGAGGACACGTGTTTCCATGCGCACTGACCATCGGAACTTATATGGCAGCAAGAAAACGAGAGGACAGAAAGCTTCGTTTTTACTCTATGAACTTTGAAAAGCTCGGCGTGGTAGAATCTTCCCTCGATGAATTTCAGATGGGCAAAGAAGGCAACTGGACCGCATATCCGAAGGGAATGATGTGGGCATTTTGCCAGAAGGGCTTCCCGGTAGAGCAGGGCTTCGATATCGTGCTCTACGGAAACATTCCGAACGGCTCCGGCCTTTCCTCTTCCGCATCCGTTGAGACCGTAACCGGCGTAATGCTGCGTGACATGTTCGGCTACGACACCATCTCCATGATCGACATCGCTCTGTACGGCCAGTTCTCCGAGAACAACTACAACGGCGTCAACTGCGGTATCATGGATCAGTTCGCCATCGCCATGGGCAAAAAGGACTGTGCGATCTTCCTTGACACCAGCGATCTGAAATATGAGTACGCACCGGTTAAACTGGAAGGCGCAAGAATTGTCATCTCCTGCAGCAACAAGAAACGCGGCCTTGGCGACTCCAAATACAACGAGCGCCGCAGCGAGTGCGAGACTGCTCTGGCTGAGATTCAGAAAGTCAAAGACATCAAGAGCCTTGGCGAGCTGACCGAGGAAGAGTTTGAGGCAGTGAAAGATGCAATCAAAGATCCGGTCCGCCAGAAACGTGCAAAACATGCTGTTTACGAGAACCAGAGAACCGTTCAGGCCGTTGCAGCTTTAAAGGCAAACGACATCGCAAAATTCGGCGAGCTGATGAACGCATCCCACGTTTCCCTGCGTGATGACTATGAGGTAACCGGCATCGAGCTGGATACTCTTGTGGAAGAAGCATGGAACTGCCCGGGTGTCATCGGATCCCGTATGACAGGCGCAGGCTTCGGCGGATGCACCGTCAGCATCGTAAAAACAGAAGATATTGACAACTTCATCGCAAAAGTAGGCGCAGCTTACAAAGAAAAAATCGGCTATGCCGCAGACTTCTACGTCGTAGACATCGGAGACGGCGCAGGCGTATTAAAATAAGAAATAAAAAAGCTGGATCGGCAGCAGGGAGGAAGCTACAGTGATTAACGAGAGTATTGCAAAACTGGTAAAATATGGAGAAAATGCCGGTCTTGTTTCGGGACTGGATAAAATCTATGCGACAAATCGGATTCTGGAAGTCATGCAGATTTCCGATTACGAAGAGCCGGAGCAGATTCCGGAGACCCCGGATCTGGAAGAGACTTTAAATGAACTGCTTGATGATGCAGCTAAGCGCGGTCTTCTCGAACACAACAGCGTCGTTTACCGCGATCTGTTCGATACGAAACTGATGGACTGCCTGATGCCGCGCCCGGGAGAGGTGGTAAAGAAGTTTGAAGAACTCTATGCGAAGAGCCCGCAGGAGGCAACCGATTACTTCTACAAACTGAGCCAGGATTCCAACTACATCCGCAGATACCGCATCGCAAAGGATATCCGCTGGAGCGTACCGAGTGCCTACGGCGATATCGATATCTCGATCAACCTCTCCAAACCGGAGAAGGACCCGAAGGCGATCGCGGCTGCAAAACTGGCAAAACAGAGCGGTTATCCGAAATGCCTGCTCTGCAAGGAGAATGTGGGCTATGCGGGACGCGTCAACCACCCGGCGCGCCAGAACCACCGCATCATTCCGGTGACCATCAACCAGAGCGACTGGTTCTTTCAGTATTCTCCGTACGTTTACTACAACGAGCACTGCATTCTTTTCAACACCAAGCACACTCCTATGGTCATCGACAAGAAAGCTTTTGAAAAGCTCTTTGACTTTGTAAGCAAATTCCCCCACTATTTCATCGGTTCAAATGCAGATCTGCCTATCGTAGGCGGCTCTATCCTGAGCCATGAGCATTTCCAGGGCGGAAACTACACCTTTGCAATGGCAAAGGCAAATATCGAAAAGGAATACAAGATAAAGGGCTTTGAAGATGTTACAGTGGGAAGAGTAAAGTGGCCCATGTCCGTTATAAGGCTCAGAAACGCCGACACAGGCAGACTTGTGGAGCTGGCAGACATTATCCTTACCAAGTGGAGAGGCTACACCGATGAGGCTGCATTTATTTATGCAGAAACAGACGGAGAACCGCACAACACCATCACTCCGATCGCACGTAAAAGAGGTGACATGTTCGAGCTGGATCTTACATTAAGAAACAACATCACTACAGAGGAGAATCCGCTGGGCGTATATCATCCTCATGCAGAGTATCATCATATTAAGAAGGAGAACATCGGTCTGATCGAGGTTATGGGACTTGCGGTTCTTCCTGCAAGACTGAAAGAGGAACTGGAGCTGCTTGCAGAGTACATTCTGGAAGGTAAGGATATTTCCTCCAATGAGAAGATTGAGAAGCATGCGGACTGGGTAAAAGGCTTCCTTCCAAAATACGATCATCTGAACAAAGATAACATTGAAGAAATTCTGCACAAAGAAGTGGGAAATGTATTTGTACATGTCCTGGAAGATGCAGGTGTATACAAATGCACGGAAGAGGGCAGAGAAGCCTTCATGAGATTTGTTCAGGCACTGTAAATCTTGATGGGAAACAGCTCTTTTGCAACATATAAGTAACAAAAATGTAACAAAACTACAAAACATGTTGGATTTTGGTTGAAAGAAAAAGGAATTTCCGTTATACTAAAGCCAACAGGAAATAGAAAAGCAACGATTCACTTTGTGTACATTGTGACGGAAACAGATTTATGGAGCAGAGGAGTGTCTATGAGAGATAAGCATAAAAGAAAGCAAAGGATTTTCTGGGTTCTGCTGCTGGCAGCGCTGGTATGGTACGGAAGCCTGACAGGAAGCGGCAGATCCGGTGGAGGTACCTATAATGTACAGGCTGCAACCACCAATGTAGTAGCCAGATTCTGGAATACAAACGGCAGGCCTGTTTACAATCAGCTTCGGATCAAGACCACAGCGGGAAAGAGAATTAAGTTGCCGTCCGTTCCATCTGTCAAGGGGTATCAGAATCTTGGATGGTCTACCAGAAAGAATGCGACGAAGATCACCTACAAAGCTGGTCAGACGATCACTTTGAAGAAGAATTTAAGTCTGTATGCAGTCCGCAAAAAAGTAGGAACTTATACAGTTGCATTTTATAACAGCAATGGTTCCTCCAGTACAGCTTTTGCCAAGCTGAAGACGACGGTTACCAAGAATGATTACCTGACACTGCCGTCCGTTCCGGCTAAGAGCGGATATGAGGTTCTGGGATGGAGCACCAGCAAGAATGCTTCCCGTGCAAATTATGCAGTCGGCAAGAAGATACGGATCAAGAAATCGCAGAGGCTTTATGCTGTTTATAAAAAGAATGCTACAGTAACGCTTTGCAAGAACAATGGAGCCGTTTATAAGACCATAAGCGTCAGATCCGGAACTTCTTATAAGCTTCCTTCCGTAAGCAACGCTTCCGGATATACATTTATGGGCTGGGATTATCAGCCTGGCAAGTGTGTTGCCCCGCGTTATGAAGCGGGAGAATCCATTACTGTAAATGGAAACGTGAAATTATACGCAGTAGTATTTAACCGGTCAGCAGAAGAAGAGCTAAGTTCTTCTGATCTGCTTGCAAGCAGCGGATGGAGAATGGGAAACGGAAGCACCAGCAGAGGATATAATCATATCATATTCGTGGGTGATTCCAGAACCGTGCGCATGCAGCTGACCCTGCAGAGACAGTTCGGCACAGATTCCAATGTTCTGCAGGATATCGATTTCGTGTGCCAGGAAGGGCAGGGACTTAGCTGGCTGAAAGAGACTGGAATGAACAGTATTCTTTCTAAGGCACAGGCCTACTATTCCGTACAGAGACCGACAGCAGTCATCTTCAATCTGGGTGTAAACGATCCGGGGCAGATGTATAATTATGTAACGTATCTTAAGCAGATTGCCGGAGAGCTGCAGAAAAAGAACTGCAAGCTGTTCTTCATGTCAGTGAATCCGGTTAACAGCAAGGTAATCCAGGTACGTGGCTTTAACAAGCTGAGAACAGAGGAGGTTGTGCGTAAGTTCAACACAGTTGTGAGTGCGGGACTGAATGGAACCTATACCTACATTGATACCTATTCCTACCTGCTTAACACAGGATTTGGCACCAATCGCGGTGCTGGCGGCGTGGATGTTACCGTAGATGATGGTCTCCACTACACCACCAAGACCTATAAGCGGATATTCAAGTATTGTCTTGACTATCTAAGCGAGCACTAACAAGAGAATACGAATTCAAGAGAACACGAAGCAATGAACCAAAGAAGACCAGGATGATCATGCCGGGAAACAGCAGTTCCGGCAGAAATCTGCGGTCTTCTTTTTGTGAAAATAACCTTGCGCGAAGAAGAGGAATAGTCTATACTATAGAGAAACGAGTGTTTGGAAAAATGAGGAGAAAGAGGAGCAGATTATGAAACTTACAACAGTAAAAGAGATTTACAGAGAACGGGAGAAATACCTGGACCAGGAGATTACTGTAGGCGGCTGGGTACGAAGCGTTCGTGATTCCAAGACTTTTGGATTTGTTGTTCTCCATGATGGAACATATTTTGAGACCCTTCAGGTCGTTTACCACGATACAATGGATAATTTTGCTGAGATTTCCAAACTGAATGTAGGCGCAGCAATTATTGTAAAAGGAACTCTGGTAGCTACACCTCAGGCGAAGCAGCCATTCGAGATCCAGGCCACAGAAATTTCAGTAGAGGGCGCTTCCGCACCGGATTATCCTCTTCAGAAGAAACGTCACAGCCTTGAATACTTAAGAACGATCACACACCTTCGTTCCAGAACAAATACCTTCCAGGCTGTGTTCCGTGTACGTTCCCTTTGTGCATATGCAATCCATAAGTTCTTCCAGGAGAGAGGATTTGTCTATGTACACACACCGCTTATCACAGGAAGCGACTGTGAGGGTGCTGGAGAGATGTTCCAGGTTACGACTATGGATCTGAATAACATCCCTACCGATGAGAAGGGAAACATCGATTATTCCAAGGACTTCTTCGGCAAGGAGACCAACCTGACAGTAAGCGGTCAGCTGAACTGCGAGACCTTTGCACAGGCATTCCGCAATGTATACACATTCGGACCTACATTCCGTGCAGAGAACTCCAACACCACACGTCATGCAGCTGAGTTCTGGATGATCGAGCCAGAGTGTGCATTCGCTGACCTCGAGGATAACATGAACCTTGCAGAGTCCATGCTGAAATATGTGATCCGCTATGTACTTGAGAATGCTCCAGAAGAGATGAACTTCTTCAATTCCTTCGTAGACAAGGGACTTCTGGACCGTCTGAACCATGTTGCCAACTCTGAGTTCGGACGTGTTACCTACACAGAGGCAATCAAGCTTCTTGAGAAAAACAACGATAAGTTTGACTACAAGGTATCCTGGGGATGTGACCTGCAGACAGAGCATGAGCGCTATCTGACCGAGCAGATCTTTAAGAAACCGATTTTCGTTACAGACTATCCGAAGGAAATCAAAGCATTCTACATGAAGATGAACGAGGATGGAAAGACAGTAGCTGCCATGGACTGCCTTGTTCCTGGAATCGGTGAGATTATCGGAGGAAGCCAGAGAGAGGACGACTACGGCAAACTGAAAGCACGTATGGATGAGCTTGGACTGAAAGAAGAGGATTATGATTTCTATCTTGATCTTCGTAAATATGGTTCCACACGCCATTCCGGATACGGCCTTGGCTTTGAGCGTTGCGTTATGTATCTGACAGGAATGGGCAACATCCGCGACGTAATCCCGTTCCCGAGAACAGTTAACAACTGCGATTTATAAAATGAGGTAGAAGAATGAGATTTATTCATCTTGCAGACGTAAATCTTGGGGCAGTCCCTGACAGAGGCTGCCCGTGGAGCGAGAAGCGGGAGAATGAAATCTGGGAAACATTCCGCCGGGTTATTACGGGTATCCGTGAGAATCCGGTGGATTTGTTATTTATAGCCGGAGATCTGTTTCACCGCCAGCCCCTTTTAAGCGAACTGAAGGAAGTCAATGAACTGTTTGCATCCATCCCGAAAACCAGGGTTTATCTTATGGCTGGGGATCAGGATTACATGAAAATAGACTCTTTTTACAGAACCTTTTCCTGGGCTTCCAATGTTGTGTTTTTTGCAAAAGAGAAGGTTGCCTGTGTGAAGGATGAGAAGCTGGATGTGTATGTATATGGCATGAGCTACGAGCATCCCGTAATCACAGAGGATCTGTATGCTGGCATCCGTCCGGAAAATAAGGAAGGAATCCATATCCTTCTGGCCCACGGCGGAGACCGTCAGCACTGTCCCCTTGATGCAGCGAAGCTTGCTGCCGCAGGCTTTGACTATGCTGCCCTGGGACACACGCATGCGCCTAGGGTTCTCATACGGGATAGAGCCCTTTACAGCGGTGCCCCGGAACCTCTTAAGCCAAATGATTTCGGAGAGCATGGATATATAGAAGGCCGGGCTGAGAATGGCAGAATAAAGACCAGCTTTGTTCCATTTTCCATGCGGACCTACCAGCAGCTTCTTTTGAATGTGAATACCGAAAGCACACAGCTTTCCCTTGAGGATAACCTGAAAGAAGAGCTCTTTAAAAGAGGCGGTCTGAATATCTACCGCGTGATCCTTCAGGGAAAAAGAAAGCCCGAGCTTCTTCTGATCCCCGAGCGTCTGAAAGCTTTTGGAAATATCACGGAGGTTCTGGATGAGACGGTTCCTGCCTATGATCTGGAAGCTTTGCAGCGGCAGTATGCAGGTACCCTGATCGGTGACTACATCAGCTATTTCCAGGGGAAAAACAGGAACACAGTGGAAGAGAAGGCCATGTATTACGGCCTTCAGGCTTTGCTGGAAACAAGCGTATGAACAGAGGAACACATAAATGATCTTAAATCGCATAACAATCAATAATTTTGGTGCCATTTATAACCGTACAATGGAATTTGCTCCTGGATTGAACCTGATCTGTGCTGAAGAAGAACGAGAAATCCTTTTTGATTTTATCAAAATCATGTTTTTCGGATTTTCAGACCCGTATGGAAAAGGCTGTGAAAACGATCTTTATACCCGGTATCAGCCAGAACAAGGCCAGGAATACGGTGGAATTCTCTGGTTTGAGGACCATGGGAAAAATTACCGCCTGACTCGTGATTTTGGAAAAGAGACCTACGTCTGCCAGCTTTTCTGCCAGGAGAACGAGAATGTTCTGGAACTAGGCTCAGACACTCCTGCCCACTTGATTTTTGGAAAGCTCAGTGAGAAATTATATGAGAATGCAGCAGATGTAAAAGCCCTGAAGGGCACTTCCGCCGCGGATTTTGCAAGAGAGCTTCACAATTATCTGGGCGCTCTGGAGAAATCCTGGGACAGCAGCATGCAGCTTGGCAGAGCGGACCAGATGCTGAAGATGTGGAGAAAGGGCTATTTAAGCCAGAAGGAGCGCTGGCAGAAGGACGTACAGCGCCAGCAGGATAAAATGTCCGCCAGACTGGAAGAACTGGAATCCCAGTTAGATGAGCTCCGGGACAGGAAAGGTCAGGTTGCACAGCAGCAGACAGAAATCTATTCTTCTGCCAGCAGGGAAGAGGAGACTCTTCTGGGCGAGCAGATCCGTACAACGGAAAAGAAAAATCTGGAGATGATTGCAGTTGCTGTAATCGCAGCTGTGGTTGGAATTGTAGGTCTTGTGGGACACTTCCAGATGGGAGATGAAATGTCCAGAGTTGGAATGGATGTTTGCGTGGCTGCCGCTGTGATTGCCATCATCTACTCTTTTTCCGTGAGGAGAAGGCTGCGCAGCGAACTTGCAAAGCAAAAGAAGAAAAAAGCCCGCATGCAGGTTCATCAGGACAAGCTGAAATTCAGTCAGGAGGATCTTGATGAAAATTATAATGAGATGCTGACTGCTTTTACCAATATTCAGAAGGATTACCAGGAATACGAGACGGAGACGGCACTGCCAAGGTCTGAGGATCTTGAGATCCAGGCGCTGAATCTTGCAATGGAGACCATCGGGACGCTGTCCGGGGATATTTACAGGGAGAGCGGCAGGAAGATCCGCATACGTGCTTCCAGAATCTTAAGAGAGCTGACGGATGGTAAATTCATAGAAGTTTTCCGCGACAACCAGCAGCACATTATGCTCGATACGGAACAGGGTCAGGCAGAACTGGGGAAATTCAGCCTGGCTGATATGAAGCTGGTTTACTTCGCCATCCGTATGGCAGCAGGAGAGCTGCTTGCTGCGAAGACCACACTGCCTGTAATGCTGGATGATCTCTGGAGCGGCTGCCCGGAAGAACAAATACTGTCCGCTCTTAAATGGCTGAAAAAACAGCCAGGACAGATATTTATAAGAACCGACAATGCTAAAATCACAGAACTTCTAGAGCACATTGAATATACGAAAATGTGACAGGAAACAAAGCCTTTCCCGTTTCCGTCACGAAAAATAAGGCTGAGGCTTTATCACTATCTGATAAAACTTCAGCCTTAAACGATTTCAAATCTAATTATCTCTTACGATATCAGAAACCAAATCCCCGTTGCTCCTGACATAACAGCTTATTTCTCATACTGAGCCATATAATTTTTTACGCAGCGCTTAATTCGGTCAACCGGGTTCAGCAGATGGCTGACAGACATATCATGATTCAGGGTATCAATGATCAGCGCAATATATTTGCTCATATCGCAGGAGATATAATACGGCTTCGCAAGCAGCTCCTCCGGCTGGTAAACCAGGTTAGTGGTAAGAAGTTTGTCAAATACCCCTGCCTCATGTGCCTCGTCAAATTTCTTAAGGCTGTCGGTAAACAGTCCAAATGTGGAGCACAGATAAATTTTGCCTGCACCTCTTTCTTTCAGAAGAGAAGCAATCTTCAGAATAGTCTCGCCAGAAGAAATCATATCGTCGATGAGAATCAGATCTTTGCCTGCTACATTTGGTCCAAGGAATTCATAAGCGGCGATAGGATGTCTGCCGTCTACATTCTTGGAATAGTCAAGGCGCTTGTAGTACATACCCATATCGACTCCAAGGATATTGGCAAGATAAATAGCACGGTTCATGCTTCCCTCATCCGGGCTGATGATCATAAAGTGCTCATTGTCAATGTGAAGTCCCTGCTCGTTCTTCAGAAGAGCTTTGATAAACTGGTAAGACGGATGCACAGTCTCAAATCCGTGAAGCGGTGTAGCGTTCTGGATCTGCGGGTCATGTGCATCGAAGGTGATGATGTTCTCCACACCCATATTGATAAGTTCATGGAGGGAAGTAGCACAGTCAAGTGACTCTCTTCCGATACGCTTGCTCTGGCGTCCCTCATAGAGATAAGGCATGATTACGTTTACACGGCGGGCCTTGCCTCCGATTGCTGCAATTACACGCTTCAGATCCTGATAATGATCGTCAGGAGACATCAGGTTGGTGTATTTGCCGATGGGGTAAGAGATATTGTAATTGCATACATCTACAAGAACATAAATATCGTCGCCTCGCACAGACTCGGTAACAACGCATTTGCCCTCGCCGGAGCCAAATCTTGGGTTCTGAACCTTTACCACATAGGAATCTCTTTTGTATCCTTCAAAGGCGAAAGAATCTGTTTCTGAATGCTCACGTTCCTTACGCCACTGTACAAGCCATTCGTCCACCTTCTGTCCTAAACTCTTGCAGCTTTCCAAAGGAACTAATCCCAGCCTTCCGACGGGAAGTGTAGTCAATTCTTCTTGTGCCATTCTTTACTTTCCTCCTAAAAAAATTTTCTGAATGCGGATGTCCTTTCCCACAAGTTTGGTCATGCGGTAATTGCTGGCAATGCGGGAAAAGGTTCTCTCAGAATACGTAGCTGAGAAATCTTCCAGTTTCAGGTTTGTGGAAATAATCGTGGATTTTTTGCGCATGATCCGCTCATTGAGACAAAGAAAAAGTTGTGAAGATACGAAACTGTTGGTAAGCTCCGTTCCCAGGTCATCAATGATCAGAAGATCACAGTCATAGATCAGTTCCTCATCCGTGCCGGTATCTTTTCTGGAAAAAGAATTTGCAGCCATCATATCAAAAAGATCATAGGCTGAAAAGTACAGGACGCAGTGTGTGGATCTGAGAAGCTCCCGTGCGATGCAGTGTGAAAGAAAAGTTTTTCCAACACCGGTATCGCCATACAAAAACAGGTTTTCAAATTTATGGTCGAAGTTCTGCACAAAACGCTGTGCAGTATCATAGGCCCGTCTGGCTGTTTCCAGGGCAGACAGTCCTGTGGCTTCGTTTTTTATTGTAGCAGAATAATAGTCAAATGAAAAGCTGTCAAAATTTTCTTTTTCGAGAATTTCGTTCAGATTGGACTGTGCATAGAGCAGTTCGATCTCGGCTTTCTTGAAACAGGTGCATTTTTTGCTGCCAATATAGCCGGTGTCCTGGCAGGCAGGGCAGGTATAAGGCATCTCCAGATAATCTCCGGGGAAGCCGTTGGCAACAAGAAGGGTGATGCGCTCATCGGAAAGTTCCTGAATGGCGGCTTTCAGATCTGCGGTACCCTTTTCTTCTCTGTTCAGGAGACGCCGTACTTTATCAGCACTTAATGTAGCCACCTCGTCATCAATTTCCTTCAGGCGGGGAATCTTTCCGTAGGCCTC
>ERZ779762.1505-NODE-1505-length-12829-cov-9.773524_pt1 | contig 12829 bp, 13 predicted proteins | sample MGYA00511887_ERZ779762 | MGnify/ENA primary metagenome ERZ779762 (study PRJEB29588, sample SAMEA2163052) | human gut metagenome | biome: human gut; feature: human-associated habitat; material: faeces | place: Denmark | collected 2008/2010 ...
GTCAGCCAGATTCAGGCAAAGGATCGGATTCTCGAATATCTGAAGCATAAGCCGTCGATTACGAATCAGAAAGCTCAAGAGCTGTGTGGATTTAATAAGAATCAAACCTATTATATCCTGCATCAGATGTGCAAGGACGGCATCTTGCAGCCTGATGGCATAGGCCGAGGAACAAAGTACAAAAGCGTTAAGTGAAAATTTGCGCTGACTTTTACGCTGAAAGCTTGATTTGCGCTGAATTTACGCTGACTTTCCGGGATTTACGCTGAAAATACGCTGACTTGGTATGGTTTGCGCTGAATTTACGCTGAGAAACGCGCGCCGCGCGATTAGCGATTTTGCCGCGCGTTTTCTGCGGCTCAATCTTCTAGCCTGCCGTGGTCACACCCCAGCGACAGATAGTGCTCCATCTCCCCTCTCAGCACCATCTGGGCATACTCCAAGGGCTTATTATAGAGCAGCCAGTCCAGCTCTGCCCGCTGTACCGGGGTGTTGCCGTACTCGTCCTCAACGGCGATGCAGTCGATGGCAAGAGTGGTGCCATCCTCGAACCGGGTCTCCACCCGGTTGGTGTCCATGTTATAGTGGCAGGAAAGCAATTTCGTCATAATAGTATCCTCCAAGACTTGATTTTTGGTGTGCGGTCACTCGAACCAATGCCGTCAAGTCGTTGTCGGATAAGTCGATTTTTCATTTGTCTGAGAGTAAGTGCACGGTTTCTGCACGGTTTTTGCACGGTTTCAAAACGTGCAAAGGGTGCAAATCGTTGCAAAATCGGACAAAGGGTGCAGAAACTCCAAGCTCAAAACCTGCGATGTGTCGCAAAGAAATGACGTTAAAACGTAACTTCCAAAAATTGAGGGAATCGCCCGGCGTGCGCTACGAATCAGTAGGCCGGGGGTTCGAGTCCCTTCCATCGCACCAAGTAAAATCCCACGATTGACCGTTGAAAATACGGTGTAAATCGTGGGATTTCTTGCTTTACATAGGCTTCAAAAGGGCTGGAAAGTGCCTCATTTGTGCCTTGCTGCCCCAAAAACTACCTCTCGTGTGCCTTACCGTGTGCCTTGTACTGGATGCCCGGCGGGGCGGTCTGAAGGCAAAGAAAAAGCCTGTCCGGTGTGTAGCCGGGCGGGCTTTCGTGCTGTTTGTAGGTGCTGCGGCTCTATCGTGGGTCATGCACTCTGGGCGGTGGGTTTCTCTTTTTCAGTCTTGGCAAGGTAGTTGTAGGCCATGCGGCAGACACCCTCCTCGGTGTAGTAGTCCCCCAAAAGGTCCGCAACCTCTGCCCATGTCAGACAGCGGACAAAGCGCAGACGGAAGATCAGATACAGGCGTGCGTCCTGAATCGTGGAGCAAAAGGTAACGGCCTTATCTCGCTCCTGTTCGGCCTGTTCCTCAAGGTAGGTGATTCGTGCGTCCATGTCGGCGATCTCAACGGCCAGCCGCCCGGTGCTGTCTTTCACACCGGATGCGTGGGGCATACCGTTCAATGAGGGTGCAGCGGGTTCGGCTCGTTCACGCAGGAACTTCAAAGCCTCGCGGTTCTTTTGGATGGTCTCATTCAGGTGAAAGTAGCGAGAGATCTCTGTGAGTGTCATTGTTTCCCCTTTCGTCAATTCGACTGTGCCTATTTTACCACAGAAGAAACCAAGAATCTATCATAGAACGATGAAAAACACCCTCTGCGGCCGTTTGTGGGCTGTCAGAGGGTGTTTCTGTCACTGTTCGATGGTCTGTGCCTTGCGCTTCCGCCGGGCGCGTTCTTCCCGGATGCCCTGCACCCTGCCAGCATTCCAAAGGGCGGTGATAAGCCCCATGAAGCGATATGCGCCTGTTAGGTCAAATTCATTGGGGACTTCTGTAATGGCGTTGAAAAGCTGACTTACTTCCTTGAGGGTCTGGGACGAACTCCACAGCCACGACATTTTCACGGCTTCTTCTGCGGTAACGGTGGGAATTCTGGGGGTGCAATCAGTGTGCTGCATAGTGTACCTCGCTTTCAAAATTCAATTAAAGTGCCGGAAATTTTCTCGGCTGACTGGGTAAAGATAGGGCTTGGAAAGCCCGCTGCCAGCCCGGCGGGGGCTTTACAGTACTTTGGGCGTGTTCGGCATGGCTTCTGCTCTCTGGGGCTGCTGTGCTGCATCGTGCAGCGCATGGAGATAGGTCAACAGGCGGTCTTTGTCGGTGGCTGACAGGCTGCGGACACGGCAGAGGACTTCTTGCCACTGGGCTGCGGTCATACCGCTGCACCCCCTTCCAGCAGCTTGGCCACGCTCTTGCCGGCTTTTGCTGCGGCTGCATCCAGTGCGGCCAGCTTCCACAGAAAGCCGGTGTCAACCTTGGCGGTCAGGCTCTCACCCTTGTGGATCGCTGACACGATGTAGCCCTGCTGGGCGTACTGCTGCCGGATCCAGCTCTGCGGGGTCTGGTTCAGGTGGTCGAGCGTGTTTATCCGGCCACCATCCAGCACGATGCTTTCCCGGTGCAGGGAGCGGGGCTTTGCTTCCCGCTGGTCGATGTACTCCACCTCAAAGACGTGCAAGCTGATTTTCTTCTCCAACTTCATGGTCATATCCTCCCATCATGCCCGGCGGGCTTCCATCTTCCCGCCGGGGGTCTCTGCTCGTGTTACAGGGCTTCCAGCGGCTGCACCTGCGATGCACCGAAGAACGATGCCCGGTAGGTCTGGCCGTCTCCCTTGCTGCTGTGGATCAGCACCGCCTGAAATAGAGCCTTTGCGCCATGCTCCACCATGTACCCGGCGGCTTTCCAGCCTGCCCAAGTGTTCACGGGCTCGGTGATCCCGGCGGCCTGCTGGGCTTCCTCAATGCGCTGGGCGTTGACCGGGGCGGCCTTTGCGCTGTTCCATGCCCGGTGCAGGGCTTCGGCAAAGCTGCTCACACCCTTGCGGTACAGCTTCCACGCCTTGTGCATGATCTCGGAGAGATTGTACTTCTTCATTCTGTCCTCGCTTTACTTTGCGGGTCAGCTCCTGTATAATGGGCTTGACCCTGTTGTTGGGTTTGGCTCGGTGGTTCGTTGGTAGCGGTCGCCGGGCCATTTTCTTTTATACAGCTTATCAGGAAGTGGGTTACTGTCTTAGCTGGCGTTCTGCTCTTGCGCTCCCGGTACATCCTTCGCCCCTTGCCTTCCGGTCGTGCTTCCCTTGCTGTGTCTATATTATATCACTTGAATCTAGTGATTTCCATTGGTATTATCACTAAATATCAGTGATAAATCTTGTTATAATTTCACTTGTTTTTAGTGATGACGAAATGTATAATGGGTGTAGGAAAGGAGAGAAAAATATGTCCATAAAGTACAAGACCGAGATTTTGCCAGCACTGAAAGCTATCGGCTACACGCAAACTCGAATCAGGGATGAAAAACTCATGGGACAGGCTACTTTGCAGCAGCTGCGTCATGGTGAACTTGCATCATGGAAAACGATAGACACGGTTTGCCGCTTGCTCGACTGCCAGCCGGGTGATCTGCTGGAGTATGTGGCCGATGAGATTCCGAACGCTGAAACAATAGCAGCCATCAAGGAATTGGACAACGGCGGCGGTGAGCATTTTACAGGCTCCACGGAAGAATTTGTCAAGAAGCTGCTGGATGAACCCGCCGGGGAAGAATGAAATTTCTTCGTTGAATCGTTCTTCGGCCAAATTTAGAGCTTGACAAAGTTCAATCCATCGTGTATAATGCCATCAATGAAACCCGACCGGCCTCTCAACGATGCGCATTAGGTCGGGTATTTTTTTGTTTATAAGACATTGGAAGTGAAGCCATGCCAACAACAGATCAAACAAAGCCGTTCAAAAATTACGATGAACAAATAGCGTTACTCCGTGAAAGAGGGCTTATCATTACAGATGAAGCCTATGCCCGGGACGTTTTGAAGCGAATGAACTATTATCGCTTTAGTGCGTACTCGTTGACGCTGCGGGAAAATGACCGCTTCTTCCCAGAAGTCACGCTTCAGGACATGGTAGCCCTTTATGACTTCGACCAAGAGTTTAGAAGTCTTATCTTCAAGTATGGAGCTATCGTTGAAACGGTCGCCAGAGCGTATATCGCCTACTACCACGCTCAGCAGCACGGCCCGCTGGGGTATCTGAATAACCAGAATTTTGAGGTTGAACAGTACCATGCTGTATTTCTGAGTACTCTTAACAGGGAGATTTCCAGATCTGAGGAGCCGTTTATCATCCATCACAAGCGCGATAAGCGGGGCGTGTATATACTGTGCACCGCTTGCGTCATAGTGGTACGGTTCCCGGCGGCGCGGTTTGTTCTGACTGTGCTTCATGTGTGTTCACCTCCCTTCCAGTTCACTCGTGACGGCGAGAAAGCGCTGGCGGGTCTTGTCGAAGGTCAAGGGAATTTCGCCAATTTTTCCTTCCTTATTCTTGGCCAGAATGGCTTGATACTCTTCCTTGTCAGCAGACAGGAGCAAAATAGCGTCTGCATCCTGTTCCAGCTGGCCGGATTCCTTCAGATCGGCGGTGCTGGGGGATGCGTGTGCAGCGTTGCGGTTCAGCTGGGCCAGAGCTACCACAAGGATTCCTGTGGCCTGTGCCAGTTCGTGTAGGGCGATGGAAATGCTGGTGATTTGCTGGTATCGGTCTTTTGCCTTGCTGGCGGTTAGCAGCTGCAAATAATCGATGAAAATAACCTGTGCTTTCATTCGCTGGGCCTGTGCCTTGATCCATCCCGTGCCCTTGCCGGATGCAGAGCGGATGAACAGCGGCAGCTTGTGCAGATCTGCAAGACTATCAAGGTCAGACTGTGGAACGGTCTTGCTCTTTACATCTGCCAGCGGAACCGCCAGACGGTTTGAAATGATGCGGGCGGTCAGGGTATCCGGGTCGGTTTCAAGGCTGAAATAACACACGCGTAAGCCCCGCCGGGCCTGCTCGCAAGCCATCTGCAGGGACAGGGCGGTTTTACCGGCTGATGGTCTGCCGCCGATGATGAACAGGTTACCCGGGGCAAGATGAAAAGAAGATCCGAACGGCATTGAAGGCAATCGGCATCAACTACGATAAGCTGACAGAGGATGAAAGAAAGCTGATAAAGAAGATCCTTTATAAAACGGCAATGCTGAAACCGGGGACACTTGCAGGCAACCGGGGAAAGCACAGACGTTGATTATTTACCTTGCGGCTTATAGGGGAAAAACGCTGCTGCGGCAGGACGGGAGAACGTACACCATTGGTTCCTCTGAAAGCCTGCGCTGGGTGGGCAGAGACCGTCAACTGCCACGCCCATCCGCGCATCCTTCTGCCACAGAACAGGTGCTTGCCGGAGCCTTTCGCAGCCCCTTTTCCGCATCAGCCGGAACCAAGGTGTAACACACTAGACTTTGCAAGCAAAGTCGTGTGCCAAAGGGGTGCTGCGGCCCCTTTGGAAACCCAAGATGTATTCGACTACAGTCGAAGAAACAAAACACTCCAATCCTTTATAAACAGGGTTGGAGTGTTTTTGCTTGATATGTAAAATAAATCCTTGACGCGATAAAAATTGTTTGATATATTATAACTAATATGCTAATTAGCTTGTTTGTTAATTTTTGGAGGAAGGTGCGGATGTGATTGAGACTTATGGACAACTAATTCATGCTGCAAGACAACACCACGATCCGCCAATGACGGCTAAAGCTTTTGCCGACAAAATTGATGTGAAACCACCTTTTGTAACGGATTTGGAAAAAGGGCGAAGACTGCCATCACTAGAAACACAAAAAAAGATAAAAGAGGTGTTGGCGTGTGATGAATATCCAGAACTTCTTTTTGATGATCTGGCAGCGATAAGTAACTCGGATAGCCGTGTGGTAGCGGAGGATATATCGACATTTGTCCGCAAGAGTGCTGCTATTCGAAACTTGATAAGAGCTATTCAAGATCGACATTTAACTGCAAAAGAAATTGATATGATTGCTTCGAATATAGGAGGAACGGATCATGACGCTAAATGAAATCTTCAAAAATACTACATATGATGGGACGTTGTTTTCGGAAGAATCTAAGGCATATGTAGAATCTAAAATTTCACAAAAAACAGTTCGTGGAAGCGAAGTGCCCTATATTACGTGCGAAATCCGGAAAAAGGAAATCAAGCTTACGCCTGAAGAAGCGGTTCGGCAGCTTTATATTTACAAACTAATGCATGATTATGGCTACGCTGCAAGTCGCATTCAACTGGAGACGCCGATTCATTTTGGTCGTGAAATAAAGAGAGCGGATATTGCCATTATGGATAAAGACCGTCCAATGGTTCCCTATATTATTGTGGAACTGAAAAAACCAAAGTTGACGGATGGAAAGGAACAGCTGAAATCTTACTGCAATGCAACGGGCGCTCCCATTGGTGTCTGGACGAACGGTGAGCAAATTTCTTGCTATAATCGAAAAGACCCAAATTTCTTTGAAGAAATCAGTGACATTCCCAAAGCAACTCAGAAGCTTTCGGATATTATCAGCGAGAAGTTTACTTACGAAGATCTAAAGAAGAAAGACAAAATTAGTACACAGAAAAAGTCACTGAGATCTCTTATTAAGGAAATGGAAGATGAAGTTCTGGCAAGTGCCGGCGTTGATTCTTTTGAAGAAATCTTCAAACTGATCTTTGCAAAGCTATATGACGAATTGGTGTGCGCAAACGATTCGACTGCATATTTGCAGTTCCGTAATAATGGTGGTACAGACTATGAATTGAAAGAAAAAATTCAGGGTCTTTTCGACGATGCCAAAAAGAAGTGGGAAGGCATTTTTACAGACGAAAGTAAAATCTTACTTTCACCATCGCACCTTGCGGTTTGCGTGGCATCGCTGCAAGATATCAAGTTGTTCAACAATAATCTGGACGTTGTGGATGATGCTTTTGAATATCTGATGAGTAAAGCTCAAAAAGGCGAAAAAGGGCAGTATTTTACTCCGCGATATGTCATTGATATGTGTGTTAAGATGATGAATCCTACGGTCAATGACAAAATTATTGATACTGCATGTGGTAGTGCTGGCTTTACGGTGCACAGTATTTTTAAGGTGTGGAAAGATATTCGACGTGCAAAAGGACTTCCCGAGGGAGATGGTTTTACAGCGGCAGAGCGCATTCCTGAAGAAACAAATTTCGTCAGGGATAACGTGTTCGCGATTGACTTTGATGAAAAAACTGTCCGTGTTGCGCGTACGCTGAATTTGATTGCAGGCGATGGCCAGACCAATGTGCTGCACTTGAATACTTTGGATTACTCGCGTTGGAATGAGACAACAAAGCAGGAAGACTGGATTGATACCTATAATGAAGGATTTAAGAAACTGAAAAAACTTCAACCAGTAGGGATTAAGGATTATAGCCAGTTCCAGTTTGATCTTGTGATGGCAAACCCGCCTTTTGCAGGGGACATTAAGGAGAATACTATTATTTCGCACTATGAACTTGGAAAAAATAGTGCTGGCAAATGGCAAAATAAAGTTGGTCGGGATATTCTGTTCATTGAACGTAATTTGAATTTCTTGAAACCGGGCGGGCGAATGGCGATTGTTTTACCGCAGGGACGATTCAATAATTCTAGCGATAAGTATATTCGTGAATTCATTGCTGAACGTTGCCGAATCCTTGCAGTTGTTGGGCTGCACGGTAATGTATTTAAACCTCATACAGGAACCAAAACCTCAGTTCTGTTTGTTCAGAAATGGGATGATGTTTTGTGTCCGAAAAAAGAAGACTATCCGATTTTCTTTGCGACGATGCAGAAACCGAGCAAAGATAACTCAGGTGAAAAGATCTATGTGAAAGACCCGGTTACTGGTGAAAACAAATTAGATAGTCATGGTCACCTGATTGTTGATCATGATCTTTATAATCATGATGGAATGACGCAGGATGGTATTGCAGAAGCATTTATTGAGTTTGCAAAGAAAGAAGGACTGAGTTTTTTTCAATGAGCCCATCTGTTGAGCCTTTTAATGAAGAGAAGTATAAGGCTTTGATGGATGGGCTGGAAGTTAGCGAACTGAATCTTTCTCAGTTGGAGAGAACAAAACGTATCGATTCGGAATTTTATAAAAAAGAAAATATTGCAGTGGATTCAATTTTGTCTTTGTGGGATAAGAAATCGATTGCCGAATGCTTTTATGTTTCGGATGGTAATCATATGGGAATTACAGATAGCTTCTGTGAAAATGGAATTCCATATTATCGAGGACAGGATATTTATCACTTGTTTATTGAAAATGCAGAACCGCTAACAATTGATCAAAGAACATTTGATAAGCCTCAAATGCGGCGATCTCATCTGAAAAAGGGCGATGTCTTAATGTCGATTGTAGGAGCAATTGTGGGAAATAGCGCAATCGTGACTTCTTCTGAACCTGCCACATGTAGTTGTAAACTTTCGATAATGCGCTCTAAAAGCTATGACATTTTACCCGAACTTCTCCTTGTGTATATAAAGACAAAATATGGGCAGGTTCAAATTCAAAAGTTTAAGCGAGGAGCGGCGCAAACAGGTTTGTTACTCGAAGATTTTGACCAGTTAATGATTCCTGTATTTGGAAAAGATTTTCAGGGAAAAGTACGCCAGACGGTGAAAGCGATTTATGAATGCACACAACGGGCAGCGAAAGCTTATAATGTGGCCCAAAATAAATTAAATGGGGCGATAGAACTAAATGGAACTTGTCAAAATCAAACTGCATCTTCGATAAAGACGTTGAGCGAAAGCTTTGAAATGACAGGACGTCTAGATGCAGAATATTATCTACCCAAATACGATGAGCTTTTTGATACATTAAGGAAATTTCCTTGTAAACGTCTTGGAGACATTGTTACGATAAAAAAGTCAATTGAACCAGGTAGTGAAGCATATCAAGACAGCGGAATTCCATTTGTTAGAGTAAGTGATATTTCTAATTTTGAAGTGATACAACCTGAAATTTATCTTTCAGAGAATGTGGTAGAAAATGTAGAAACTTTATATCCCCGGAAAGATACAATTCTGTTTTCCAAAGATGGAAGTGTAGGAATTGCGTATAAACTTGCAGAAAATAAAAAAATTATTACCTCTGGGGCATTATTGCACTTGACTGTTAAAGACAAGGGGACTGTTTTGCCGGATTATTTAACGTTGGTATTAAATTCCAATATTGTACAGATGCAGGCAGAGCGTGATTCAAACGGTGCCATTATACAACATTGGAAACCTTCGGAAATTGAGAATGTTGTTGTCCCTGTTTTGGAAATGGAACAGCAGAAAAAAATTGTTGAGCTGGTTCAAAAATCATTTGCGCTTCGGAAACAATCAAAACAGTTGCTTGAAGATGCAAAGTGCGCTGTTGAAATGGCCATTGAGCAAGGAGAGGATATCGCTCTTAAATGGTTGGAAAGCAAAATGATGCCTGAAGAGGTATAATATGGAACGGAATGACTCATATAAAAACTGGAAAGCTGTAACAGAAGCGGATTTTGTTTCACTATTTATAAAAACATGGTTTGCCTATATCTCAACTTTGAGAATAATGTACCCGGAAGCATATAACCGTCGAGGAGATAAAAAATACCTGAATAGATATAAGGAGTTTTATCGAACTGAAGGATATAAAAAATTCAATGTCGATAAAAATGTTATGGCTTCTATTGAAAAGGTCTATCAGGAGGGGCGAAATGTTATTATAAATAATTATCCGGAGTATTATCTTTGGGATTTTTATAAAATTAACGAAGATTTTGAATTTAGCTATCGACAAGTTCCGCCAGACAGGTCTGAATGTTTCATTGTAGGACTGAAGATGCATAGAAATCGTGGGACGAAATGGAGTTTTATTGTTCATGGATTTATTCGCCTGTTTGGCAAATATTATGGAGAAAGCTATGATGCCAACATTCAGTTTCAGGTAAACATATCAGATGTTCTAAAAGGATCTGAGCAATATGTGGCAGAGCATCCTGATATAAATGAACAAAATTACTTGGCGTGGCTTTTGCGGGAAATTAATATTGAAGTTACATACAAGATGACGGAAGCTTTTGAGGTGGTGATTAAAGAGAAAAAATATGGAAAGAGAGTAACGGCAAAAATAAATGATCTTATGAAGCAAGCAATAGCAACAGTTTGGGCAATATTTTCTCTTAATGCCAAAGATGACTCATCTAAAACAAAAGAGGAAATGGAACAGAGTCGAAACACGTATGAGATCATTCGCCAAAGACCGCTGAATTACTTTATTTACCACATGGATGTCAAGTTGAAACCTGAACGGGCAGAAATGACTGCGAGCGAAGAACGATGGTATGAAGAACTACAGAAGGATTTGGAAAAAGATAGTGTTCTGTGGTTTTTGGATTTTATTTACCGATTAAGAAATGCGCTTTTTCACGAAATTATAGATCCTTTGGATGAGGAGTGGCAGATCATCTTCAAAAATGCGTATTTGGTTTTGAAAGAAATTGTTGATTTGAATATCGGGCAAATTCAAGAAGGATCCGAACAGCCTGCGCAAGATTAATTTGCGAAAGAAGAATCTGACGTTAGAAAGAAATTTAAGCTTACCCTGTTCAATTACTTGAATCTTTAGATTTTTGTGGTAGAATAAAATTAATGGGTAGTGGTAGAGAATGACTGTCAACGGTGATGAATCGGTGGACTGGTTCGGCATCGGTCTACTGAGGAGCCAAGCTATGAGATGAGCGAAAACCACAAACCGAATGGATTCAAGAAATTGAAAGAATGCGCTCAGCAAAAGCCTTGCCTTTAGGCAGGGCTTTTGCATTATGAGGAGGGATCCACCATGACTGAACAAGCACTCCGCAAAATGATTGCTGCTGGGGAGAGCACCCAGCAGGAGTTTAAGTCGTGGGTGAAGTGCAAGGACTACCGGCAGCGGAAAGAGCTTGCGGTGAAAAGTGCGGTTGCGCTGGCAAATACAAAGGGCGGCGTTCTGCTGTTTGGCGTAGAAGATGACGGCACCATTACGGGCTGCCCCAAGAGCGACCCGCAGGCACTGATGGAAGCCATCTACGATATGACCCGGCCCAGCCTGTTTACCGAAATCGAGCCGGTGGAAACCTCTGACGGTGTGGTGCTGGTGGTGTCGGTGGAGAAATCCAACTCTCATGTTGCCACCACCGGCGGCATCTATTACAGGCGGCTGGGGAACGTGACAAAGCCTGACTACCCGGCAAACGATGTGTACTCCCCTGCCGATAACCCGGATTTTTCGGCAAAGATCGTGGAGGGTGCAACCGAAAGCGACATTGACCTGCTGGAAGTGTACCGCCTGAAAGAGAAGCTGCGGATTCGGGATGCAGGCTCTGCCCTGCCGGACTTGGCAGATACCACCTTTCTGGACAACCTGAACCTGATCCGCATGGACAAGGACGAGGTGCGTGTGACGGTAGCAGGGCTGCTGTTTGTGGGCAAGGCAGCGTCTATTGCACGGCTGCTGCCGCAGGCAGAGGTGATCTACCTCCATTACAGCGACGAAGCGCAGACGGAATACGACAACCGCATGGATATGCAGGAGCCGGTGATCTCGATTCTGGATAAGCTGACCGAGCGCATCCGCACCTATAACCGCCTGACCAATGTGCAGGTGGGGCTGTTCCGGCTGGAGGTGTACGATTTCTCCGAAGCGGTTTTTCAGGAGGCTTTGCTGAATGCACTGGCGCACCGCTCCTATGAGGATATGGCACCGGTCTACGTCAAGCACTACCCCACAAAGATCGTGATTGAGAACCCCGGCGGCTTTCCGGGGGATATCAACGAAAGTAACATCATCACCCACCAGTCCATTCCCCGGAATAAGCTGATCGCCATGACCCTTCAGCACCTGAAGTATGTGCAGCGTTCCGGGCAGGGCGTGGACATTATGTTCCAGAGTATGCTCACCGAGGGCAAGCCCTACCCGGAGTACGCCAGCACGCCCAACTCCGTCCGGCTGACCCTTCGCAGCACGATGGAAAACCAGAGCTTCGTGCGTTTTATCGCAGAGACGCAGGATAAGCGGTCCAAGATGTTCACGCTGTCGGAGCTGATGATTCTGCACTATCTGCGGGAGCACCAGAAAATCACCCTGAAGCAGGCGGCAAAGAGGATTCAGGAAACCGATGACAATGCCCACAAGGTTCTGAACGGTCTCCGGGACGAGGGGCTTCTGGAACTGAACGGCAAGACCTATATGCTGTCCCTCAAGGTCTACGAAACGGTGAAAACCGATGTGGCCTATGTGCAGGACAAGACGGTCAGCCAGATTCAGGCAAAGGATCGGATTCTCGAATATCTGAAGCATAAGCCGTGGATCACAAACCAAAAGGTACAAGAGCTGTGCGGCTATGCGAGAGGACAGGCATATCGCATCCTTCAGAGGCTTTCCAGCGAGGGGATAATCGAAGGACGAGGGCAAGGCTGTGCGAGAAAGTACTACCTGAAAGAGAAAAAGTGATGCTGAAATGCGCGCCGTGTGATTGAATGCACGGAAAAAAGCCCAGCAAACGAACGATATATCGTGCGTTTGTTGGGCTTTGCGCTGACTGAATCGCACGGTGAATGCACGCCGTGCGATTAACCGTGCAATCAGTCAATCAATCTTCCAGCCTACCATGGTCACATCCCAGTGACAGATAATGCGCCATCTCCCCTTTCAGCATCATCTGCGCGTACTCCAGTGGCTTGTTGTACAGCAGCCAATCCAGTTCCGCCCGCTGCGCTGGAGTGTTGCCGTACTCGTCCTCGATAGCGATGCAGTCAATGGCAATAGTAGAGCCATCCGAAAAGTGGGCTTCCACTCGGTTGGTGTCCATGTTGTAGCGGCAGGAAAGC
>ERZ779762.1510-NODE-1510-length-12794-cov-3.453254_pt1 | contig 12794 bp, 8 predicted proteins | sample MGYA00511887_ERZ779762 | MGnify/ENA primary metagenome ERZ779762 (study PRJEB29588, sample SAMEA2163052) | human gut metagenome | biome: human gut; feature: human-associated habitat; material: faeces | place: Denmark | collected 2008/2010 ...
GGCTTCCACTCTTGGCGGTCTTTTTTGTTTTTAATACTCATTTTTTACTATGGTTTGTTTTCAAATTATAGTAAAAAGGAAAATATGAATACAAACAGTTGATATATGGATAGTCCTCTTGCATTTTAAGCCACTAACTTTGTGTGCAAATATCAAGTGACTATTATGAAAAGACAACTGTTCACATTTTCCTTTCTGTGTCTGCTTGCACTAGGTACAAGAGCACAAAATACCCTAACCTTGGAGGACTGCCTCAAAATAGGTATCGAAAACAACTTGTCCTTGCAAAGCAAACGGAAGGAAATACAAAAAGGGAAATACAGCATCTCTGAGAATCGAGCCAAACTGCTGCCCCAAATCAATGGTTTTGCCAACTATAACGACAATATCGATCCACCCGTCTCCGTTACCGACGGTTCAGCGTATGGCAATCCCTACAATGTAACCCAAACCTTGCAATACAACGCCAACTTTGGATTACAGTTGCAGATACCACTTTATAACCAGACACTCTACACCACTCTATCCATAGCCAAAACCATGGATGAGATGAATCGCCTTTCTTATGGAAAGGCAAGAGAAGACCTCATCCTCCAAATTAGTCAAATGTACTATTTAGGACAGGTTACAGCTGAACAGATTATTTTGATAAAAGCCAACATCACTCGCCTGGAAGAGTTGAGAGATATCACTCAAGCCTTCTATGACAACGGCATGGCTATGGAAGTAGATGTGAAACGCGTCAACATCAACTTGGAGAACCTCAAGGTGCAGCACGACAACGCACAAGCCATGATGGAACAGCAACTGAATCTACTTAAATACATTATCGACTATCCGGCGGAAGAAAGAATAGCACTGGTACCAGTGAATACAGAAACGATTACGCCCGCAGCACTCACCGGGCTATCCGAAACACTATATGAACTCCAGCTATTGCAATCACAAAAACAACTTGCTGAACAACAGAAAACAATAATCAGCAACGGTTACATCCCCTCCTTGAACCTGACGGGAAGCTGGATGTTCTCCGCCTATACAGACAAAGCTTACCATTGGTTCCATTCCGGCCCTTCCAACCATTGGTATCGCTCCTATGGAGTGGACCTCTCCTTGCGCATTCCCATTTTCGACGGACTGGACAAACGCTACAAGATGCGTAAGGCAACCATTGACATAGAGAACATCAAACTCGCTCAAGAGAATACCCGAAAAAATCTTCAGACACAATATCTGAATGCTACCAATGACCTGATGAACAGCCAGCGTAACTTTAAGAAGCAGAAGGACAATTATCTGCTTGCTGAAGATGTATATACCGTTACCATGGACCGTTATCGGGAAGGAATCGCCTCAATGACCGAAGTGTTGCAGGACGAAATGCGGATGAGCGAAGCCCAAAACAACTATATCAGTGCCCACTACAATTACCGGATAACCAATCTGACTTTGCTGAAGCTGACGGGACAGCTGGAGACGTTGAGCCCCTCAATTCATTAAAGAGGAAGATGAATAGAGCCCGTATTCAAGGACGGATGTATATATAATAATAAGTAAACAATATAATATAGAAAATATGGAAACAAAAGAGAACAATAACACCGCAAGTACCCACCAAGAAAAAGCACGGAAATTGAAGAAGCTTCGCCGTTGGCAAATCGTTGTCAGCCTATTAGGAATAGCTATCCTTATCTGGGGAATTATTCAAGTGGTCTGCCTCTTTTTGAACTACAAACGGACGGAAACCAGTAATGATGCACAGATTGAACAATACATATCTCCCGTCAATCTGCGCGCATCAGGATATATCAAGAAAATTTGTTTCACAGAACACCAAGAAGTACACAAAGGAGATACCTTACTTATATTGGACGACCGGGAATATAAAATCAGAGTCATGGAAGCTGAAGCTGCACTCAAGGATGCACAAGCCGGTGCCACAGTCATTGGTGCCACACTACAAACCACGCAAACTACAGCCTCTGTCTACGACGCCTCCATAGCAGAGATAGAAATCCGCCTTACCAAGCTGGAGAAAGACCGCCAACGATACCAGAATCTGGTGAAGAGAAACGCTGCCACCCCCATTCAATTGGAACAGATAGAAACCGAATATGCAGCTACCCACAAGAAGTTGGAAGCCGTGAAACGACAACAGAAAGCTGCCTTGTCGGGTGTGAACGAAGTGTCACATCGCCGTGGAAATACCGAAGCTGCCATACAACGGGCAACAGCCGCACTCGAAATGGCACGGCTGAACCTCTCCTACACCGTAGTAGTAGCTCCTTGTGATGGGAAATTGGGGCGGCGTACCCTTGAAGAAGGACAATTCATCACTGCCGGACAAACCATCACCTACATTCTGCCTGACACACAAAAGTGGATTATAGCCAACTACAAGGAAACCCAGATTGAGAATCTGCACTTGGGACAAGAAGTAGTCATTACCGTCGATGCCATCAGCGACAAAGAATTCAAAGGAAAAATCACTGCCATCTCCGGAGCCACCGGCTCCAAATATTCCCTAGTGCCCACGGATAATTCTGCCGGCAACTTCGTGAAGATACAGCAACGCATCCCAGTCCGCATCGACTTTACCGATTTGTCTAAAGAAGACAACAGTAGCCTTGCCGCCGGTATGATGGTAATAGTCAAAGCGAAAACAAAAAAATAGGGATTAAGGATTAGAGGTTAGGGATTAAGGCAACCAACTCCTTAATCCTTACCCCCTAATCCTTAATCTTTAACCCTTAATCCCTAACCCCTTAACCCTTATCCCCATGCCCTCATACCCCAAGAACTATCCTTTCTACAACTGGGTACCCAAACCGGTAGGTATCATCATCCTATTCGTATTCTTTTTGCCGATACTGACTGTGGGCGGTACCTACTCGGTGGCAAGCACCGAAATGATGAGCGAACTCGGCATCATTTCCGAGCATATCCAGTTTGCCAACTTCGCCACTTCCATTGGCATGGCAGCATTCTGCCCTTTTCTGTATAGGCTGGTAGTCATACGCCGGCAGAAAATGATGTGTCTGGCAGGATTCTCCCTGATGTACATCTTCAGTTATATCTGTGCCAAGACAGACAGTGTTTTCCTGCTGGCACTATGCAGCATCTTTATGGGATTCCTACGAATGGTACTGATGATGGTCAACCTCTTCACCCTCATAAAGTATGCAGGGCATATCGAGGCGTACGACAAAATTACACCCGGCAACGAGCCCACAACTGACGAAGGCTGGGACAAGCTGGACATCGAACGGAGTGCGGCACAACCTGCCATCTACCTATTCTTCATGGTACTGGGACAATTGGGAACCTCGCTCACCGCCTGGCTCGCCTTTGAGTACGAATGGCAGTACATACACTACTTTATGATGGGGCTACTATTACTTTGCATCCTCATCACATTCATCACTATGCCTTATCATAAATATACCACCCGCCGCTTCCCCATCAACCTCAAGCAGTTTGGCAATGCCTCCATCTTCTGCATCACACTGGCTTGCATTACCTACGTGCTTACTTATGGCAAAGTGCTCGACTGGTACGACGACCCAACCATACGATGGGCCACAGTCTGCGCCATCATTGCTGGTGGTATATTCCTCTACATCGAGTCTACCCAACGCAATCCTTACTATCAACTCGATGTATTCAAACTGCGCACCATCCGTATGGGTTTCCTATTCTATTTTCTGTTAATGGTACTGAATTCCAGCGCCATGTTTGTCAACGTATTCACAGGCATAGGCATGAAACTGGACAACTTTCAGAACGCCACCCTAGGCAACTGGTCCATGCTGGGCTACCTCATCGGCGGTATAGCCACCATCTGGCTCAGTGTGAAAGGCGTACACTTCAAATATCTCTTTGCCGCCGGTTTCCTTCTATTGGGGCTTTCCACCATGTTCATGTATTTCGAGGTACAAGGTGCAGGACTGTACGAACGGATGAAGTATCCGGTCATCATCCGTTCTACCGGTATGATGTTCCTCTATTCGCTGATTCCAACCTACGCCACCCAACGCATGCCTTACAAATATCTTTCTTCCTGGATATGCACCATGCTTACCGTACGCATGGTATTGGCTCCCAGCATCGGAGCCGCACTCTATACGAATGTACTGCAAGAACGCCAGCAGCACTACGTCACCCGCTATGCACAGAATGTAGACATGCTACACCCCGAAGCGTCCGCCTCGTTTACCCAAACTGTACAAGGTATGCAATATCAGGGAAAGAGCAAACAAGAAGCAATCAACATGGCTGCCATATCCACCAAAGGACGCATCCAAGTACAAGCCACTCTCTCTGCTATAAAGGAAATGGCAGGATGGACACTCTATGCCTGCCTGATTTGCATGATATTTGTGCTTGTCGTGCGGTATCCTAAACGAAAATTACTAACTTAGCGGACAATTTTCAGTACAACCTGTAATTTTGTCTGTTATGGATACCCAACAAGAACGTTTATCCCACTTGGACCACGCATTGTCAAACGGAGAAAACATTTGTAGTTCAGAAGGTATGCTCTGCTCCTTTCCCACCTCCCTGAAGAAACCTTTTATGATTAATGGAGCAGGACTGATAGTTTGCCGCCAGGGTAACTTCACCTTTTCGCTCAATATGAAAGTATTCTCGGCCCAGGCTGGCGAAACAGTTTTCATTCCGGAAGATTCCCTCTTCCAAGTGCTGAGCGAATCGGAAGACCTGCAACTATTCATATTCATTTACCAGATAGAACCGATAAGGGACATCATAGGCAATTCAGTGGCAACCATGTACCTATACATGCAGCTCCGGACCGAACCATGCTACGTATGGAACACCGGAGACGAAGAAGAAGTTCTGAAATACATGTCCTTACTGGACAATACCCTGCACTTAGACAACAACACCTTCAACGACAACGAACAAAGGCTGCTTCTGCTGGGACTCACATACCGCATCTGTTCCATTTACAACCGTAAACTGATGAACCTTAAAACAACGGTTGGCCACAAACATGAAATTTTTATCCGGCTGATTCAGTTGATAGATGCGCACTACACGGAAGAACGCGGTGTAGAGTTTTATGCAGACAAACTCTGCTTATCACCCAAATACCTCTCTGCACTATCCAAGTCCGTCTGCGGATTCACCGTGCAGGAACTGATATTCAAATCCATCATCCGCAAAAGCATCTCACTACTCAAGAACACCCAGAAAAATATCCAGGAAATCGCCGATTTCTTCAATTTTCCCAATGCTTCTTATTTTGGTACATTTTTCAAGAAACAAACAGGCATGTCTCCGCAACAGTACCGCAAAAAATAGAAAACGTTACGCTTTCAACCGGATAACGAAGCGGCTCCCCTTACCCAGCTCACTCTGAACAGTCAGTGTACCGCCATGCGCTTCCACAAAGTCTTTCGAAATGGAAAGTCCTAAGCCACTACCTTGCACTTTAGTGCCCGGCACTCGGAAATAACGGTCAAAAATGCTCTGGTGATAACGCGGGTCGATACCTTTTCCAAAATCCTGCACATACATTTCCACAAAATCCTCGTCATGCTTGGCGCCGATAACCACCCTCCCGTTCTCTTTGGAATAGCGGATAGCATTACTCAACAAATTGGTGAGTACCCAAGCAATCTTTTCGCTATCGACAAACAATTTAGGCATTTTTTCTTCCGGATACTCCACTTCTATCTGAATGCCGAATTTATCAGCCTGTACCTGATTAGCCTTGATGGCATACTCTATCAGTTCAATGGGCTTTGTTATTTTAGGCATCATCTGCAGTTTACCGGCTTCTACCTGCGTCATGTTCAGTAGTTCTCCGGTAATCCCAAGAAGGCGATCAGCATTTTCCTTAATGCTGTTCGATAATTGCTCCTGCTCGTCGTTCAACACCCCTACCCGTTTGTCCTCCAACAACTGCAGACTCATCAGAATAGCGGATATAGGCGTTTTCAGTTCATGAGAAATAGTCGAGATAAAAGTAGTCTTGGCACTATCCAATTCTTTGAATTCTGTAATATTTTTCAGTAAAATCACATCGCCAAGATTATGAGGTTCGTCATCATCAGCCTCTGCATTTATAATGGTAATGTAAGAAGCTTTAAAGTAACTCTCCTTATTGTCTGCATAAATCTTCAACGGTTCTTTCTTTTCACCCGGATTTACCAATTCACGAACTAAACGGCGGAGCAAATCATTCTTCAAAGAAAGCTCCTCAGCCGAACGGCGAATTACCTCTTCCCGTTTTAAATTCAGCACAGTTAAAGCCTCATTATTGATAAAGAGAATTTCCCTATTACGGTTCAAACCAATAATAGGTTCATCAATACTATTCACAATAGCCTCAAGAAATTTCTTAGCAGAAAGTATGTCGTTCAGCGTACTGGCGCGATACTCCGTCAGTCGTTCCGCCATCCGATTAAAACTATCAGCCACTTCACGAAATTCCTCGTGTCCACTCATATCCAGACGTTTCTCATAATTATGGTTCGCTATTTCAAGAATCCCACGCGTCAGTTCTTGAATAGGTTTGCTGATGGAACGGGGAAGCCATACCAACAATATGATACTGGCAAAAATACATACCCCACCTATCACAGAAATCCAGAGCAATGCACGTTGCAATCCCGGTACAGCAGCAGGACTATCCGGCTCTGTAGCCGTCAGTATCTGTAGATTCACCACAGAAAGAGCAACCAACAAAATAATCATTCCAGCCAATACCCCTACGCTGAGTATCAATTTTGTACGAATATTCATAATGTTCCTAAGAATTAATATTATGCAAGTATAATCAAATCTATGTTTACTTGTGCCAAATCACGCACAAATTTTCGGTATTTCAATATCATGAACAATGATTTCGGAAAAGAAAGTGACGGACTTCCCATGCAGACAGTTGTTATCTGTTTCTCCCTACAAGTATCAACAATGCTTCCCAGCACATCCGGCGATTGCACCTGAACGACCTCCCCTCCCAGTTCGGTCACCAATTTGAAGTGGTTCAATAAATACCTTTGATTTGCCAGACCGATGCGGTCAGTACTTTCTCTGGGAGTCTGCACATAAAGGGCAACAAACGAAGTATTGTAGCGGGTTGCCAGACGTGCAGCTTTACGAATGATGCGTCGTGGTGTTTTCTCGTTGCTGCTGATACATGCCAGAAATCTCTCATGACGGACTCCCACACTGGTAACCACTTCATTCTCCACTTTCTTTTCCACCCGTAAAGCCACCTCTTTTAAAGCCAGTTCACGTAATTGGAGAATATTTTCCGTTTTAAAGAAATTGTTCAAGGCAGTAGAGACCTTTTCCGGCTTGTAAATTTTTCCAGCTTTCAGACGGGCTATCAATTCTTCCGCAGTCAAGTCAATATTCACCACCTCATCTGCCTCTTGCAAAACGCTATCGGGAATACGTTCCTTCACCTCAATACCCGAGATGCCTTGTACTTCTTCATTGACACTCTCAATGTGCTGGATGTTAACGGCAGAAATCACATTGATACCCTCATCAAGCAAATCCATCACATCCTGCCAGCGTTTCTCATTCCGGCTACCTTCCACATTGGTATGTGCCAGTTCATCCACCACTACTATCTCAGGGTGTATCTGGATAATGGCATCCAAATCCATTTCTTCCAGCTCTTTTCCTTTATAGAATATCTTACGACGAGGAACAACGGGCAATCCTTCCAACATAGCATCCGTACCGGCACGCCCGTGTGTCTCTATATAGCCTATCTTCACATCTACTCCGTTGTCAAGTAACTCGTGTGCTTCCTGAAGCATACGATAAGATTTACCTACACCAGCAATCATGCCGATGTAGACTTTGAACTTGCCACGCCGCGACTTTTTAATCAAATCAAGAAAATGCTGTACGCTTTCTTCCCTACTCATTTCTTCTGTTTTTTTACTTGTCTTATATATGCCATATAACCCGTAACGATCATCACGACCGCCACGGGCATCCAACACTAATTCATGAGTTCTAAAGTTATATCTAAATAAATCATGGCCTTAAAGTAAAGCCGAATACCAGATGTGCATCTTCCATACGAGGGTTCCAAATGGCTTGTGCAAATACAGGTATTGAGAAACTGTCAGTAATCTTGATTTCCGTAATACCTTTCAGTGCCACATTGGTTACGGCAAATCCACTGTTAGGAACACCATATACTCCTACCCCAGCTTCATAAGGCAGAAATCCGCAAGTCAGGTTCAAATCTACAGACTTAACACTGAACGGATAGTTGAATTCAACATACGAAGAATAATTCTGCCTGCCTTTATCATCTTTGTCAGCTCCGGCAAACATAGTGTACCAAGCGATTGACAAAGGAAACTTTTCAACCGGCAATGTATAGGCTAATCCCGCTTCAAAGTGATGAGCTGTTTCGTGACTCTTAAAATTAAAATACTTTCTTGCTCCTTGTCCGCCCCACCACAAGCTGGCAACAGAAAAAGTTAGACCTGATTCTCCCAAAGCATAGGCAGCCGTCAAATCAATCTCCTTAGCCGCAGCCCCTTCTCCTGAAGAAACTCCGTCAAAATCGGTAGAGCCCCATGCCGTCAAAGAAAAATCACCGACCCCAAAACCCAAAGTGGGCTGAAAACTGACTCCCGTCTGGTAAAAGCCGCGCCAAACATAAGAACTGACTAAATCACCTTGTATTGTAAATTCCTGAGCTTGCACTTTGCCGGTTCCCATAAAACAAGCAGCTACCATACTCGCAAAAACTAGAATTGATATTTTTAAACTTTTCATATCCAACTATTTATTTACCATTACTAATCAATCGTTGAAAGGCAGGAAGGAAGTTTCGGCTCCCCCTGTAAAATGACAGTCTTTCGCTGCCTGAACAGAAATACTTCCGCTCCTGCCCATAACACATGACAAACACAACTAAAAAATTATTTATTCTGATCGGCTTCTTCTAATGCAATGTTCAGTTCCAGCACATTGACAGTTTCCGTACCAAACACCCCCAAAAAGGGTTTGCTGATGTTCTTGTCTACAATGGCTTTCACTTCAGCCTCGTTCATGCCACGTGCCTGAGCCACACGCTTCACTTGTACATAAGCACAAGCAGGTGTGATATGTGGGTCTAGACCGGAACCACTGGCGGTTACCATTTCAGCAGGCACATCCTTGCGGCTCAGATAAGGATGATGTACCAGAAAAGTATCGATACGGGCTTCCACTTCTGCCAGGTATTCATCGTTCGTAGGTCCCTTGTTACTACCACCCGAAGCATCGGCTGTATAATTACCCGCAGATGGGCGTCCCCAGAAATAAATATCTTGCGTAAACATCTGGCCTACATTGGCTGCACCTACCACTTTACCATTGAGTGTTGCCACCTCTGCATTTCCCTTGTTGGGACCGGCGAACTGTGCAAATATCCACAAGACAAGGATATAGAACAGAGAGAAAAATATGCAAAATGCAATTGTTATTTTAAATGATTTCCAAAGAGTTTTCATTTTATCCAAGTTTTAAAAAAACAGACTAACTATCATATCTATCAGTTTGATGCCGACAAACGGAGCAATGACGCCACCCACACCATAAATCAACAGATTGCGACGAAGTAGCGCACTGGCACCGATCGGCTTATACTGAACACCTTTCAAAGTCAACGGAATCAAGATAGGAATAATGATAGCGTTGAATATGACAGCCGAGAGAATGGCCGTTTCAGGGCTATGCAGTCCCATAATGTTCAGAGGAGCCAACTGAGGGATGGCTACCATAAACAAAGCAGGGATAATAGCAAAGTACTTGGCAACGTCGTTCGCAATGGAGAAGGTAGTCAACGTACCGCGTGTCATTAACAACTGTTTGCCAATCTCCACAATTTCAATCAGCTTCGTCGGATCGTTGTCAAGGTCCACCATGTTACCAGCTTCTTTGGCTGCCTGCGTACCGCTGTTCATTGCCACCCCCACATTAGCTTGTGCAAGGGCGGGAGCGTCGTTTGTACCGTCACCCATCATAGCCACCAGCTTACCGGCCTGCTGTTCTTTTTTGATATATTCCATCTTGTCTTCCGGCTTGGCTTCAGCAATGAAATCATCTACTCCAGCTTTCTCTGCAATATATTTGGCTGTCAAAGGGTTGTCACCGGTCACCATCACAGTTTTCACACCCATCCTGCGAAGACGCTCAAAACGTTCCTGAATGCCCGGTTTGATAATATCCTGCAACTCAATTACCCCAGTAACTTTCTGATTGACACATACCACCAGCGGAGTTCCACCGTTGCTGGTAATTACAGCAATCACCTCTTCAATCTCTTTCGGGAACTTGTTTCCGGCATTTTCCACAATCTTGCGAATAGCGTCGAATGCGCCTTTACGTATCTGAGTACCATCCTGCAAATCCACACCCGAACATTTTGTTTCGGCTGTAAACTTAATCATATGAGCACCGGTAGTATTCAAATCACGCATACGATGACCGTTTTCACGTCCCAGTTCAATGATAGACTTACCCTCCGGAGTCTCGTCAGAAAGTGAGGACAACAAGCAAGCCTCTACGAACAAATTCTCGTCAACACCCGAAGCCGAATGAAACTTAGTAGCTTTACGGTTACCGATTGTAATGGTGCCAGTCTTGTCTAGCAACAAGGTATCAATGTCACCGGCTGTTTCTACCGCCTTACCGGATTTTGTAATTACATTAGCGCGCAAAGCACGGTCCATCCCAGCAATGCCGATGGCAGAAAGCAGTCCGCCGATAGTAGTCGGTATCAAGCAGACAAACAAAGATATGATGGCTGCAATGGAGATATAAGTTCCCGGATGGTCAATATTCGTATAATCAGCCATAGGAATCAACGTTACACATACAATAACGAATACCAAAGTGAAACCAGCCAGAAGAATAGTCAATGCTATTTCGTTCGGAGTCTTCTGGCGAGTAGCGCCTTCTACCAAAGCAATCATCTTGTCAAGAAAGCTCTCACCCGGTTGCTGCGTCACCAATACCTTGATTTTATCAGAAAGAACTTTTGTACCACCAGTTACGGAACTCTTGTCACCACCGGCCTCACGGATAACCGGAGCAGATTCACCGGTAATGGCACTTTCGTCAATGGAGGCCAAACCTTCCACAATCTCACCGTCGGCAGGAATCGTATCTCCTGCTTCACAAATAAAATAGTCACCTTTCTTCAAACGTGAACTGCTAACGGTATGGATTTTACCGTCAACCAACACTTTAGCAGGAGTCTCTTCACGGGTTTTACGCAAACTGTCAGCTTGGGCCTTACCACGAGCTTCAGCGATGGCTTCAGCAAAATTAGCAAACAGTAACGTCACAAACAAGATGATGAATACCAATAAATTATATCCGAATGCTCCATATTCCGAAGTACCCAATGAAAGGAAACAGACAATCAGCATGACAACCGTTACGACTTCCACCGTAAACATAATTGGATTCTTTATCATCACCCGTGGATTTAGCTTCACGAATGATTGCTTCAAACTTTCCATTACTTGCTCCTTCTGAAACAGAGAAGCTGATTTATTATCTTTCATACCTATGAAATTACTTTTTACAAACTACTATTACAAACTGAAATGTTCAGCAATCGTACTCAATGCATGTGCCGGGAAGAATGACAAGGCAGCCACAATAAAGATAACGGCAAAAGTCATCACACCGAAAGTTACTGTATCTGTCTTCAGCGTACCGGCACTCTCCGGAACATATTTCTTTCCGGCCAACAGACCAGCAATGGCTACCTGACCTACGATAGGCAGGAAACGTCCTAAAATCAGCGTCCAGCCGGTAGTATAGTTCCAGAAGTAAGTATTGTCGCCCAATCCTTCGAAGCCAGAACCATTATTGGCCGCAGCCGAAGTATATTCATAAAGCTGCTCACTCAGTCCGTGGAAACTGGGATTATTCAACCAGCCGCCTTCACCTGCCACAAATTCAGGATAATGAGCGAACAAAAAGCAAGAAAGTGCCACACCGCCCAAGATGATAAGCGGATGAAGCAGTGCCACAATGGTAGCAATCTTCATTTCACGCGCCTCTACCTTCTTACCGAGAAATTCTGGAGTACGTCCCACCATCAGTCCACTGATGAATACGGCGATAATGATGAATGTATAATAGTTCATGAAACCTACACCCACACCTCCAAACCACGTATTAATCTGCATGTTCAGCATTTCCATCATACCGGAAAGAGGCATCGTTGAATCATGCATACCATTCACAGAGCCATTGGAAGTAACTGTAGTCACAATACTCCAAAGAGCAGTAGCAGCAGACCCTAAACGGACTTCTTTACCTTCCATTGCTCCATTGTCTTGAGCAATTCCCTTCTCATCAATGCGCGGATTACCTCCCATCTCCTGCGAAACATTGATGCAAACACCGACAAGAAAAGCAAAAAGCATTACGCTATAGATAGAGTAAGCCATCTTCTTACGTTTGATGTAAAAGCCGAGTGCAATCACCATAGACATTGGTATAATTAGGATAGACCAACATTCTGCAATATCTGTCAAGTAAGTAGGATTTTCCAACGGATGTGAAGAGTTACATCCAAAGTAACCGCCACCGTTCGTACCCAATTGCTTGATAGGAACAATCGCTGCCGTAGGACCTTGTGAAACCAACTGGGTTTGTCCTTCCATCGTCTGAACTTCCAGCTTACCATCAAATCCCATCGGAGTACCTTGTAGAATGAGGATGAAGCCCACAATCAACGAAAGCGGTAATAATACACGGGTACAGCTCAAAACCAAGAACTACCA
>ERZ779762.1515-NODE-1515-length-12769-cov-5.350244_pt1 | contig 12769 bp, 10 predicted proteins | sample MGYA00511887_ERZ779762 | MGnify/ENA primary metagenome ERZ779762 (study PRJEB29588, sample SAMEA2163052) | human gut metagenome | biome: human gut; feature: human-associated habitat; material: faeces | place: Denmark | collected 2008/2010 ...
TTATGGGTTGTACCCCTAAGAACCCCTTGCGGTTATGAGCGGACAAATAAAAGAAATGTTAGTCAATAACTCAAATCAAATTCAAAAAAATGGCAACAAAAAGCAGTATACATATCAAGCCTTGCAATATAACATCAAGCGAGGCTCATAACCGCAGGACTCCCGAATACATGCGTAACATCGGGGACTCCAAAATCTATATCGTACCCGAACTCTCTGCCGATAACGAGCAGTGGATAAATCCCAGTTTCGGCAATGTCGCTTTGCAGACGCATTATGACAACATCAAGCGTATGGTTAAGGAAAAGACCGGGCGTGCGATGCAGGAAAAGGAACGTGAACGCAAAGGCAAAAACGGAAAGATTATCAAGGTGGCCGGGTGCTCGCCCATCCGTGAAGGAGTATTGCTTATCAAAGCAGATACCACCTTGAATGATCTTCGCAGATTTTGTGATATATGCGAACAGCGTTGGGGTATCACTCCGATACAGATTTTCATACACAAGGATGAAGGGCATTGGCTCCCTGGCGAACCCGATGCAGGCGATAAGGAGAGCTTCAAAATTGGGGACAGATGGTTCAAACCGAACTACCATGCCCATATCGTTTTTGATTGGATGAACCACGACACAGGAAAGAGCTGCAAACTTAATGATAACGATATGATGGAAATACAGACATCAGCATCCGAGATTCTTGAAATGGAGCGAGGACAATCGAAAGCCGAGACAGGCAAGGAACATCTGGAACGTAACGACTTCATCCTTGAAAAACAGAAATCCGAACTCCGTAATTTGGATGCCGTAATGCGATACAAGGAGTATCAAGTGAAATGTGCCGAGCAGGAGGTTCAGGAAGCAGAGAGTATAACACAAGCCCTACGTGATGAAGCCCTGCAAAAAGAGAAGCAGAGTGAAATGCTCGATAAGGCTATCAGTGATAAACGCTCCAAATTGAACAAGGAGAAAGGAAACCAGTTGCTCGGAGCAGTTGCTGATTGGGCTACGGGAAAGTCCAAAGCCTTGAAAGGCGACATTGAGGACTTAAAATTTGACTTGGCGGAAGCACACGAAACCATAGCCGAAGAACGCAAACGGACGCAGGCTGAAACCGCCAAACTTGAAGCCTACAAGAAGACAGTTGCACAGCAGATGGAAAGTGCCGTTCGCAATGCCACACTCAAAAAGGACGATGAAATTAACAACTTGAAAGACCGCATTTCGTGGAGAGACAAGATGCTGGGGATGTTCACAAAAATCCTGATGCAAAGTAATGGCACCTTCAGAAAGGCAGTCGATTCAATCATCAACTTTGCCAAAGATACATATCGTAGTATCTTCAGCCGAGAGGAGGCAAAGACCATCAAGAGTGTGATGGAAGCCTTTGGTAAAAATAAGGAGGATTACAGAGCTATTGGAACTTTCCTCGTGTTCACGGCAGACAAAAAAGAGAACCTATCCAACAGCGAGTACCGCAAGGCTGTTCGCGAAGTGGATGATGTTGCTATCGGCAGATATGAACAGGCGCAGAAGCGTGGAAATTCTCTAAAACTGTAAGGATTTAGGTAAAAAAGCATGATTTTTGTAAAATATTTCTGCAATTATTTGTTATTAGAGACAAAAAGCATTACCTTTGTCTGCAAAATATGATGATCATCGGTTTGTGCCGAGTCAATGATAACAGAACCCGTTAGCATCTCGTAAGAACTGCTGGCGGGTCGCGTTTTATTACCGTGAAACAAATAGATGTACCACAGCATATATATTAAATGAGTGACTTATTGCACAAATAAGTGTGAACAGGCTAATCCACATAATACTATATCACCATTAGCATCAGAAAGTTCTTCCATTATATCACGCGAAATTTCCCATAAAACACTGTTTTCTACAGCATCCATCATAAGATGTGTTGGCTCTCGGTTAAAATAGCTGTCAATACACCAGACAACATCTTTTTCACATGCTAAATGTTCTATCACATCCTTATCATGCTTTAGGTAGTGCTGTCTAATAAATCCCTTTTCTATATAAAATAGGCAATTACAGATATCACCTTCATTTAGAATTATATCACCTTTTTGATATTTCTTAGGCTGAATAATATCTGCAAAAAGGCGAATATTCTCCAACTTAAGTTTGCGATTAGGGCATGTTTCAGCTATAATCTGTTTTGCAATGTCAAATTGAATACTCATAGGCTAAAGTTATTTATATCCAACATTTTGTTTCAATTTTGGGTTCAAGTCTATACTTTTTTGTGGAATAGGAAAAACTGTGGTATACCCATTTTTCTCATCAGCCAGTTGGACTCGCTGATCGTATGATTTGTGATAAACTCCAAAACGCACCATATCTTGTCGTCGCCAGCCTTCCCATACTAACTCCAACAAACGCTCTTTCAATATGTTCTCAAGCGTAGCTTCTCGATATGGCATACCAACACGACCTCGGACTTCGTTCAACTCCAACGAGCCATCCTCACCATTACGTACCTTTGCCTCGGACTTCATCAGGAGAGCATCGGCATAGCGGAATAGCACGATGTCGTTATCCGGTTGTCTACCGTCGGAATGTGAGGTCCTATCAACCTCATATTTTGCCATACGAGCACCAGCTGTCTTGACATAGGAGCTTCCCGTAAGATTCAACTTTAGCTCCAATGGGAAATACTCCAACTGCTGTCCATTGTCCATCATTACAGGCTTTCCATCAACCTCTACGATGCCGGCATAGAAGTTCTTTTCAAAGCGAGCATCTACATCATCTGTGCCGTATCCGTTGGCTAAGACTGTTGAGATATTGGCACTGGTACCATTTTCCGATGAGCCACCCAACGCACCGCCATGGTTGTAGTGTCGTGATCGGAAGAGATACCAGAACTGCGCAGCATAGAGGTTCTTATCCAACGGAATGGTGAATATGTTTTCGTTGGAGTTCTCGTTATGCACAGAGAAATTATAGCTATAATCGTCCTCCAACCGATAACCTACCTCGGCAAGTTTATTGCAATATTTGATACAGGTCTGCCAAGCGTTGAGTTTCTCACCATCGACGGTGAAAAATATCTCTTTACCGTTCCGTGGAACGCCATCAGTCCAATTATCATCACAATATATCTCGGCATTAAGAGCCAACTTAGCCAAAAGGAAATTAGCTACAGGTGTTGTTATACGACCATAGTAGTTACCCATCTTATTACTACGCTCATTTGGCAACAACTCGGCAACCTCCTGCAACTCATTCACGATAAAACGGAAAACCTCGCTACGCTCGCTCTGCACAACTTCATCCTGCGGTTGTTCATAGGATGTTACGATGGGCACTCTGCCATACATATCCATAATGTAGTAGTAGAAAAGTGCTCTCAGAGCTCGCACCTCAGCTTCGTAGGCCACTCTCTGCTCCTCAGATAGGTTATGGCTATACTTATCGATGATATGCAGAGATTTGTTCGATAACACAACAACCTTGTAGAGGTATTTCCAAGTATTGTAGAGTGGTAAATCATTAGGACTCCACTTATGCTGATACATATTCGCCCACAAACCTCCATCGTACCAGTCGCCACCACGAATAGGTATCATGGCTTCGTCTGTAGTAAGTGTGTTATAGTCATAAATCCCACGACAGGTCCCCTGTAAACCCTCACTGTCTGCATTGCCACCAATGTAATTGTAGAGCACAGCCACTGCATTAATATATATGTTGTTGGCATTGTTGTAAATGTCTTCTTCATAAAGTTGATCTCTAGGGTCTTCAGTAAGACAAGAGGTCATCATCGTTGCCAAAGCAACCATCAATATGTTTATATATCTTTTCATAACTGTAAGCGGTTAGAATTGAATACTAAGACCTAACGAATAGGTACGATATAAAGGATAGGTGCGTTTGTCGTCAATGCCCAAAGTGTTGCTTACTACATAACTGTTTATCATTGGAGTAAGACCGCTATAGCCTGTGATTGTTGCAAGGTTGCTAATGCCTGCCGAAAGACGCAATGACTTCACAGCCTTGGATTTCATTGGAATATTGTAGCCTATGGTAATATGTTCAATATTTACATAGTCACCTTTTTCCAACCAATAGTCTGAAACATTCTGATCAATAATATTTTTTTCAGGAGCACCCTTCAATACATTGTAGTCAGGGAATATAGACATATTGGTATAAGCCAAGCCCGTGCCATTGAATATCTTATGACCGAAAGCACCATTTATCTGCATGGCAATATCAAAGGACTTGTAACGGAAACTGATGTTTGATCCAATAGTTACCTTGGGGGTTGCCTGACCTGCTATATACCTGTCTCCGCCATCGCTAAAATCAATCTCGCCATCATCATTCAAATCTTCAATATCGTAACTGTAGCCACCAAGTTCATTTTCTTTAAGCCCTTTGCAGTGAGGTAGATAGAATACCCCCAATGGCTGACCTACAATCTGATATACTACATTATTGTCTCCACCGTTCTGACCTGCACCATAAAGCGAGCCAATCGGAGTAATATCTGAAGCTGTCATATGCATACCATTATACTCTCCACTAAGCGAAAGTAACTTATTCTTCTGGTAGGACATATTGAAGTTGATATTCATCTCCATATCCTTTCGTTGAATGGGAACTACCGAGATTCCTAGTTCGACACCCTGGTTAGACATCGAGCCGATATTTGCCATCAGTTTATCGAACGCAAAGGTCGGAACGGGAACATCATACTCATAGAGCATATCCGTTGTCTTTGAGTAATATAATTCCGAGGTAAGCATCAACCGATTATCCCATATACCTAAGTCAAAACCGATATTAAATGTTGAACGAGTCTCCCACTTAAGGTCCGGATTCGTGTTGCGTATACTTCCCATTGTTACGGTAGGTGCACCGTTGATGGATACGATACCATTCTCCTTTACGGTATTAAGTGTTGTATAGGATGTTATACCTCCAAGATTTCCTGACCGACCATATCCGGTTCTTAGTTTCAATATTGTTATAAAGTCAGTATCAGAGAGGAAGCCTTCTTTTTTTACATCCCAACCCAGTGATACTGATGGGAAGAATCCGAAAGTATTGTTATCGCTTACCATTGAAGAGCCATCTCCACGGAGTGCTGCCGCAATAGAATATCTATCCTTGTAACTATATGTGACACTACCCATTATTGAAGCAAGTGACGGGTCTTCATAGCTACTGCTCGTACCACCGAAAGGACGCGATGATGTTGCTCCGATGTTATTATAGGAGAAATCATTTGTTGTTATTCCTTTTGCCTGCACCCATAAACCAGTCCTTACCTGTTTAAGATATTCTGCGCCAACAACAGCATCAAGGTGTGAGTCTCCCCAAGCATTGTTATATGAGAGGGACACATTTGTAAAGTAGTCTTCACCCTTGAACTCTCCACGATAAACATTGCCTTGCGCCCACACCCATGTAGGACAAAATTGAGCATTTCCCGTAGATGAATATGAATAAGAGCCGAAAGCCGACAATATCAAATTGTCAAGGATATTAAATTTCAGCCCCAAATGTGTATTGAAATTCCGTTCTTCGGAGTCATTTTTCTCATAGAGGAGTGCTCCGGGGTGGTTGATGTGTGATGCAGCCGAGTTCTTCACCCAGTTGCCATTAACATCAGTTCCTGCTGGATATGTAGGATTCTGTGCAGCTGCCGAGTAAAACAGCATTCGTGTATCGAAAATGTCGTGTATCTTTGACGAGTAGCCATATACACCAAAATCGCCAACTAAGCGACCATCGAAAGCCTTTTGTGTAGCATCAAGTTTTACCACTAAATTTCGGTAATCGTTAACTTTGACAATTGTATTATGATCCATAAAACCGAACGATGCTCGATAGTTTGAGTTTTCCGAACCACCGCTAAAAGCCAAGTGATGCTGATGTATCAAGCCCGTACGAGTAATTACATCGTGAAAATTGGTGTTGTAGCCACCATTATTGTAATCTAATCCAAGTGCCTCTGCTGTAGCTATATACTCCGGGCCGTTGAGCATTTGCAGATGTTTATACATTGACTCGAATCCGTAGTTGCCATCATATGATATTTCGAAACCTCGCCCCGTTCCTTTCTTGGTCTTAATCTCAATTACACCTGAAGCACCACGGGAACCGTACATTGCCGTTTCGGTAGCATTCTTCAAAATAGTGAAACTCTCGATGTCTGCGGGATATATGGTAGATAGCGTAGCGATGTCAGATGTCACTCCGTCAATAATTACTAACGGGTCATTGCCACCCATAATGGATGTGGTACCACGCACACGGATACTATTCAGCATAGCGAGCCTGTCAGTCCCATTAGTGGTGACGTTCACACCGGCAGACTGACCACTCAATACATCCAAAGCATTATTCAATGGTCCCTTCTTGATATTCTCGGGCCTGATATGCTCTAATGATTTAGTCGCCGAAATGGTATCTTGTTTCTCTCTGATATTCTGTACTTGTGCATCAATTTTTTGAGCACTACAGATGAAGAACATTATGACAAGACAAAGACTGACTCTTCCCATCTTGATTCGTTAAATCTCTGTAGATTCCCCAGACCAGACAGTTAATAAATCTTATACGCAATGTATTATAAAGAGGGGGATTGGGAATCTGTACTATTTCCCTGCCTGTCCGTCCGCTTAGCCATTGTATATTTTTTTTCTGTTATTTCATATCAGTGATGCTGATAATCCAGGCAAGAACAGAGTAAACATCTACCTCTTTTATACATAAATCCTTTCCAAGGACTTTATAAGCGCAACCATTAACTACATTACATTACAAAGGTAACAATAATTTGTCATTTGAAGAAATTTAGAAAAAAGAAAAAGTCATTATGCGTGATATTTTTTATTTAATTACGACATTTATCAAATACAAAAAATCATAGAAGGACAAAAATCTTTAAATGATTTGATTATAAACAAACTTTAAATAGTTAAATTGCAATAATACTATACCATGGTTGTTCTTTACCTTAATGTAATACTACTGTTATATATCTGGTCATTTATCTCCTTTTGTCGGATGCAAAGGTTGCCAAACCTCTTTTAGAAAACGAAAAGTTCAAGCGGTAAACCATTTGGAGCAGTTTCGTCCTCCGTTGGAGAGTAAACAGCTCCAAAACCTTTTCTTATTCATCGGCTTGGCTGAAAACTGCATCCGGCAACGGAGATAAACGACTGACGAAATAATAGCATAAAACAGCATAGCCCCCCCTTAATAAGGCAATTTTATCAATGCTGTTTTCATTCTTTTCAGAGGACTATTATTTTCGACAGAGAGAAATTTGGCAAGCGGCAGATTTCACTCCCTCAAAAATAATAGATTTGAATTGCTGTCCTCTTGCCTTTATTGGAAATTGTAGTACCTTTGTAGTGGCTTGTGCGAACGAGCCAAGCAATGTGGAAAGATGGGAACATCGAACCATCAATAAAGTACCGAAAAGAGGGAAAATACCCTCTACCACCGCTCTTTGAGTGTTAAGAAATAATAAAAAGGTTAAATCTTCACCTTTTAGAATGTACCCCTAAAGGTTATGCCCATATTTCTGACTTATAACTCACAAAATATTGAGTAATAACTGGTTGCAAATACTATAATCTTTAAATTGTTTCTGTTGCAAAGTTACCCTCCTGCGTATTCGCTTTGCTGTATCATAATCACGGATAGCATTACCATTTTCATCTGAATTACCGCAAAGCATACCAGAAGAATTCCGAAATTTTTTCGAACGGTATCTTATCCATCCGGGTCATACAAGTCTACATGATTGGCTCCGGGAACGATATACAGTTCTTTCGGTTCGCTGGCTTCTTGATAGGCATCCTCACTGAAACAGCGCGAATGTGCATGCTCGCCTGCAATGAATAGCACGGGGCGTGGTGAAATCTCTTTAATCATGGCAAACGGATAGAAGTTCATCAATGCCGCCTGACTGGTAAAGCGTATACCTTGATAGCGCGGATGATAGCCACGCAAGGGGTTGCGATAGTAATCGAAAAACTCCTTCTGCACGGCATTGGCATTTCCCAGCAGTTTCTCCGGTGTGCCAAAGCGGATACGTGCTTCTCCCGTTTCTGCTTCCTTCCAACGTTGTTCGGCAACTTCATCCAACAGTTTGCGTCTTTGTTCATCCGTCATCGAATCCCCCAAACCGTTACGGGTGGCACGCCCCATATCATACATGCTCACGGTTGCCAATGCCTTGATGCGGGGGTCGAGAGAAGCCGCACAGACAGAGAACCCGCCGCTTCCGCAGATGCCAATCACACCGATACGGTTGCGGTCAATAAACGGTTGTAGTCCGAGCCAGTCTACAGAAGCACTGAAGTCTTCCACCAATGCGTCGGGCGATACCGTGTGACGCGGTTCTCCTCCACTTTCGCCTTGATAGGAAGCATCAAAAGCCAGAGTCACGTAGCCTCGCCGTGCCATTTCCTGTGCATAGAGTCCGCTACACTGTTCTTTCACAGCCCCGAACGGGTGTCCGATGATGAGGGCTGCATAGTGTTGCGCTTCATTGAAATCCTTCGGGAGGTACATTTCGGCGCAAAGCATGATATCATACCTGTTTTTATAAAAGACCTTACGGACAGTAATTGTCGGATCTGTTTGAAAAGTCTTTGCCGGTTCATCGGATTCAGAAAGCACCATTCCGTTCCGACAGCGTGCCGCCATGATAAGTACTTCGTCTATCTGAGCCTGTGTCACGCCGTTGTGCTTGGCATGGGCAATGTGAGTATTCAACTCATTCTTCACGCCGTCCAACACCGACAAGGCAGCCACAGTAGACAGTTCACGGGTACGCCAGTCGAGATTGTCACGGCTGAATATGTCACCGAACAGATGAGCTTTCAGAAATTGGTCCAATGCCGGAGCAAATGTCAGCACTTCTCCTAGTGCCGGACGACCGAACAGTTTCAGCTGGTTTTGTCCACCGACAACAAACATATCCGAACTCTTTACCGGAGAAGGCTCCCGTCCGGCTTCATCCTTTATGCCTTGTGCTGCACGCTCTTTGGTGAGATTCATCAGCGTAACCAATGCACCCATGCTGCGTGGAAAGCCGCAATAGGCATAGAGCTGGGTAAGTACTTCTTTTTCTTCGCTCACGGTCAGCCCACAGTCAAGTCCTCTGGCAAGGATCACTTTGAGGCTGTCCTGATTGCCACGTGCGGCATACATACTGATGGCGGCAATACTTTGTTCTTTCTTGCTTAACATATTGTCCTTGTTTTGTGCCTGCGTATAAACGATACAGCATATCAGGCAGGCGATGGTTGTAATTAACTTGTTCATATTGCTTTCTGTTTAGTGATGAATTTATAAGAACTTGACAAACGCCGGTCTTTCCAGTCGGATATTTTTTCCCGTATTCTTCAGTAACCCCGTATTTCGGTTTCTTTCGAATATCTGTATGCAGTTGGCATCCCTGCAAACCACTGCCAAATAGCAACCATCCGGAGAGATGGCAAAACTTCGCGGATAAAGACCTGTTGGCTGAAATCCTATTTGAACCAATGTTCCTTTTTGGGAATCAATGGAATAAACAATTATGCCATCTTCTTTCAAGTGCTTGGAAGCATAGAGGAATTTGCCATCGGATGAAACATGGATATCTGCATTTCCCTCTGCAACGAAAGGGTCGCAGACAATTGTTTGTAAACGTTCCAACTTGCCTTCATTATAGGAGAATACAGTTATTTTACCCGAGAGTTCACTGATGAGATAAGCAAATCTGCCATTCGGGTGAAAACATATATGTCGAGGTCCTGAGCCGGAATCCATCTGTATGCGGACTACTCTTGATTCATCCAACAGAGAATGAGCCTTACCTGCTTCCGGTCGTTTGCCTATCGGAAACAGATAGATACAATCTGTTCCCAAATCGGTAGCAAGAAGGAATTTGCCATCAGGTGTAAAGGTCACGCAATGCAGATGCGATTGTTCCTGCCTTTTTTTATTCGGCCCATTTCCAGCAAAACGAATTATTTTTGTATCACGTTGCAACTTTCCTTTCTTATCCTGTGAGAATACCGTGATGCTGCCACCCTTATAATTTGCTGTCAGAACAAAGTATTCCTTTGGACTGAGAGTAATATAAATAGGAAGTTCACCGTCTGTAGATTGCGAGTTAAGCAGAGACAGCAGACCACTTTCCTTATCAAAAAGCAAAGCATTGGCAGTCGAACTTTTCCCTTCATCATCGCCTATGGCATAAATTCGATTACCAGTGCTATCAGATGTAAGGAAAGCAGGATTTGAAATCCCTCTCAGCCCACACGGATAGTCGACATCGGCAGTTTGTCCGTCAAACCGGTACATTCTGACACCTTCTTCGTCTGGCTTCATATAACATCCTACCAACAGAAATTTTGCATAAGTTCCCTTATCCGGGACATCTTCGGTTGACCGCGCTTGAATCGTAGTGAAGCTAAGCCATAAGATTAACATGACAAATAAAGCTTTTGGTTTCATCTTATTTACCTTTTTGGTTTCACTTGCAAAATTACAGCATTCACATACTGAAGATTAGACCTCAATCACTGATAAAATTACCACTTTCATCGGGCTTGGACCGGGTTAAATGTTATCTGTGAAAATGGTAAGACAGTCTGTGATTAGGGTTATATGTTCGTTGATTGAATGAACTAACTTTGTCGTCATGGAATAAAATAAATAAGGGATAGAAAAGAAACAGCTGTTCCTCAGACAGCAATGTCAATATAAATACTTATTTTTGTAAAAAACAAAAGGATGGTTATGGGAGATATAACAAGAATAGATACAGTTCAGCAGTACTGCGACCTTTTCGAAGTCGAAGCTCTGCACCCGTTGGTCAGCGTTGTGAATTGTTACGAGGTGCAGCCCATCAGACACTCAAAGAAACTGTACAACATTTATGCTGTGTTGCTGAAAGATACTGACTGCGGTACGATGAATTATGGACGGAGCCTCTATGACTATGAAAAAGGCTCCATGCTGTTTATCGCTCCGGGGCAGGTAATGGGTTCTGACGATGATGGCAGTCTGCACCAGCCGGCCGGATGGGCCCTGATGTTCCATCCCGAACTATTGCGCGGTACTTCCCTTGCACATATAATAAAAGAGTATTCTTATTTCTCATATAATGCCAACGAAGCACTGCACCTGTCAGAACAGGAGCGCAAAGTAGTCATTGAATGTATAAACAATGTAGCAGAAGAATTGAGGCATCCTATTGACAAGCACAGCCGTTCTTTGATTATTGATACCATGAAGCTTCTCCTTGACCGCTGCATCCGCTTTTATGACCGCCAGTTCATTACAAGGGAAAATGCCAACAACGATTTGTTGGCGCGTTTTGAATTGTTGCTCAATAATTACTATCATTCTGCCTTGCCAACGAGTAAAGGTATTCCGACGGTACAGTATTGCGCTGACCAACTGTGTCTTTCCACCAATTATTTCAGTGACCTGGTAAAAAAGGAAACCGGTATGTCAGCAATCAAGCATATCCAGCAAAAAATTATGGATATAGCCAAAGAGCGCATCATGAACACGCAAAAAAGTATCAGTCAAATCTCAGATGAAATGGGTTTCCAATACCCGCAACATTTCACACGTTGGTTCAAGAAGATGGAAGGTTGCACACCGAACGAATATCGCAATGAAATTATAAAACAAGCGATAAACTAACTGGTCTTATCATCATTTATTCGTAGAGTCTCTTACAAATAATACTCTGGATATAACCAACAAAGCAATTAATGAACAACTTTGAAATCTTGAACCGATAAACAAAAAAGTTTGATGATCTCCTGCATACACTTTTCCCATCGGATGAACAGCTGTTGTCCGGTCTTTTTCCTGCGGTAAGTCAGGATTCCGTTCGCAATGTCTCCCTTTTTCAGATAAGCCATGTCCACAAAGGACATCCCCCGTGTGTAAAAGCAGAACAGGAACATGTCACGTGCGAAATCAAGGTGGGGTTTCAGGGACAAGTCCAGTCTTTTGATACGCCTGATATCATTTAAATGAATGGCCCGTTTCAAGGTCTTTTCCACACCTGTATAAACAGACTTGAACAGGTTCCGCTGTCCGGTCAGTCCGTTCTCCACCGCACGGTTGTAGACCGCTTTCAGAATGCGCATGTAGAACGAGATTGTATTGGGTGAGTTCCCCCTGTTTTTCAGATAAGCCTCGTATTCCATGAGCAAGTCAGAGCTAAGTTCGCCAAACAGTATATCGCTACCTTTCATAAAACTGCTGAAACTTTTGAGCGCGGCTGTATAGGTTTCAGAGGTCCGTATCTTTCCCAAACGTTTCAGCCTTACTATCTGTTGCCGGATATAGTCGTTAAACGAAGGTTCTTGTCCGCTGTCATGGAAACGTATGACGATATCATCCGCTGTAAACGGACCGGATTGGCTTAATGTCCTGATAGCCTTTTCCAGTCGGATTTTGTCCCGTCTTATCCGTTCCCCTACCGATAGAAGATAATTGTCCCGTTCCATCCCTGCAGGGTGTTGACAGGGAATGACCGCTTCGGAACGTTGGTCCCATTCCGAAGCGAAAAGTTTGTATCCGGTACTGATCTGCCTGACCACACGGTTATGAATCACCTGATAATACAGTGCGCCCTCCCTGCCTTCCGCGGACGAGGACCTGAATTTGGTTCTGATTGTTGCCATAGTGCAGTCATTTTGAATTGGGATTGTCCAGTTGCTTCCTGATTTCCTGTGCCTCCCTGAACAGCCGGTGCGCCAGACTGTCCT
>ERZ779762.1518-NODE-1518-length-12757-cov-2.814990_pt1 | contig 12757 bp, 9 predicted proteins | sample MGYA00511887_ERZ779762 | MGnify/ENA primary metagenome ERZ779762 (study PRJEB29588, sample SAMEA2163052) | human gut metagenome | biome: human gut; feature: human-associated habitat; material: faeces | place: Denmark | collected 2008/2010 ...
TATCTTGCCGAGATGGGGCAGGGAACCAGAAGTGAAATCAAAAAGCTGATCCGCAGCGGACGTGTTATGGTTGATGGAGAGACGGTGAAAAAACCGGAACTTAAAATCGATGAGACCACACAGAAAGTAAGTCTTGACGGAAAACAGATTGGATACGCTAAAAAAGAGTATTATATGCTCCATAAACCTGCAGGTGTTATTTCCGCAACAAAAGATGACCGGGACAAGACAGTTCTGGATCTGATCACAGATAAAAAAAGAAATGATCTGTTCCCGGTAGGACGTCTGGATAAGGACACGGAAGGTCTGCTTATCCTGACCAATGACGGTGCGATGGCACACCGGCTTTTGTCCCCGAAGTTTCATGTAGAAAAGACATATCTGGTGCAATTAAATATACCGGTAAGTGAAGAGGATGTCATACGCATGAAAGAGGGGGTAGACATTGGAGAGAAGCGGTTGACGAAACCGGCAGAGATGAAAATTCTGGCAGAGAAAGAATGCCTTCTTACGATCACAGAGGGAAAATTTCATCAGGTCAAGCGGATGTTTCATCAATTGGGAAAAGAAGTTGTCTATCTGAAACGTGTGGAGATGGCAGGGATCCGGCTGGGGGATTCGCTGGAAAAAGGACAGTGGCGGCAGCTGACGGAAAAAGAAATTGAAAAGTTAAAGGAGCAGGCAGATGGCAAAAAAGAAATATTATGCAGTGAAGAAAGGAAAAACACCGGGAATCTATCTGACATGGGATGACTGCAAGGCACAGACGGAGGGATATTCCGGTGCAATTTACAAAAGTTTCCAGTCGATGGAAGAGGCAGAACAGTTTGTCCGGGGAATGGCAGCAGCCGACGGTGGAAATGTTGAGGAAAGCGGAGCAGAAGCGGAGAAGATGGAGGAAGATACTGCCGTTGCTTATGTGGATGGAAGTTACAATGTCACGACCGGCGAGTACAGTTGTGGTGTCGTATTTTTGTATGAGGGAAAAGAAGAGACGATGGCGCAAAAAGGAGAAGACGAAGAACTGGCACAGATGCGGAATGTGGCAGGAGAGATACTGGGGTCACAGCTTGCGATGGAACTTGCGGTCAGACGCGGCATCCGGAAGATAAAAATTTATCATGATTATCAGGGAATCGCTTCGTGGTGCCTGGGGGAATGGAAGACAAACAAAGAGGGAACGAAAGCTTATAAAAAATATTATGATTCGGTGCAGGACAAATTGCAGGTGACCTTTGTCAAGGTAAAAGGCCACTCCGGCGACCATTACAATGATATGGCGGATGAGTTGGCGAAGAGCATAATATTTTAACACTTAATTCACACTTTTTTGACGTTCTATTCAATTTTTTAAGATATGATAGAAAATAGATAGGAAGTGATAGCTTTGAAAAATGTATTGAGTCGTTTAACAACGAAAAAAGAAGGGGACATCGAAGTGGTTAATGTCATTCCGGAGGATGGAAATGAAATATATCTGCCACAGACCGGTGACCTTTTAGATATGGAAAAACAGTACCGCCAGATCATGTTCTTTTATGAGGCGGGCATACAGCAGGTGACGGCGAAACTGGAAATATTGAATAAAGAATTCCAGTACTGCAATGACCGGAATCCAATCGAAAATATTAAGAGCCGTGTGAAATCGGCAGACAGCATCATCGGGAAGATGAAGAAAAAGGGACTGCCGCTTACAATCAGCTGTATGATGGGAAATATCCATGATATCGCAGGGGTGCGTGTGATCTGCCCGTTCATAACAGATGTCTACCATGTGGCGGCGATGCTGATGAATCAGACAGATGTGGAAGTTATCCGTGTCAAAGATTACATAGAGCATCCGAAGGATAATGGATATCGAAGTCTGCATGTGATCGTTATGGTGGATGTTTTCTTTTCGGATGAGAAGAAAAAGGTTCCGATTGAGATACAATTTCGTACGATTGCGATGAATTTCTGGGCAAGTACGGAGCACCAGCTTCGTTATAAAAAAGAAGAGAATTTTACGCCGGAGATGCACAAGCAGTTAAAGCGGTGTGCCGATCTGATGGCGCGCGCGGACCGCAAGATGCAGCGGCTGGCAGAACAATGTCAAACGGAGGAGGGCCGGTAAAAGCCTTCCTCCGTTTTGTATCACATATTTTACTATTTTGCGTTTTTCTTTGCTTCTTTACAAAACTGCATTTGTGAGCAGACTGCGGCACGTCCACGGCGGTCTGCTTTTTTATAGCAGCCTCCATATACCTTCACGAGACCGTCTTTTTCCGGATCAATAAGTCCGTCCGGCTGAAGAAGATGTGCCTTTGTATTATCTTCCAACTGCGTATGAAGAATATGAACAATTTCCTTTTTCAGATCCGGATCTTCTACCGGGAAAAGGATTTCGACACGTTTATCGAGATTTCGCGGCATCCAGTCAGCGCTTCCCATGTAAATCTCCGGACTGCCGCCATTTTCAAAATAAAAAATGCGGGAATGTTCCAAAAATGTGCCGACGATCGAACGTACCTGAATGGTTTCACTCATGCCGGGAACGCCTTGCTTCAGGCAGCAGATACCACGGACAATCAGTTCAATCTGAACACCGGCAGCAGAAGCTTCATAAAGGGCATTGATGATACCGGCATCGCACAGAGAGTTCATCTTTGCGACAATACGTGCCGGTTTTCCCATTGCGGCATAGTCACGTTCGCGGTTGATCAGTTCAACGAAGCGTGTGCGGAGCCAGGTTGGAGCCAGTGCCAGTTTATTCCACGAAAGCGGTTCCGAATATCCCGAAAGCATGTTAAATACCGCGGTTGCATCTTCGCCATAGGCACGTTTGCACGTAAACATACCCATATCGGTATAAAGTTTTGCCGTCGAATCGTTATAGTTACCGGTTCCCAGATGGACATAGCGGCGGATACCTTCCTCTTCACGCCGTACGACAAGAGTGATCTTACTATGTGTCTTTAACCCAACCAGACCATAAATAACATGGCAGCCGGCTTTTTCCAGTTTTCTCGCCCAGACAATATTATTTTCCTCATCAAAACGGGCTTTCAATTCGACCAGAACCGTAACCTGCTTTCCGTTTTCTGCCGCCTGCGCTAACGAGGCAATGATCGGAGAATTGCTGCTGACGCGGTACAAGGTCTGTTTGATCGCAAGAACATCCGGGTCTTTGGCGGCAAACCGCACAAAATTAACAACCGGATCAAAGGTTTCGTAAGGATGGTGGAGCAGGATATCTTTCTGGCGGATCTGTTCAAAGAGATCTTCGTCCATATTAAGTCCTTTTGGAGGCTGTGGGGTATAAGGTTCTTCTTTCAGATGATCGAAGCCCTCCATGCCATACACCTTCATCAGAAATGTAAGGTCAAGCGGACCGCGGATGGTGAAAATATCTTCCTGCTGGATCTGCAATTCTTTTTTTAATATCTTTAGCAGGCGTTTGTCAATTCCCTGCTCGACTTCCAGACGGATTGCCTCGCCCCATTGCCGTTTCTTTAACTGCCGTTCAATCTCGATGAGGAGATCCGCAGCTTCGTCTTCGTCAATGGTAAGATCGGCATTTCGCATGACGCGGTATGGCGTTGCATCCAATACTTTATAATTTAAAAACAATTTCTGTATGTTCTTTTCAATGATCTGCTCCAGAAGAATGATGCTCGTTTCGCCTTCTTTCTCAGAAGGGATCGTGACAATTCTTGGAAGCACAGAAGGAACCTGAACGGTGGCAAAATCAATGGTACCTTTCCGCTTTTTATCCATTAAAAGAGCCGCGATATTCAGTGACTTATTGCGGATCAATGGAAACGGGCGGGAAGAATCTACTGCCATCGGTGTCAGTACCGGATAAACTTCACGCATAAAATACCGGTCTACGTATTCCGCCTGTTCCGCGTTCAGAGCCTCATACTGGGTTACAATCGTCAATCCATTGTGTTTGAGAGCCGGCAGGAAAGAGCGGTTGTATGTGTTGTACTGTTTTTCTACCAGTTCATGCGTTCCGGTGGAAATGATCGCAAGCTGCTCTTTGGGAGTAAGCCCCGCGATATCTTTTTTCGTATATTTTGCGTGTACCATGTCTTTGAGAGAAGCCACGCGGATCATGAAAAATTCATCCAGATTGGATGCGGTAATACTTAAAAATTTCAAGCGCTCCATAAGTGGAATCGTTTTATCACGTGCTTCCGAAAGAACGCGGTAATTAAATCCGAGCCAGCTTAGCTCGCGGTTGTAAAATTTTGTCATTTCATCAACCCCTCTTTCTTTTTTAATACCGGACGGATGCCGAATACTTCTTCAAAGACATCCGCTTTCCGGTGAAACAGTCCTTTTTCTAATGTAATATCCTGCAAGGTGTATGCCGTGATCTGCAAAGAGTTTTCTTTGAGATTCATACATACTTTCTGAATCCTCTGATGATTGCTCTTATCAAGGACATTTGCCAGTTTCAGAATCGCACAAAGTTTAACGATGGTAATGTACTGGTCTTTGGTAATCTCTTCCTCATCAATATCCTGATAATCCGGAAAATATTCATTATTGTACCGTACAATATTTGCAACCATAACACGTTCAATGTGCGAAATTCCGATAATTTCCGTACTCATAATGATCTTATAGGAATTTTCCCGTGTCTGTGCCATATTGACAAAAGCACCACAGCTGTGTAAGATTACCGCAATCTGTAAGAGCAGGCGTTCGCGCTTGCCAAGTCCGTGAAGTTTCCGGATATTGTCAAATATTTCTGTGGCAAGATAGACTACATTTTCAATATGTGCCATGTCACATTGGTAACGAATGGCAATATTTTTTGCCGATTCGATAATGTCTTTGGAAAAATCATGAGCAGGCCGTATCTTTTCCCGGCGTTCTGCGTAATCTGCGACCATGCTGTCACACAGATCAATGGCGGACAGATAGAGGTCATTGCATTTGGTAAGGGCGCCGATCTTTCTGAACAAAAGCAGGGTCGGCAGGATCTGATCCATATGTGCAAGTCCAAGATGGCTTGCATTTTTGATCTTTTCAAAATCTTTCCGCGAGATCAATCCCTGAAAATCCGGATCTCTCTCGGACAGCCGTGCCTTGATCTCCGGCAGATTGCTTCCGACGGCGATGATGTGACGCACCTTTTTCTGACTGAGATACAGATTGTAAAAAGTTGTCAGATCTTTATCCAGATAATCTAAAATCAACTCATTGTAATGAAATACTTCGGATTCCATTGTGTGGAGCAGTTCGTTGATCCGGGTCGAACCAAGTTTCAGATTCTGGGTAAATTCCAATACGCCGTGGCGGAAAAAGGAAAATTGTACGCTGCCGGCACTCATATCCACGATCAGAGCGCCTTCGTCGATCAGATCGTCAAAGTAGGACTCCTTCATGGAAATGGCTTTATAATACAAAAAGCGCTGCTCGCTGTTACTCAGAATTTTTACTTTGATATCGGTCTGTAATTTAATCTGATCCAGCACAATCAGACGATTGGAAGCCTCACGCAGGGCATCGCCGCTGTATGCCTGATAAGAAGTGACCTGATATTCTTCCATAATTTTTTTGAAATCTTTTAATACCCGGCAGATTTCCGATAATGTCTTATATGTGATCTGATGTTTGGCAAAAATTTCCGATCCAATTGACAATTTATGGCGGATATGAGTAAGCTCAATGATTCCTTTTTCTTTCGATACTTCGTAAATTTTCATGGAAAGACCGTTGGAGCCGACGTCAATCGCTGCATACGTAGTAATTATCATGGAAGTGCCTCCCTTCATTTATGATTGTTTAGTAGTAACTATTCCGGATTTACAACCCAATGTGCAGAATAGTTATATTATTGTATTATTATAATATTTTTTTGTAAAAATGACTAGTATTTTATGTAAAAATCAGATAAAATATATGTGTATATTACGACGAAATTCGTGGATATGATGTTGGAAAGAGAGGAATCAAAATGAAGACGAGTGATTTTTTCTTTGATCTGCCAAAAGAACTGATCGCACAAGATCCCCTGGAGGATCGGAGTGCGTCCCGTCTGATGGTGCTTCATCGAAAAACAGGAACGATTGAACATAAACATTTTACGGATATTATTGACTATCTGAATCCGGGAGACTGTCTGGTGCGGAATAATACAAAAGTAATCCCGGCGAGATTATATGGAACAAGAGAAGATACGGGAGCGGTCATTGAACTGCTCTTATTAAAAAGAAAAAAAGATGACATCTGGGAAACATTGGTAAAACCCGGGAAAAAGGCGCGGACCGGTGCCCGTATTTCGTTTGGAGAAGGACTTTTGAAAGGCGAGATCATCGATGTGCTGGAGGACGGAAACCGTCTGATCCGGTTTTCCTACGAGGGAATTTTCGAGGAAATTCTGGATCAGCTTGGACAGATGCCGCTTCCACCGTATATTACCCATAAATTGGAAGATAAAAACCGGTATCAGACCGTGTATGCCAAATACGACGGATCTGCGGCTGCGCCGACAGCCGGACTTCATTTTACCAATGAATTGTTCGAAAAATTGGAGAAAAAAGGCGTGATCGTTGCCAATGTTACGCTGCATGTGGGGCTTGGTACATTCCGACCGGTAAAAGTGGACGATGTGACAAAGCATCATATGCACTCGGAACATTATTTTATTGAACCGGAAGAGGCGGAGAAGATACGAAAAGCCAAAGAAAACGGCGGCCGTATTATCTGCGTCGGAACGACAAGCTGCCGTACGTTGGAATCGGCGGCAGACGAGAACGGAAATATCAAAGCCTGTGAGGGGGATACGGAGATTTTTATCTATCCGGGATATTCCTTTAAGATCATGGATGAATTGATCACCAATTTCCATCTGCCGGAATCCACGCTTTTGATGCTGGTTTCTGCGCTTGCCGGAAAAGATTTTATTATGAAGGCTTATGAGGAGGCAGTAAAGGAACGGTATCGATTCTTTTCCTTTGGAGATGCTATGTTTATAACGGATTGATTGTCCGGAGGCAAATGTGCAGCAATGGTATTCCACGTGGCTGTGCATTTGAGGGTCAGATTTGTGACAAGGAGGGAGCTTTATGAGAGATAAGAAAATGTTGTTTATATACAATCCATGTGCCGGAAAAGGGACGATGAAGTCAAAACTTTCCGATGTGATGGAGACCTTTATGCGTGCTGATTACGAAGTGACTGTTTATGCGACCCAGCGGGAGAGGGAAGCGACGGAACTGGTTATGGAACTGGGTGGCAAATACGACCGCATCGTCTGTTCCGGGGGAGACGGAACGCTTCACGAGGTGACGCAGGGACTCATGAATATGCCGGCGGAGAGCCGCCCGGTGTGCGGTTACATTCCAACGGGAACGGTCAATGATTTTGCCAAAGGTCTGAAACTTCCGACACGTGTTCGGAATGCAGCCAAGACGGCGGTTACCGACAAAATCAAGCCAATGGATATTGGTCTGATGAATGGAGAAGTATTTACGTATGTAGCGGCATTTGGTGCATTTACGTCTGTTTCCTATGAGACTCCGCAGGCATTTAAAAACCTGCTGGGACGCGCCGCCTACATCGTGGAAGGCATGGGACAGGTGGGAAATATCAAAGCCTATCCAATGACGATAGAGACAAAAAATGGAAAAATCACGGATGAGTTTTTATTTGGAATGGTCAGCAATGCGAAAAGTGTAGGTGGGTTTACTTTCTTTAAAAAAGGACAGGTTTCGCTCAATGACGGCGAATTTGAAGGAGTATTTATCCGTAAGCCGAAGAATCCGCAGGAATTGCAGGCAGTGATCAATTCCTTTGTGACATTGAAGCCAAACGACCAGATTCTTGGTGTGCACAGCAACTATTTCCGCATCACTTCCGATCAGGAGGTCGCGTATACGTTAGATGGCGAGAATGGCGGCAGTCACAAAAAGGTGGAAATCGAGTGCTGCTATCGTCCGATTGAGTATGTGTGCGGATAGAAAAATATGACTTTATTTTGCCAAACTTTGGACAAAAAACTGTCAAAGTGATCGATTATACTAAGTATTGTAAATAAAAAGTAGCAGTTTGTTAGATCAGATAGTTACGGAAAAAAAGATAGACAGGAGGAACTTTAACCATGAGAAAGTTTTTTAAGAAAATGTGCATAGGCGCATGTGGGCTTATGTTTGTACCAATTTTAGCAATGGTGCCGGTAAATGCTGAAAATGCACCGGCTGCTCAGGTGCCGATGGCAGCGACAGGAAGTATTGAAGGAACACCAGCACCATCGGTTTCCCCATCTGCCAGTCCGGCAGCAACGGCAACAGCATCGGCAGCACCAACAGCCACACCGGTTGTAGCAGCATTTAAGACCCTGATTCCGGATGATAATTTCCGAAAAGCAGTAAATGAGCTCATTTTTGGTGGCGCAGTAAAGGATAACGAAAATCTGACCGCGGAGATGCAGGCCAAAATTGCGGAGTACACCGGTAAACTTGACATCAGCGGAAAAGAGATCACCAATCTTTTGGGAATCCAGTATTTTACAGGGATTACAGAACTTGACTGCTCCCATAATAACATTGCATTGCTTGATCTTTCCAAACTGCCAAATCTTACAAATGTAAAAGCAGATTACAATGATCTTGCTGATGTAACATTGGCAAAAGATGGAAAGCCAGAGACTTTGAATCTTGCCAATAACAATCTGGCAACATTGAATCTTGCCGGCTATACTACGGTAAAATCACTTGATGTAAGCAATAATAAACTGACAACATTGAATCTTGCCGGTTTGTATCAGCTCACAACACTGGATTGCAGCGACAATGCACTTTCCAGTTTTGGTGTGGAAGGTCTTGTCGGACTTGAGACATTGATCTCGGATGGAAATGCGGTTTTGGCAATGAATGTTTCTTCTTTGAAAAACCTGAAAGTTCTGGAAAATCGTAAGAGCGAGATCACTTTGAAACTTCAGAAAGTTTCCACCAGTGACGCCGGTGTTGTTCTTCCTGTGGGAGCATCAAAACCAATCGCTATATCTGACAAAGGAACTTACAAACAAGCAGAGCGTGCAATTATCTGGAATAAAGCAACAGATGTACCATCTTCCTTTACGTATACATACCAGATTACAGGAAGTAAACAAGTGGTAACCGTAACCGTAAATGTTGATAAGACAGAGATGGTAAGCAATGTTCTTTCTCTGGATAAAGTAACGACTTTGACGACAAAGAGTAAAGCCTATAATAAGGTAACATTGACATGGAGCGGTGTGGATGGAGCTACAGGATATCGTGTATATCGTTCCACATCCAAGACAAGTGGATTTAAGAAGATCAAATCCATTACCTCCAGTTCAAAAGTAACCTATACAAATTCCAATATCTCCTGCGGTACAACATACTACTATAAAGTACGTGCTTACCGTCTGGTAGATGGAAATTACTACTTTGGTGCTTATTCACCGGTAGTCAGTGCAAAAGCAAAACCGGCGACACCGGCTTCTTTCAAAGCAGGAAAATCGACCAGAACAAAAGTTAAGGTTTCCTGGAAAGCGGTAACGGGTGCCAGCGGATACCGTATTTATCGTTCCACATCCAGGACAGGTGGATTTAGCAGGATTAAGACAGTAAAATCCGGAGCAAGCACATCTTATGTTAAGAAGACAAAACGCAATAAAACGTATTATTATAAGATGAGAGCTTATACTACCGTAAATGGCAAGAAAGTCTGGGGTGCATATACTACGGTAAAAGCGTATAAGTTGAAGTAATATAGTATTCCCAAGTATGATCCACAGCATGGGCGTTTGAAACATATTCCCAAGTATGTCCCGCAGCATGGGCGTTCGCACTAGAATAAGCACGCAGCGGCATGGTATTCCTGATGAATCAGGAACATTCATGCCGGCGGCTTATTACCCATGCTGAGAACATACTTGGGAATTTTTATGTTCTAGGGGAGGAAAGGCAGGCAAAACAAGCGATTGCGCGGGGATGGCAGTTACCGGGTGTATGAACATGAGCATGTTAATGCGAATGTTCAGTATGCTGAAGGGGAGGAAAGGCAGGGAAAAGCGATGTATTGAAGTTTTCGGAAAAAGATGGTATGCTTATTTGTAAATATTATATGAAATTTGGTGAGAAAGAACCCCCTTATGACAGTGAAAAGGTAAAGGCAGTTGAAGAACTTTTTGCAAGATCGCCGCTGCATTTTCAGGCGACCGAATATATTATGGAAGAGTTGTGGAGCAAGTTCCGGCTGAATGTGTGTGATAATCTGCCGCAGGCGATATTGGGAGCCGGGGTTGGATGTTATCAGGACAGTATCCATATGAAAGCAATCAGCGATGGACTACGGCAAGAACTGGAAGAAATTGCCAAGGCGAAGGGGATTGATCTGAGTAAGGTAGAGGATTCCTCCAAGCTGCGGAGCATTGTGCCGAAAAGTGCAAGATATTCGACATTGCAGGATCTGGATGCCGGGCGCCAGACAGAGATTGAGATGTTCTCCGGTGCGCTGGTAAAAATGGGAGCAGAATTGGGAATCCCTACTCCATACAATGAATATACGTATCATATGATTAAGGCATTGGAAGAAAAAAATGCCGGCAGATTTGACTATTGATCAGGAACTGTTAAAACCATAAAGTTTTAGTTGAAATTATTCCCAAACAATAGTAAAATGGTGTAAGAATAATTTATAAAAGGTGCATCCGGCACCTGATTGGAGGATAATAATGGAAAAGACAATGGAAAAAATCGTAGCTTTGGCAAAAGGACGCGGCTTTATTTATCCGGGTTCGGAGATTTATGGTGGACTGGCAAATACATGGGACTACGGAAATCTTGGTGTCGAGCTGAAAAACAATGTTAAGAAAGCCTGGTGGCAGAAATTTATTCAGGAGAATAAATATAATGTTGGTGTGGACTGTGCGATTTTGATGAACCCACAGACATGGGTGGCATCCGGACATCTGGGCGGCTTTTCCGATCCTCTGATGGATTGTAAAGAATGTCATGAGAGATTTCGCGCCGATCAGTTGATCGAAGCATTTGCGGAAGAAAACAATGTGGAATTGGACGGTTCCGTGGACGGATGGGACAAAGATAAGATGGAAGGCTTTATCAAAGAGCATTCCGTACCATGTCCGACTTGTGGAAAACACAATTTTACCGAGATCCGTCAGTTCAATCTGATGTTTAAGACATTCCAGGGTGTTACCGAAGATGCGAAAAATACCGTATATCTTCGTCCCGAGACGGCACAGGGAATATTTGTAAACTTTAAAAATGTACAGAGAACATCCCGTAAAAAAGTACCATTTGGTATTGGTCAGATCGGTAAATCTTTCCGAAATGAAATTACACCGGGTAACTTTACTTTCCGTACCCGTGAATTTGAGCAGATGGAACTGGAGTTCTTCTGTGTACCGGATACCGACCTTGAATGGTTCTCTTACTGGAAAGAATTTTGTATCAAATGGCTTCAGGATCTTGGCATCAAAGAAGATGAGATGCGTGTGCGCGACCATGATAAAGAAGAACTTTCTTTCTACAGTAAGGCGACAAGTGATATTGAGTTCCTGTTCCCATTTGGCTGGGGCGAACTCTGGGGTATCGCAGACCGTACAAATTACGATCTGACACAGCACCAGAATGTATCCGGTGAGGATATGAGTTATTTTGATGATGAGAAAAAAGAAAAATACATTCCATACGTTATTGAGCCATCTCTGGGTGCTGACCGTGTGACACTGGCATTCCTTTGCAGCGCATATGACGAAGAAGAGTTAGAAGGTGGAGATACACGTACCGTAATGCACTTCCATCCGGCTTTGGCACCGGTTAAGATTGGTGTGCTTCCACTTTCCAAGAAACTCAACGAAGGGGCAGAAAAAGTATTTGAAGAATTGAGCAAATATTATAATTGTGAATACGATGACCGTGGAAACATCGGTAAGAGATACCGCCGTCAGGATGAGATCGGTACCCCATTCTGCATTACCTATGACTTTGATTCCGAGGAAGACGGTATGGTTACGGTTCGTGATCGTGATACGATGGAGCAGGAGCGTATTAAGATCACAGATCTGAAAGCTTATTTTGAAGAGAAATTCACATTTTAAAGGAGTGTAAAAGCGTGAAGACTTATTTGTACAATACCCTTTCTAAGAAAGTGGAAGAGTTTGTTCCCAATGAGCCGGGAAAAGTGGCTATGTATACCTGTGGACCGACGGTGTATCATTTTGCCCATATCGGAAATCTCCGCAGTTATATCATGGAAGATGTGCTTGAAAAATATCTGCGTTTTGCCGGATATGATGTAAAGCGTGTTATGAATATTACAGATGTCGGACATCTGTCGAGTGACGGAGATACCGGAGAAGACAAGATGCTCGCCGGTGCGAAGAGAGAGCACAAATCGGTAATGGATATCGCAAAATTCTATGCGGATGCGTTTTTTGATGATTGTAAAAAACTGGAAATCAAACGTCCGGATGTTGTAGAACCGGCTACCAATTGTATCAATGAATTTATCCACATGATCGAGGTGCTTTTGGAAAAAGGGTACGCCTATGTTGCGGGTGAAAATGTATATTTTGATACTTCAAAGTTAGAAAATTATTATGTATTGTCTTCCCAGAACGAAGAAGACCTTCAGGTCGGAGTTCGTGATGATGTAGAAGAAGATGCAAATAAACGCAATAAAACAGATTTTGTACTCTGGTTTACAAAGTCAAAATTTGACAATCAGGAATTGAAATGGGAAAGCCCATGGGGTGTTGGATATCCCG
>ERZ779762.1521-NODE-1521-length-12733-cov-2.805411_pt1 | contig 12733 bp, 10 predicted proteins | sample MGYA00511887_ERZ779762 | MGnify/ENA primary metagenome ERZ779762 (study PRJEB29588, sample SAMEA2163052) | human gut metagenome | biome: human gut; feature: human-associated habitat; material: faeces | place: Denmark | collected 2008/2010 ...
GAACTCCTCTTTCAAGAATGAAAATCTTGCGTCCTAGCCGATAGACGAATGGGCCATACCTATCCCCGACAAGGAAAACCTTGCCGATTTTAATTTCAAGGAATTACAACTTATTAACGTGTAAAGCCAATTTCGATTTCAAGTTGGCAGCTTTGTTCTTATGAATCACATTCTTTTTAGCCAACTTATCCAACATCGAACTAACTTTTACATACAAAGCGGCAGCTTCTTCCTTCACAGTAGTAGCACGCAATTTACGAACGGCATTACGAGCAGTCTTTGCATAGTAACGGTTACGCAAATTTCTCACTTGTGTTTGTCTGATTCTTTTTTCCGACGATTTATGATTTGCCATCTCAATAGTCTCCTAATAATTATATTTTTATATTCGTAGCCCATAGGAGAATCGAACTCCTCTTTCAAGAATGAAAATCTTGCGTCCTAGCCGATAGACGAATGGGCCCTTGATAAAAATGCGCCTTAGATATATAAAGTAAGGCGCCCTTTCCAAATGCGAGTGCAAATATAGAGCTGTTTTTTGAATTGACAAAATTTTTACCTAAAAATCTTTCATTTACCTTTCTATCGCATACAATCTGCACGGACTTTCCCGCTCGAACAGGAACTACTGCCCCTAAAAACTACTACGATCTACATTAGTAATTTTTATTATAGGCTCTACCCCATATTAAAAAACTACTTGCCGCTGTTACCCTGCATTATAATAGCCTCCGACCTCCCTTTTCGTTTTAGCAACCAGCCCTATTCAATCCTGCGGGCATAGTCAATGCTGCCCCGCTAACATCGCCGTTTTAAGAAATCCACGACGACCGATTTCCGTTTTATTGACCTCTTTCACATCGATTATTTTTTCAACTCTTTTATAATCCGAGCAGGATTACCTGCGACAACGGTCATAGGCGGCACATCTTTGGTCACCACACTGTTCGCCCCCACGATAGCCCCGTATCCTATTCTCACTCCGGGGAGAATCGTAGCATTGATTCCGACCCAAACTCTATCTTCAAGAACAACAGGGCGACCATAAGTCGCATCCCGATTTTCCGGATCGGGATCATGATTAATAGTAATAATATTTACTTTCGGTCCCAAAAAGACATTTTCTCCGAGAGTAATACCCCCTCGTCCGAAAAACGTACAACACTGTTGAATAAAGCAACCCTTCCCTATTTTTATGTGTTTCCCATAATCCACATAAAACGGAGGCAACAAAGTAATAGATTCGTCCACTTCACACCCAAGAATTACACTCAATATCCGACGAACCTCATCGGGTGTATGATAACCGGCATTCAATTCGGTCGCCATTTTCATAGTATCCCAAATGGCATTTATCAATTCATCGTATCCCGGATCCGACGGGGAAACCATCTCTCCGTTCAGATCTCTTTCAAAAATAGTATGAGCATTCATAATAATCTGTTTTATATCCGTTACAAAGTTAAAAAGAAAGCCCCGTGGCGACTTTGCCACAGGGCTCAAAACTCTTTGTCATAAAGCTCGATTCATCGAGATAACGGCTTTCACCGACTTTCCTTTTTACCATTTTCAACAACCTGCTTAGCCCATTCGGTAGCCACCGCAACGCCTCCGTTGAGTAACTTGCCGTCGTTCCAAATCACGTTTGGATAAAGTTTCCTGAGCTGTCTTACACTATGGGCTATCGAACTTCCCCCGGAAGTAGCGAACGGGATAACGGTTTTACCGGAAAAATCGTATTTTTCAAGAAACGTATTGACCGGACGCGGACACAAGTCCCACCAAATAGGATAGCCGAGAAATACGATATCGTAATCTTTCATATCGAGAGGCTCCCCACCCAGTTCGGGGCGAGAATCCTCGTCGGCCATTTCGACCGAACTCCGGCTCGACTTGTCATTCCAATCGAGATCGGCCGAAGTATAGGCATCGGCAGGAGTAATCCGGTAAAGCCGGCCATCGACCGCACCGGCAATAGATTCTGCCACCCTCCCGGTAGTTCCGGTACAAGAAAAATAGGCCACAAGAATTTTCTTACTCACCGGTTCGGTGGTATCTGTCGCCTGTCGTTGAGTTTGTGACGAACAACTAAAACTGAGAATACTCATAAGTATCAATACTATCTGTTTCATACTATATTCATTTTGAAATAAACTACAAGCCGAGAAAAAGACAAACTTGTTCGAGCTATTTCGAGACTCAGCATTGATGACGGACAACGCCCGAATATTCCTCTTCGCTCACAGGTTCGAGCCACTCATTACTCTTGTTTTCGCCGGGAGCCTCTATGGCGAGATGCGAGAACCAACTGTCAGGCGCAGCTCCGTGCCAATGCTTCACACCGGCCGAGATATAAACCGCATCGCCGGGGAAAAGCTCCACCGGTTCTTTTCCCCATTCCTGATAATAACCTCTGCCACCCACGCACACAAGTATTTGACCTCCGCCTTTGGTAGCTTTGTGTATGTGCCAATTATTACGGCAACCGGGCTCGAAAGTAACGTTCGAAATGGGAATACCTTCTGTCACGACAGGTGCGAGATAGCTTTGACCGATGAAATATTTGGCATACGCATCGTTAGGTTTGCCGACAGGAAAAATAATGGATTGAGCATACGCATCAAGCGAACAGGCAGTAGTACTATCCGCACAGTCTACCCACACCTCTTTGGCCATACGAAACGCCGCCCATGCTTTGGGCCAACCAGCATAGAACGCAGCGTGAGTAAGAATTTCAGCGATTTCAGTTTTGGTCACCCCGTTCTTCTTGGCCGATTCAAGATGATACTTGAACGAAGAATCTGTCAACCCCTGTGACATGAGAGCAACGACAGTCACGATAGAGCGGTCACGAAGCGAAAGCAAATCGTTACGACTCCATACCTCTCCAAAAAGAATATTGTCATTCAAATGCGCAAACTCGGGAGCGAACTCACCAAGCGCATCATGTCCGGCTGTCTGTCGGACTTTCTCTTGTGATTTTGTCATAATCGGAAATATTAAAATTGACAATAAAACCCATAAAACTACTTTTGTTTTCATACCCTATGATTTTAATTGAACACTACAAAATACCAGTTCTCCAACCCATCATATAGAAATCAGGCAAATGGGAAATCGGAAACAGACAGACATCAGTCTCCATCGATCATCGTCTATTTCCGCACGATGTACAAAGGTACGAAACAGATCTCGCAACGATTTTGCTATAAAGCTCAAATCTATTTGCCATAAAGCTCACCCTGCCACGATGGTGCGACCCCATAGATCTCTTTATACACTTTGGAAAAATGCGACAGATTCTTAAAGCCTACATCGAAGCAAGCCTCCGTAACTTTCTTTTTCCCCGACCGAATTAAATCATGCGCCGCTTCAAGACGTCGTCTGACAATCCATTTCTGAGGCGTCAAATCGCTCACTTTGGCAAAATCCCGTTTAAAAGTAGCCAAACTACGCCCTGTATAACTGGCGATTTCTTTCATCGAGAGATCGCACATATAATTCTCGTTCAAGTAATCGAGAATATCGATTTTCCACGGTTCCACGAAATCGAATAACGATGCATACAGATTACGGTCGGTATTGAGCAAGACATACACACCTTCGATCATCTTCAATTTCAAAATCTTTTCCGAGGGTTTCTCCCCAGCATCGAAATACGGAATAACCGACTCGAACAAAGAGCGGATATCCGGTCTATTTTTCGGCAAGAGGAGCAAGCTCGCTTTCTCTCGTTTGGAGTCGATTGGAATCTGCTGCCGATCGAGTGTTTGGTAAAACTCCCTCAAAAAAGCCTTCGAAAATTTCAACACAATGGAACGATAAGGCTCACCCTTCCCGACCCTCTTTTGCAACCACATTCGGTTATCACGCCGCATAAAGGCACAATCTCCCGGATACAAAACGGTTTTCTTTCCACGTTCCTCGATCTCCAATCTACCGGAACACTGATAAATGAGCGTATGTTCCCGATTTTCATGAGCACACTCCCGATCATCGGCAAAATAACTCGCTATAAGCACATTCGAGCAATCGAATACATCTAACTGTTCCATATCATCAGCCTTTTATATGGACAAATATAATGCATTGTATCTGTACAATATTTGCTGTGAAGCTCAATTTTCACACTCCCGATACAACCACTGCTCCCGAATAAATAAAATCAATGCGCCGAACCAGTACCGGCCTTTGGATAAAACAACTATTTTTGTAGAAAAATTTACCGGGAGAATGCTCGAAAAAACATTAGGAATAGTACTGCACATCATTCCCTATAACGACAAAATATCGGTAGCCCATTTGTACACCGAACAATATGGCCGATCTTCCTATCTTATTCCACAAGGGGGTGGGAAAAAAGCTCGCATGTTTCGGTCCCTCTTCATGCCGTTCTCTATTTTGGAACTTGATATAGACTACCGGAACAGCCGGGAATTGCAAAAAATCATCGAAGCGCGCACGGTTTTACCTCTTCAAAACATCTATTCCGATCCGGTAAAAAATGCAGAAGCGCTCTTTTTATCCGAAGTCCTCTGTCAAACCATAAAAGAACCCGAACCCAATCTCCCGCTTTTCGCCTTCATCGCCCGTTCCATTCAAGTCCTTAATATAATGGAAGAAGGTAAAGCCAATTTTCATCTCTGTTTCCTGCTGCAATTATGCAGTTTTCTCGGGTTCAGCCCCAACATGGAAACCTATCGACCCGGATATTTTTTCGACATGTTGAACGGCATTTTTTCCCCCTCGCGCCCCATTCACACCTACACACTCGATGCCCGCGAAGCCGAAGTTTTCGCCCGTCTCACCCGTATGGATTTCAATAATCTTCGCCACTTCAAATTCAATCGGGGAGAGAGAAACGCCATACTCGACCGAATCTTAACATACTACCGGCTACACCAACCCGACATTTCGGAACTCCGGTCTCCCGAAATATTACGAGCCATATTCGACTAATATGCTGCAAAGGTTGACTATTACAAAATTTTATACTACTTTTGTCGACCGAAATGCCCTTGTAGTTCAATGGATAGAACGGAAGTTTCCTAAACTTTAAATCCGAGTTCGATTCTCGGCGAGGGTACAAAAAAAGGAATCCGAATCCGGATTCCTTTTTTGTATTTATACGCTTACCTTTATTTTGCAGCGGCTTCTTTGGCAGCCTTTTTAGCGATACTACGTCGTTGGATTTCGTAAGCAATCGGAGTAGCCACGAACAAGGTCGAAGCCGTACCGACAATCACACCGAACAACATAGCAAATGTAAAGCTACGAATAACATCGCCACCCAAAATAAAGATACACAACAATACGATAGCCGTACTTAATGAAGTATTAAGAGTACGAGTCAACGTACTATTCAAAGCATCGTTAATAACGAGTGCACGGTCTCGTTTCGGATATAAACCCTTCACTTCACGAATACGGTCGAATACTACCACCGTATCATTTACCGAGTAACCGATTACCGTCAATATAGCTGCAATAAACGACTGATCCATCTCCATAGAGAAAGGTAATATACCATACAGCAAAGAATACAGCCCGATGATAGAGAACGCAGTAAAGGCCACAGAAGCCAACGTACCCACACTAAACGAAATATCACGGAATCGCAACAAGATGTAAAGAGCCATCGCTATCAACGAAAGAATGACAGCCCAGAATGCCCCCACCTTAATATCATCGGCAATGCTCGGTCCTACTTTCTGACGACTTTGAATCATATTTTCGGTAAACTCTTCATAAGAAGCATCCCCTAAAACACTCTTCATTCCCTCATAAAGTTTCGTCTCGATCTCTTTATCTATATTTTCATCTTGATCAGCAATACGATAGTTGGTCGAAATACGCACCTGATCGTCGCTCGTGATAGTTATCACCGAAAGAGAACTACCCTCGAAAGCTGGTTTCAGCATCTCACTGATTTCAACCGGTTTCACCGGTTTATCAAAACGAACTACATAATTACGACCACCCGAAAAATCAATACCCTGATTCAAACCTCTGATTGCCAAAGAACCTACCATAACTACAATGATAGCAATAGCAACCGTAAATCCGACCTTGCGCATACCGAGGAAATTAATTCTCGTATTCGTAAGCAAATTCTTGGATATGCGGGTCGTAAATGTAAGATTATTGAATTTACCTCTATTCAAACCGGCCTCGAAGATAAGGCGGGTAATGAAAATAGCCGTAAAGAACGAAGTAAGAATACTAACGATCAATGTCGTAGCAAAACCCTTGATAGGACCTGTCCCGTATACCAATAGAATGAAACCGGTAATAATCGTAGTCAAGTTCGAGTCGAAAATCGCAGAGAAAGCATGCTTGTAACCATCGGCGATAGAAGATTTCAAACTCTTGCCCAAACGAAGCTCCTCTTTGGTACGCTCGAATATCAGCACGTTGGCATCGACAGCCATACCCATCGACAAAACGATACCGGCAACACCCGAAAGCGTGAGCACCGCTTGTAACGAGGCCAAAATACCCATCGTGAAAAACAAGTTACATATAACACCGAAACTGGCGATAAGACCCGGAGTAGCCCCATACATCATGATCATATAGATCATCAGCAAGATGATAGCGGCGACAAACGAAATCACACCGCTTTGGATAGCTTCCTGTCCCAACGAAGGACCGATAATATCCTCTTGAACAATAGTCACGGCAGCAGCCATCTTACCCGACTTCAACACGTTAGCCAAGTCCTTAGCCTCTTCGGGAGAGAAACCTCCGGTAATCTGCGAACTACCGCCCGAAATAGCCGAGTTGACATTGGGGAAAGAATATACCTGATTATCCAACACGATAGCAATCGCATTGCCGATATTGTCACGAGTAAGTTTTTCCCATACTTTGGCTCCCTCGGCATTCATGGTCATGCTCACCACAGAACCCTGTATCTTATCGAAGTCGTCACGAGCATCGGTTATTACATCGCCACCTAACGGAGCCTTGCCGCCTTTACCGGCTTTTAATGCGATAAGCTGATACATGGTTTGCTTTTCATCGATGGCTTTTACCGTCCAGCGGAGAATGAGGTCGCTCGGAAGAATATCGCGGGCGATTTTGCTTGCCAACATGGCATTCACCGCTGCCGTATCGTTCTTATTGACAATACCAATAACCGGAGATCCCCCGTAACTTTGTGTATAATTCATCAACGAAAGCAACGGATTCTGTTTACGGATACGCTCCATAGTTTCAGCTTCCGATGCCTCCTGCTGTAATTTTTTCTTCAACGACGAAGCCGTGCTGTCAGCTGCAACGGCTGCGGGATCGGGCGTAGCCTCGGCAACGACCGGAGCTTCTTCCTCTGCCGGCTCTTGCGCAGCATTGGCCGCAGCGATAGCGTTATTTACGGCATCGAGTTTCGGAGCAAGTTGTTCCAGTTTATACGTCTCCCAAAATTCGAGGTTAGCACTACCCTGCAACAATTTCCTCACACGCTCGGGTTCTTTGATACCCGGCAGCTCGATAAGAATAAGACCGTCCTTTTCCAACTTTTGAATATTGGGAGCGACCACACCGAAACGGTCGATACGAGTACGCAATACGTTGTACGAGTTATCCACCGCGCTATTCAATTCTTCGCGAAGAATTGAGATTACCTCGTCGTTAGTCGATCTGGGGGTTATTTTATCTTTTAACTGGAAAGTGCTGAAAATAGCCGAAAGTCTCACATTCGGATCTATCTTTTTGTATTCGTTGTAGAACGAAACAATAAAGTCGTTGTTCCCGGCCTGAGCAGCCTGAGCGGCAGCGATAGCTGCGTTGAAGTTAGGATCCGGGTTATTATTCGACAAAGATTTGAGCACGTCTGCCACAGAAATTTGCAGCGTTACGTTCATACCTCCTTTCAGGTCAAGACCCAAACCTATTTCCATTTCACGGCATTGCTGATACGTGTAATACCACCAATACACCTTTTCCGTAGAGATAGAGTCGATATAATGTTTATACTTAGCCTCATCGCCCGCAGCATACTCTTTCGCCTTATTATTGTAAATAGCGGTTACAACCGAAAACGAAAGATAGAACAAACAGATAAGTGTAAGCAAAACCGCAACGACTCTAATAAATCCTTTGTTTTGCATGTGACTATTACTTTATTTTTTGTTTAATGAATTTCGTATTTTTATCAAGGTGCAAAGATATATTATTTTTTCACAGAAGCCCAAAATTATTCGATTTATTTATTATTAGCGTTTTTTACACCGATAAAGCACAATCCCTCAAAGAAACATGAAAAAGAAAACGGTTATATCTTTTTCAAGATTTAATATTATTTTTGTACTTCGGTTATAATCCGAGGTTCACACCCCGATCGAAGTGCCGCATTTCCTATATTTCGACGTGACGGCAAATCGATTATTAACCCTTATAAATATGCTCAATTATACGAATAAAATAGAAAGAGAGACACAAGAGCGTAGTTCAAATATCGAACTTCTGAGAATACTTTCGATGTTCTTGGTTCTGATGATTCATTATATTCCTTCCCGAACACTACCGACACACGACACATTGGCTCACGATACGCTCGGCACACTGTTCGATCTCGAATTGCGTAGTATCAGCTTCGTCTGTGTCAATTGTTTTATTCTCATCTCCGGGTACTTCGGTATCCGTTGGAAATTAAAATCTTTCTCCAACCTCCTTTTTCAAATATTGTTCTGGGCGATCATATGCCCTGTTATCGTATCCGCCGCAACCGATTCCTTCAATGCGACCGACCTATTCAAGACATTATATCACAATACATTCTCCCGCTGGTTTATCGAAGCGTACATCGGACTGTACATACTGGCCCCGATGATAAACCGTTTCATCGAAAAATCGACACATCGGGAGTTGGGTATATTCATTCTTGCCTTTTATCTGTTCAGCACCTTGTTCGGCTACTTGGGAAAAGCCTATGACTTCAACAAAGGCATGAGCATCATCAGCCTCGTGGGGCTATATTTGATAGGAGCCTATCTCCGCCGGAAACAAGACGGCATATTCGATCTCTCGAAATACGTCTATTTAGGTGTTTACCTCGTTACCGGATTCATTATGGTAGCCATCGCCGCCCTCATCTTGAAAGCAGGATTCTCGATTACCCCTTATAGTTACCTCAACCCCCTTATCGTTCTCGAATCCATAGCCCTGTTCTTGTTCTTCAAAAAACTAAATATCGGCAGCATAAAATGGATCAACTATATCGCAGTTTCCTCGTTCGCCGTATATTTAATCCATAACGACCTCTCCATTAAACCCCTATACTGCGCAGCATGCGACTATATCGAAGCGCATTACACTCCATCATTCCCGTATGCCTTGCTGTTTATGGCGGGAGTATTCATCGTATCGGTAATGGCAGATAAAGTCCGGCTGTTCATATACAGACATACGCTATTAAGACTATTGAAATAAAAAGATTATACCCTCTCCTCGCCCGTCGGATTCTGGAAGAAGGCAAACAGAAAGGGACTCATTTAAATTTCTCCTCTGCCGTGTCCCGTAGCATTACGGGGTGTTTTGCAACGCAAAATATAGGGGAGGTGTCCGTAGGACGGAGGGGTTAGCTCTACAAAAAATCCTATATACTATCTTTTTTAGCTCCCTTTTCTTAGGAACTCGATTTACCCTCTGTGACGAAAAAATTGAAATTAGGCTGCACATTGGTAAAAATAAGTAAACTTGCTTTTGGTCTCGGTTTGCACTATCTTTGTCGCAAATAGATCGATTCGGCAAAACAGGACATAACTTGTTTCTGTTCTTATTTGTACTATCTTTACATAAAATATTCGACGATGAATCCGAAACACCCCCTTTCCACGATAACAGTCTATCGGCTGGTCGCCTCGTTCATTCTGGCGATTTCCATATATTCCTGCGCCAACATGTCGAGACCCGGGGGTGGTCCCCGCGATGAAACACCGCCTGTATTCATCAAGAGTACTCCGGTTCCTAACGCATTGAACGTTTCGAAACAGAAAGTCGAAATCGAATTCGACGAAATCATTCAAGTAGACAAACCGTCCGAAAAAGTAATCGTCTCTCCCCCCCAAAAAGATATGCCCGAAATTCGTACTTCGGGACGTAAAATAACCGTGATTCTTAAAGACTCGTTACTACCCAACACGACCTATACCATCGACTTTTCCGATGCCATCATCGACAACAACGAGCGCAATCCGCTCTATGGATTCGCCTACTCCTTTTCGACCGGCCCCAAGATAGACTCTCTGCAAGTTTCGGGAATACTACTCAATGCTCGGGATTTGGAGCCCATAACCGGCATGTTGGTAGGATTACACAGCGACCTCGAAGACTCGGCTTTCCAGAAACTCCCATTAGAGAGAATAGCCAGTTCCGACGAATTAGGTCATTTCACGATACGAAATGTAACACCCGGCAAATACCGTCTATTCGCGCTGAAAGACATGAACCGGGACTACCGCTTCGACAACCCGTCGGAAGATATCGCTTTTCTCGATTCTATCGTCATTCCTTCGGCCGATGTTAAATTACACGTCGACACCATTTGGAAAGACAGCGTCACCATCGACACCATTATCGAATACAACCACACCCATTTCTATCCGAACGATATTCTGCTCACGGCATTCAACGAAGGATTCCAATCTCAATATCTCGACAAAAGCGAAAGAAAAGACCGTCGTAAAATCGACCTTTACTTCAAAGCTCCCGCCGATTCGTTGCCCAAGCTGAAACCGCTGAATTTCGAGCAAGAAGACTGGGCCATTCTCGAACGCTCGTTCCACAACGACACGCTGCAATACTGGATAAAAGACTCGCTCATTTACAACATGGATACACTTTTATTCACGGCCGAATATTTCCGTACCGACACGTTAAGACAATTGTCTCTCTACAACGATACGCTCAAATTCATCATGAAAAAAGTCAAAGCGCCCAAGAAAAAAGAAAAAAAGAAAGACAAGGACAACGACTCCATCGAAGCTCCCGAAATCCAATTCATGCAAATGAACGCCAAGATAAGCTCTTCTCTCGATGTTTATAAACCGCTTCGTTTTTCCTTTGCCGAACCATTGCAAACATACGATGCAGGGAAAATACATCTGGAACAAAAAAGAGACACCTTGTGGATACCTGTTGCCGACTCCCTGTACACATTCCTCCAAGACTCCATTGCTATCCGGGACTACACACTCACCTACAAATGGACTCCGGGAGAATCCTATCGCATCGTTATGGACTCCACGGCATTCACCAATATTTACGGACTATTCACGAACACCTATAAACAAGAATTCAAAGTCAAAGCCCTCGAAGATTACGCCAATCTGTATCTCTCTATTTCGGGCGTATCCGATTCCGCTTTTGTCGAAATTCTCGATTCAGGAGACAAACCCGTAAGAACAGCCCCGGTCATCAACGGAGGAGCCGAGTTTATGTATATGAATCCGGGTACTTACTACGCCCGCTTATTCATCGACCGTAACGGAAACGGGAAATACGACACCGGAAACTACTCCGAAAAACGACAGCCCGAAGAAGTTTCGTATTACCCACAGGAACTCGAACTGAAAGCCAATTGGGATATAGAACAGGATTGGGACATCTATGCGACACCGGTCGATAAACAAAAACCCGACAAAATAAAGAAAAACAAGCCCAAAGAGAAAAAACGCAATTACTGACAATCTTAATAACAAACCGCATGCTACGCCATCGTTATATGAAAAACACCGGGTCGTTACGCCGTATTACTTTCGGGATTCTTTTTTGGAGTATGGCGAACGGAATTTATGCGCAAACGACTCCGGGTATGCAACCCGAATGGCTATCCTACGATGTCATATACCAACTGGGATTTCTCTGGAAGCGGGCAGCGACAGCTACGCTCCAACTCACCGAATACCCCGACAAATATACATCTGTTTTAAAAGCTCGTACACTCCCCTTTGCCGACAACATATTCAAAGTACGCGACACACTGGTATCCGATATGCAGCGAAACAAAGAACTGCTACCCATTTATTACGCCAAACTCGCTGACGAAAACGGGACTTACCGGAAAGACGAAGTAAATTATACCTACGATGGAAACTCGACCACGGGAAATATCCGCCTATATCGTCCCAAGCGTAACGCCATAGAGGACTATACTCTCACCGAACCCGGTATAGTCTACGACATGCTGAGTATCTTTTACGTGATTCGCACCTTCGACTTCCGAGCGATGGAAATGTATCAAATCTATAATACCAAAATTTTCTCCGGTAAAAACCTCGAACACCTCGAAATAGAATATTTGGGACAGGAAATCCTCAAACAAAACAAAAAGGAATACAGCACCTACAAACTTCGCTTCCGATTCTATGACAGAACCGGGAAAAAGACCAGCGACAAAATCTCGGCATGGATCTCTACCGATAATAAGCGCATACCCTTGAAAGTAGAAGGGAAACTCCCCTTAGGCTCTATGAAAGCCGTGTATACGGGAGAATAGAAATTATCCGTCATTATCATGGGCAAGAGCTAAAAACTGACCTCCTGCGCATGCAGCGTGATAGGGAAGGTATCCGAAAGACGAAAAGGTTAGTTCTACAAAAAATCCTATATGCTATCTTTTTTAACCCCTCTCATCGTCGCTACCGCTCCTCTGTGTCTCCCCTATTGCTCCGCAACCCCCGCAATACTACGGGACACGGCAGGGGTGAAGAACAAACACAATACACAGGAA
>ERZ779762.1529-NODE-1529-length-12674-cov-3.257786_pt1 | contig 12674 bp, 9 predicted proteins | sample MGYA00511887_ERZ779762 | MGnify/ENA primary metagenome ERZ779762 (study PRJEB29588, sample SAMEA2163052) | human gut metagenome | biome: human gut; feature: human-associated habitat; material: faeces | place: Denmark | collected 2008/2010 ...
AAAATCTAAGTAACAGGCGTATCCGCCGATATTTGGTCTGCCGCCTAAAGCGGCCGGAAGCACGTGACTTTAGTCATGTGAGGTTCACAAGCTCGCTTTCTGTATTAGATTTGTATTACTGTTAGAACAACCTTTCAAGTATAGCATAAGAGACGGGAAGCAGGAAACCCTAAAAGGAATTGTTTGCCTTTCTATACAATCATGTTATGCATGACATTGCACACAGCCGGCAGAAAAATCCGAATGGAAAATTTTTCTGTTACTTTTTTGATTTTTTCAGTGACTTTCCTCTATGATCTATGGTACACTAATCCATGCGTGTTAAAAACGAGAATAGAATATCAAATGGAGGAAATCTCAAAATATGAGCAAAAAGAAAGGCGAAGGCCTGAAATCATTCAACAGGGGATTTAACGTGCCGGATACCTACATTATCATCTTTTTTGTGGTGGTTATCGCGGCCGTCATGACTTTCCTTGTCCCGAAAGGCTATTACGAGACGGAGGATGTCACATACCTGATGAACGGGGTAGAAAAAACCCGTACCGTCATCAAAGACGGAAGCTTCCAGTATCTGACCGATGCTGCCGGAAAACCGGTCACAGAAGGCGTTGCACTGTTCAGCGGCGACGGCGGAACCGGATTTTTCAATTACATGTATAACGGAATTATCAGCAGCTCCGCCATCGAAATCATCGCATTTCTGATGGTAGTCGGCGGCGCTTTCGGTATCATGATCCGCACCGGAGCCGTTGAAGCCGGTCTGATCGGCCTGATCCGTAAAGCAAAAGGAGCCGAAAAACTGCTGATCCCGGTCCTTTTCGTCCTGTTTTCCCTCGGCGGAGCCGTGTTCGGAATGGGAGAAGAGGCCCTTCCGTTCACCATGATCCTCTGCCCGCTGTTCGTCGCTGTCGGATACGACACCGTCATTGCCGTGCTTGTTACGTACGTGGCAACACAGATCGGCTTCGGATCTTCCTGGATGAACCCGTTTTCCGTCGGAATCGCACAGGGAATCGCCGGCGTTGACGTCTTCTCCGGCGCAGGTTTCCGTATGGTGATGTGGGTCGTATTCACCGCTCTTGGCTGCGGCATGACCATGTTCTATGCAGCAAAAGTCAAAAAGACCCCGGAAATCTCCGTTGCTTACGAAAGCGACCAGTATTTCCGTGATCAGAACGAAAAAACAGGCATCGACGAGGGCCATTCCTTCGGCATCGGCCATATCTTAGTTCTGGTAACACTGGCCGTTACCGTTGTCTGGGTCATCTGGGGCGTTATGGCAAAAGGCTATTACATGGCCGAAATCGCAACCCAGTTCTTCATCATGGGAATTGTGGCAGGTGTGATCGGTGTCATTTTCCATCTGAATGACATGAAAGTGAACGATATTGCCGTTTCCTTCAAAGACGGCGCAAAAGACCTGATCGGCGCAGCACTCGTTGTTGCGATGGCACAGGGCATCATGCAGGTGCTCGGCGGTTCCGATCCGACCACACCGACCGTTATCAACACCATTATGTACGGCATCTCACAGGCCCTGGCCGGTCTTTCCGGCGCAGCCGCAGCCGTGCTGATGTATGTGTTTCAGTCGGTCTTCAATTTCTTCGTCGTATCTGGCTCCGGCCAGGCGGCGATCACCATGCCGATCATGGCACCGCTCGCGGACCTTCTCGGCGTATCCCGCCAGACATCCGTCCTTGCGTTCCAGCTCGGTGATGCCTTCACAAACCTGATCGTCCCGACCTCCGGCTGCCTGATCGGCTCCCTGGCGATTGCAAAAATCGAGTGGTCGAACTGGATCAAATTCATGTGGAAATTCTTAGGGATACTGATGATTGGAGCAGTCATTACGATTTTGATTGCGGTTGCCATTGGATTTTAAGAGGAGTGAGAGAAAATGATATTATTTCAGAATATAGACGTCTATGCGCCGGAATACCTCGGAAGAAAAGACGTTCTTACGGTGTATGATAAAATTGTCAAGATCGCAGATGCCGGCACGATAACGGCAGACGGCCTGCTCTTTGGCGCGGAGACCGTAGACGGAACCGGACTTGTCCTGACACCTGGCTTTGTCGACTGCCATGTTCACGTGCTTGGCGGAGGCGGCGAGGGCGGCTTTGCCAACCGCACCCCGGAGGCGACGATGGAAGGCCTGAACAAGTTCGGTGTGACAACCGTTGTCGGCTGTCTCGGAACTGACGGCATTGGCCGTGACATGTGCGCGCTCGTGGCAAAAACAAAAGGCCTCCGGGAGCAGGGCATGTCCGCCTGGTGCTACACCGGCAGCTATCAGGTTCCGGTGCGTACACTGACGGATGGAATTACGAAAGATATCATGATGATCGAAGAAATCATCGGAACCGGCGAAATCGCCATCTCGGACCACCGATCCTCACAGCCGACCTTCGAAGAATTCGCCCGACTGGCAGCAGACACGCGCCTCGGCGGTGTTCTTTCCGGGAAAGCGGGAGTGATCAATGTCCACCTTGGCGACGGTGCAAGATGTATGGAGCTGATCGAACGCGTCATCAGCGAAACCGAAATCCCGGTCAGCCAGTTCCTCCCGACCCATGTCAACCGGAACGAGAAGCTGTTCCAGAAGGCAATTGAATACGCCATAAAGGGCGGCGCAGTCGATTTCACCGGAAATGAAGAGATCAATTACTGGGAAACTGTCTGTGATGAAGTCCGCGTGTGCAAAGGAATCCGCCGCATGCTGGATGCAGGCGTGAACCCGAAACACATCACCATCTCATCCGACGGTCAGGGCAGTCTGCCGATCTTTAATGAAAAGGGAGAATTCCTGCGGATGGGCATGGGCCAGTCGAGCTGTTTGCTGAAAGAAGTAAAAGAATGCGTGGAGAAAGCGGGAATTCCGCTGGAAACCGCAATTTCGACGATTACGGCAAACCCGGCAGAGATCCTGTCACTGAAAGGAAAAGGAAAAATCCAGGAAGGGTTTGATGCAGATCTTTGCGTACTGGATCAGGGACTGGAGATTCAGGAAGTGATTGCACGGGGGAAGAGCGTGTATCGGAAATAGAAGAGAGATTAGAGAAGAGGTTACGGCTTGCGTGGAGCTGTAGCCTTTTCTTTTTTTGGAAAAAAATGGGATGGGAGAAAAATTACGAGGCGTTTATTACAACTTGTGAATTGACCGTAAAAAAACTACGGATAATCATATAATAATAAAAAAAGAACAGGAGTGCAGGTATTATGCTAAGAAAATTCAGCGTTGAAAACTTCAAAGGTTTTCGGGATAAAATTACATTAGATATAGGCTCGCCGAGCAACTACAGTTTTAATTCAGAAATTATTGAAAATGGATGCGTTACAAAAGGAATTATCTACGGTATTAACAGCTGCGGAAAGTCAAACCTTGGATTGGCTATTTTTGACATCATCACACATTTAACAGAAAAGCAGAAACTTTTTCCGAGCTATGATTTTTACCTGAATATGAGCGGCAGAAAATCTTTCGCTGAATTTGAATACACATTTGCGTTCGGTGAACATGAGGTCATTTATCAATACGGCAAAACAGATGTAAACACGTTAAAAAATGAGAGCTTTTCCATCGATGGAAAAGAGGTGATCTATTTTGATTTTTTAACCAGAGACGGTTTCACATTACTGGAAGGATCCGATACGCTGAATGCATCCATAAAAAACGACAGCCCGATTTCGCGCGTAAAATACGTCAATAACAATTCCATCCTTACCGATAGTGAACAGAATCGGGTGTTCAAACAGTTCATGGATTTTGTGGAACATATGCTTCTCTTTTATTCTCTTGACAGCCGCGGATATGAAGGCTTCATGAACGGAAGTGAAAGCATTGCAGAGGGAATTGTAAACAGTCAGAAAGTTGCAGATTTTCAGGAGTTCCTGAAAGAAAATGGTATTGAGTATAATTTGTACGGATGTGAGGTAGACGGAAGAAAGTCTCTTTACTGCCATTTTAACAACAGAGATGCCGACTTCTTCAAAATTGCTTCAACGGGAACCAGATCACTGGCACTGTTTTATTACTGGTATATTCGGATGGAAAAAGCTTCCTTTGTTTTTATCGATGAATTTGATGCTTTTTATCACTTTGAATTATCGGAATCTGTGCAGCGAAAACTGAAAGGAATCCGAGGCGTCCAGATTTTTACCACAACACATAATACAGATCTGATGAGCAACGATCTCCTACGACCGGATTGTTATTTCTTGCTCGGAAATAATGATATCAAGGCCATTTCCGAACTGACCGAAAAGGAGCTCCGCCAGGCACATAATCTGCAGAAAATGTATAAGGCAGGTGCATTTAATGGCTGATAGGGACTATAAAGCGTTTATAGTAACAGGATTTGTAAGACTAGTGTGAAGAATAAGGAAAATTGGATAGAGAAGGAGGATGTACAGTGTCGGAAATAAAACTTTTTGAGGTTGGAACGGTTGTGAAAGAGCGCACCTCTTCTACCGTAGTATTGGAGAAACAACTGCAAACAATGATAGAGCAGAACATGGAGACATTTTTCGGCGTTCGTTTTCTGAAAAGTGAATATATGATCACATCCGGAAGAATGGACAGCATCGGAATTGATGAAAACAACAGCCCGGTAATTTTTGAGTACAAGAGAAGCAGCAGTGAAAATGTAATCAATCAGGGATTATTCTACTTGGACTGGCTTCTGGATCACAAAGCGGATTTTAAACTGCTTGTGATCGAAAAATTTGGAATGGAGGTCGCCAATCAGATCGACTGGTCCGTGCCCTGCGTTATCTGCATTGCAAATGATTTCACACGGTATGATGTACATGCGGTGAATCAGATGCAGAGAAATATCAAACTGGTGAAATACCGCAAATAGGGGGAGAATCTGCTGCTGTTTGAACATCTGAACACACCAGTGGCAAAGCCGGTACCGGAAACACCGACAATGCCGACAGCAAGTACATACACACAGAAAACGCATGTAGAGAAGCTGGCTTTGGCAAGCGTCATTTCAAAACATTATACACAGCACTTTGCGACTACATCGAATCGCTGGGAGAGGATCTTGTTGCGAACCAGCTGAAACTATATCTGGCTTATAAGAAAGTACAGAATATTTTCTGCATTGAGATTTATAATAAGCAGATTCTGCTGCGGATGAAACTTGACCCGGATACCGTTGAACTGGAAGAAGGGTTCACAAGAGATACTCGCGGAATCGGACATTATGGAACTGGGGAGCTGGAAGTATCGATCAAGACGGCAGAAAATTTCCAGAAAGCCAAGAAGCTGATTGAACGGGCGTATCAAGAGACGTTATAAGTTAATGAATTTGCACAAATTTGCTGAAATGATATTTGATTGAAGATACGATAAACAACCTACATACACAATTAGATATTATTTTAAAAGACTGCTCTGTAAATAGAAAAATCAATATAAAATATGATTATTACCTATTGGGTACGATCTTTTTCTCTGCTAGAAGCTACAGTTAAATTGTCTAGTTATTGAATAAACGCCTAATTTGTGCTAAAATAATGTAGTAGTTATGTATATTCAAAGCCAAGGAGATGAAAAATATGACATTTGCAGAGAATATAAAACAGACGAGACAGCGCCTGTTCTTCTCACAAGAGGTATTTGCAAAAGAACTTAATGTTAATATAACAACGGTAAGTCGTTGGGAGACGGGAAAAAGCAAACCTAATATGTCTACTATGCGACAAATAAAAGAGTTTTGTATAAAACACAATGCTGATTATAAAGCACTTGAAAATAGCTGGCTTGATTTTGTGCAAGAAAAATAAAAGAAGAAATAGGAGAATTATTATGCAAAGTAGAATCCTCAGCAAGGGCAAGTATAATTTTATAGATTTGTTTGCAGGAGCTGGTGGGCTTTCTGAAGGATTTGTTCAAGCGGGTTTTAATCCTATTGCTCATGTTGAAATGAATCCGTTTGCAGCTCAAACGCTGGCCACAAGAAGTGCTTATTATTATCTAAAACAATCTAAACAGTTGGATATTTATTATCAGTATTTGAGAGGAAAGATAACACAAGAAGAATTTTTACAGAGAATTCCTAATCGTATTACGAAAACAGTAATTTGTGAGACAATGTCGAATGATACGCTTCCGGGAATTTTTAAAACAATAGATGGGATTATAAAAATTCAGAATATTCAAAAGGTGGATGTGGTGATTGGTGGGCCACCTTGTCAAGCATATTCACTTGTTGGACGTGCACAGAGTAGTCACATGAATCATCCAATGTCTGAAGATCCGAGAAATGAGCTGTATAAACTATATGCAAGAGTTTTGAAACGTTACCAGCCCAAAATGTTTGTTTTTGAAAATGTGATGGGTATTTCATCTGCAAATGAGGGAATAATCTTTAAAAACTTGAAAAAATATTTTCGTAGAGTTGGCTATGAGATAGATTGGAATGAGCAAAACTCTAAAAATTTTGGAGTTCTGCAGAACCGTCGTCGAATGATAATTGTTGGCTGGCTAAAAAACAGTGGAATGGCATATCCGGAGTTTTTAAAAAAGGAGAGCACATTCACTGTAAATGATTTGTTGTCTGATCTACCTAAATTGAAACCAGGTCTTGAATCATCTGAATACAGAACAAAAACATGGAGTAAATGCGTATCGGAGACAGAAGTAAGGACATCAGATGATGTTCTTACTCTTCATAAAAGCCGACCCAATAAAGAACGAGATATCGAAATATACAAACGGGCAATAGAACTATGGAATGATGGACACAAACGTCTTAATTACAATGACTTGCCTGAGAAATTGAAAACACACAAGAATAGACATTCTTTTGTAGATCGCTTTAAAGTTGTTGAGGGTGATGAGGCTTGTTGCCACACTATACTTGCACATCTTTCAAAGGATGGACACTATTTTATTCATCCAGATATAGAACAGCATCGTTCCATTACTGTGCGAGAAGCTGCCCGTATTCAGTCATTCCCAGATAGCTATTTTTTTGAAGGCCCGAGAACAGCGCAATTTGTTCAAGTTGGCAATGCCGTCCCTCCTCTTATGGCAAAAGGAATAGCCTTGGGAATAGCAGAACAATTAGAACATAGACAGGGGTGATGACGATGGAGGGTAATTTGCTTTTAGAACAATATGGAAGATTCAAAAAAGCAGAATTGGAGGAATCTCCGTTTCGATGCTTGTTGGATACGAACATTGAAATTAATCCCCATCAGATTATTGCGTTTTGCGCTGCAATTCAAGCTCTGAAAACAGGAGGAATTGTCCTTGCTGATGAGGTTGGTCTCGGCAAAACTATAGAAGCGGGCCTTACACTTAAGTATGTTTTGGACTCAGGAGCAAAGCGAGTTTTAATTGCACTTCCTGCAACCCTTCGTAAACAGTGGGAAGTCGAGCTTGAAGAAAAATTCAATCTCAAGACAATAATTTTAGATCGCCTTACAGTGGAGAGTAATTTGAGTTTTTGGAAGGCTTGTTTGGAGAATAGAGATGAGGTTAGGATTGTTATCACTTCCTATGACTATTCATCAAAACTGATGCAACGATTTTCTAATGTTAAGTGGGATTTTATTATCATTGATGAGGCTCATAACCTACGCAATGTATTTCACGGAACGAAACGAGCAAAACGACTGTATGAGCTTTCTAAAGGCATTCCCAAAATATTGCTTACAGCTACGCCGTTGCAAAATTCTCTTTCTGATCTTCATGGGCTGATTTCCTTTATTGATCCTCGGATTTTTGGAAGCGAGAAGGTCTTTAACAAAAGATTTATTGAGGGACAAGATTATACAGAATTAAAAAGAGAACTGATACCGGTTCTATATCGAACACTTCGACGGGATGTTGGAAAATATATGGATTTCAAAAAGAGAGAATGTAGAACGATTGACTTCGTTCTTTCGCCCGACGAAGTTGAACTGTATATGAGGGTAAATAACTTTCTAAAAAAAGATGTACTGTACTCAATTCCTAATGCGAATAAAGGTCTTATTGTATTGGTTATCCGCAAGTTACTTGCGTCATCGAGCTATGCTCTGATTGAAACTTTTGAGGTATTGAAGAATAGACTTCAAAAGTTATATGAGGGTACAAAGTCAGCCAACGCCCAAGATGGGTTCGATCTATTCTGGAATTTTGTTGAGGACGAAATTGATGAATCCGGTTTTGAGGAAATAGATGACGAGGATACTCTCTTCCAGAAACAACAGATCCAAGCGGAAATAGACGAGGTTGATGCAATCATCGAAACAGCAAGCCGTATACAAAGCAACGCAAAGATTAAAGCTTTAAAAACTGCAATTCATACGGCTTTTGAATATCAAGAAAAGCAGAATATTCCGCAAAAGGTTGTTGTATTTACGGAATCAAAGCGAACTCAAAAATACATTGCCTCTGAATTGCGTAAAGACGGATTCGAGGAAGATGATATTCTGTTGTTTAATGGCGACTTTAATGATGCTATGACAAAAGAAATATACCGTGCATGGCAGGTTAAGAATTTTGGAAAGACAAACTATGGCCGTAGTGTTGAATATAAGCATGCCATTGTCGATTACTTCAAAGAACACTCCAAAATTCTCATCGTAACAGATGCCGGTTCGGAAGGTTTGAACTTACAGTTTTGTAATACTGTTATTAACTACGATCTCCCCTGGAACCCGCAGAAAATTGAGCAGAGGATTGGCCGTTGCCATCGTTACGGGCAGAAATATGATGTTGTTGCTATCAACCTTTTAAACACAGGCAACGAAGCAGACCGCCGGGTTTACGAAATTCTATCCAAGAAGTTTGAACTATTTGATGGCGTATTTGGAGCTTCCGATATTGCTCTTGGTGCATTGGAATCGGGAACAAGTTTTGAAAAAACAATTCTTGAAATTTATCAGAATTGTGGAACAAGAGCGGAATTCAAAAAAGCATTTGACAGATTGGATAGACAGCTTGACGCAAAACGCAACAAGAAAGCTGTTCAACTCCGTTCTATTCTGATGACAGAAAGCGATGCAGCGAAGGGTGCCGCTTTGGAAAAGACAAAAAACGATATTGATCAGTATTTGCAACAAGTCGATTTTTGGACTCAAGTAGCAGAACCGGATGTCGAAGGTAATCTGAACTACTGGAAAATCGATAACTGGGGTGAAAGAACCTTCGGTTCACACGGGACATTGTTTGTTGGTGCATTTTGTAATTCTAACAATGAGATGCTTTTCCCGGTTCTTCTTCTCTGTGATGAACAAGGTCGGTATATTGATTTTACGGAAAACGATATTGTTCAGGCACTTGAAAATGTGAATGATGATGATGTCAGATATTTCAAACCTACTGATGAAGAGCTGGCTTCATACAGGAATATTTATGACACACTGGTTCAAGAAATGTTATCTAAGTATCAGGCATCATCTAAGCCGGTGATGGACTATAACAAACGCAAGGTAGAAAACTGGGCTGATATTCAAAGAGAACAGTTGAACATCCAGATCGCGGAGATGAATGCAGAAATTGATGAGTTGTCTGCTGAGGCAACTGCCGTAAAGGATTTTTTGGAGAAGGTTGATATTCGCAAAAAAGTTGATGAAAAGAAAAAACAACTTCAGAAGGTTCAAACATCATTCCATCAGAAAGTCTCTTCCATCCAAGAAGAGGCCGAAAGAGAAATTGCTGAGTTTAACCAGCAATTTGACATACAGCCGATTTTGCTTGTTAATGTCGTGCTAAAGTTCTAACAGATAAGGAGACACAGGAATGGAACATAAGGGAAAACTGGAACTTACCTGGGTTGGAAAATATGATGATAAAGTAATCGAGCCTCGTATTTTGATGGAGGATCGAGAAAAATCATATGGAGACCCTCGAAGCGAAAATATGCTGATCCATGGAGATAACTTAGTAGCGCTACAAGCAGGATTTCTACGGCTCAATTAAATGTATTTACATTGATCCTCCATATAACACTGGTAGCGCATTTGAACATTATGATGATAACTTGGAACATAGTATATGGCTTAACTTAATGCGGAAGAGACTTGTTCTTCTCAGAGAATTGCTTAGCGAAGAAGGTACAATCTGGATTCAGATTGATGATGAAGAACAGGCATACTTAAAGGTCCTTTGTGACGAGGTTTTTGGGCGAGGAAATTTTGTAAATATGATTTCCGTCAACATGAAGAATATAGCTGGCGCATCTGGTGGTGGTGAAGATAAACGCCTGAAAAAGAACTGTGAATATATTCTCATATATGCTAAGGACTATACATTATTGCCTCTTTTTAACGGACCATATGTTTATACAGAAATGTCTGAACTTATCCAGCAATATCTTGATGAAGGAAAAAGTTGGAAATATACATCAGTGTTGGTTAATCCGGGAAAGAAGGAGTATATTGGCTCTACTGCTGATGGGGTTGGAAATGAAATTAAAGTTTATCGTCGAGTAGGCGTTCAAACTATGTCTGTTAACCAACTTGCCAAAAAGGAGGGACTTACCACCAAGGACGCATATAGAAAGCATGGAATAAATGTTTTTAGAACGACGAATGCTCAAACTTCAATAAGAACCAGAATTATTGATTATCGAAGAGAAAATGATATTCATGATCAATATCTCTCAATAGAGTATACCCCGCGAACAGGTAAGAACAAAGGTACGGTATATGAGCAATTTTATAAAGATGATGGTTGCAATTTGTTCGTTTGGCTAAGAGATACATCGGAAATCATTGATGGTGAATTGTATAAGAAAGATCTTCAAGGGACCTACTGGGATATGAATGCTTGGATGAAGAATTTAACGAAAGAAGGTTCTGTTGAATTCGGCAACGGAAAGAAACCTGAGCAGTTGATTCGACAAATTTTTGAAATGACAACGAAACCGGGAGATTGGGTTTTGGATTCTTTCTTGGGTTCCGGAACAACAGCTGCTGTAGCCACAAAGATGGCAAGAAAATGGGTTGGGATTGAACTTGGAGATCACGCGTACACCCACTGTAAGGTTCGGCTTGATCGGGTTGTAAATGGTGAAGATGCTGGAGGTATTACAAAAGCAGTAAACTGGGAAGGTGGAAGTGGCTATCACTTCTATGAACTTGCGCCAAGCCTGCTAATTAAGAACGAGCGCTTGCCGATTTACCAGATTAACCCGGAGTACACCTTTGATATGTTATGTGAAGCTATTTGCAAGATTGAGGGCTTCAAATACAAGCCGGATGGTGTATATCACGGATATTCGTCTGAAAACCGTTTCATCCACATCACGAAAGAATTTGTGAACGGTGAGTATATTCGCTCTATTGCAACGACCCTCGGAGAAAATCAGTCGCTGTTGATATATAGTACAAAGGTGCAGTCTGATTTGAGATTGCTAGATAACATTGAAGTTAAGCGTATTCCGAAAGATTTACTGGACAAGTGTACATTTGAAAGTGAGGTGCGATAAATGGCTGATATTGTAACAAAAATTGGATATGCCATGAGTCTGCGCAACCCCCAGCAGGAAGCACTTTCCTATCTGGATGCAATCAGTACTCACTGCGATTATAAGAAGGACAGCAAGACAGCGATTGAAGCTGTAGCAACGGAATATTGTGAGAAGCAACGGAAAATACAGGTTGATGATAAATTTGATTTCCCATCTTTCTGCTATGCCATGGCAACGGGTATTGGAAAGACTCGTCTGATGGGTGCTTGCATGTATTACCTCTATAAGACCAAGGGGTATCGTCATTTCTTTATTTTGGCACCTGGAAATACGATCTATGAAAAACTGAGGAAAGAGTCGAACCCCAATCACCCTAAGTACATTTTCAAGGGATTAGAGGCAGAAATGGGGCGACCCAAGGTTTATGACGGTGAGAATTATGATTCATATCCAGTTAGATATGAGCAGATGAGTCTTCAGTTTGAAAAAAGCTCTGAGATTGAGCTGTTCATCTTCAATATTGGAAAGATATTTAATAGTAAAACGGACTCACAGTTTAATTTCCATAAATTCAAGGAAACCCTTGGGATGTCCTTTGCTGAGGTACTGTCCAGTTTTGATGACTTGGTAATTTGCATGGATGAAGCGCACCGTTACTATGCACCCGCTTCCATGAAGGCAATAAACTTTCTGAAGCCGGTGCTTGGCTTGGAATTTACTGCAACACCAAAATCGACCAATAATGTAATCTACGCTTATGATCTTGCCAGAGGAGCCGTAGAGGGTTATCTGAAAACGCCTGTTGTGATGGGAAGATCCAACATGGCGGGTTATAGTTCCGAGGACATCGAGGAGATGAAAATTCGTGATGGTTTGACGCTTCATGAACATCGTAAAGGTGTCATTCGACAGTTCTGCGGTGATAATGAACTACCGTATGTAAAACCCATCGTTTTGATTGCTTGCCGTGACACAAACCATGCTAAAGAAGTTAGGGCATTGATTGATAGTGATAGCTTCTTGGGCGGTAAATATAAAGGGAAAGTTATTGAGATTCATTCCAATATGAAGGGTGATGAATCAGAGGAAAATATTCGACTGCTGCTTTCGATTGAAAACGCACAAAATCCTGTTGAGATTGTCCTGCATGTCTATAAGTTGAAAGAAGGCTGGGATGTTAACAACCTTTTTACCATTATTCCTTTAAATGCAGCAAAGAGTGACATCTTAGCGATGCAAACTATCGGAAGAGGA
>ERZ779762.1532-NODE-1532-length-12655-cov-5.921746_pt1 | contig 12655 bp, 1 predicted proteins | sample MGYA00511887_ERZ779762 | MGnify/ENA primary metagenome ERZ779762 (study PRJEB29588, sample SAMEA2163052) | human gut metagenome | biome: human gut; feature: human-associated habitat; material: faeces | place: Denmark | collected 2008/2010 ...
TGGAAGTAGTAAAAACGGCATATACAACCCTACACGAATCAGGAAAGTAACATAAGAATGGATATCTTAGAAAATATAACAAATATATTAAGAAGAGCTGTGAATTATAGCAGGCATGGTTATAATTCTTCCATTGACATTAAAGATTTAGATTATTCAAACAAAAACTCCATAAATATTACATTCGTTACTTTATTAATATTATTTGGAGTAGGTATCGGAGCTTGCTTTTGCAAAGCTGCCGGTGCCTTTTCTTTAGAACGAACGGTTTACCCCGATTTAAATATAGCATAGATGGCAGCGAAGCCGTTTATAAGCAGGTGAGGCAATGACAATATCATTCAGCGGATTGGCATCCGGTTTAGATACATCTTCTTGGGTAGAATCGCTTGTTGCACTAAAACAAGCGAAGATTGACACGCTTGAAGAAGAGAAAGAAACCGTATTACTATCCAAAGAAACACTTGACAATATCAAATCATTTTTTAACTCTTTCCGTTCTGTTATAGAAAAGGTAACAGATGCTCAATTCGGTATTGCGTCAATGGATTTGTTTGCCCAAAACCTAGCAACATCTGCTAATCTAGACGTCTTAACAGCCACTGCAACGACAGAGGCAGAAGAGGCTACTTATAATGTCCTTGTTGATCAATTAGCAACTAACTCGGCAGCAAACAGTAATTATTGCTATTTAACGACAATTGTACAAACAACAACAGCTACTTCTGATTCTAAGTTAATTAATGTCGGCGTAAAAGCTGGTAAAATTGGGGTTACAGTAAACGGTATAGAGCGTGGCATTGAGATTACCGAAAACGACACAATTCAAACTTTTATTGATAAATTAAAAGAAATCGGCGTAGAAGCAAGCTACAACGAAAAAACGGGTGTATTTTCTATTGATATTGATGCAGGAGCAATTAATGATATTGATGGAACGGGAATTGTTGATGCCCTGCATTTACAGGGAGTTAACGAGGGATATACCTCTAATTCTTTAAACACATCAAAGACAGATACAATCTACTCTGCAGCAACAGTTGACACTTTAATGTCAGAACTAGGTGCTAAAGAAGGTGTAATAACAATTCATGCAAATGATGCAGACTATCAGGTCACATTAACATCAACAACCACCCTTGGTGACTTTATAGCTGATTTAAAGAGCCATAATATTGATGTAACACTTGATTCAACAGGTATTTTAACTATTACAGATGCCAAAATTACAGATGAAGGCACAACCGACATTCTTGATGCTCTCGGGCTGGATTTGGATATTTATTCCAATACACAAATATCCGGAGATTTAAGCCATAAGACAACAATTACACAGACAACAACCGCTACTTCCGATACCCTTCTGAAAGATTTGGGCGATGGTATTAATATTACGGACGGACAGACTGTTATTATCAAAAACTCCAGTAATGAATATACTACAATTACGGTTGGAACAACCACTACACTCGGTGAACTTCTTTCTGATATGACAAATGCCGGAGTATACGCTGCGTTGAATAAAGACGGTACAATAGAGATTTCAGGAGGTACAATAACTGGCGGCACCTTTGATGCAATTAGTGCTTTAAAACTTACTGCAGAACCATATACTGCAATGACAACGGGTAAGCCTTTAACAGAAACGGTACAAAAAGCAGAACTTGTAACTCTTGAGACAAGGCTGGTAGATGATTTAAAAGTAAGAGCCGGTTATCTTGAAGTTACCGATGCAGACGGCAACAAGTTTTACGAAAAAATATACCATGGTCAGACGTTAGGAGATTTAATGTCTGATTTAGGAAACCTTGGTATTTACACAAAATTGCGTGATGATGGTGTGCTTGAAATCACCGGCGGAGCATTTGCAACATTATCTGACGATAGAGTACAAGAGCTTATTGATAATGGCACAATAAGAGAAACAGATGACAGATACAAACAAGGAACAGACTTATTAACCTGTTTGTATGGAGCACCTGTAATTTCGACAGACCAGATAACAGTTGCGTCAACTTATTCAAAGACTCAAGCCTTAACTCATTCTGTAACAAATACAATTCGTGCAACTCTGACAACGACATTAGAGAATTTAGGTTTAAGCTCTGATAGCAATGCCGTCTTTACCGTACGCGGTGAAAACAGAACCATCAATGTTACAAAATCAATGACGGTAGAAGATTTGATGAACGCGTTACAGAATGCCGGTATAGCATCTGTTTGGGATACAGATACCTCAAGGCTGACGATAGAGAATGCGACATTAAACGGTGGTGCTTTGGCTGATGTTCTTAATCTTACTCAGGTTGTTTCGGGTAAATACGTAACATCAGATCCGCTTTCTAGAAAGGATACTATAACGATTGATGCAACAGAAGACACTCTTCTGAAAGAATATGGTATTCTTAACTCTATGTCTGCAGCTGATAGAACTGTCAAACTCTATAACTCAGATGGTTCACTAGCCGGAACTATAACTGTCAACGAGGCAAGCACAATAGGGGATCTTCTTGACTTTATCAACTCCTTTGACGGAATTTCTGCCTCTATAAAAGACGGTATCATTACAATATCTAACGGCTATATAGAAAACACCACTCTTGAAAACTCCATGGGACTAGATAACTCTAATAAATCCAGCTATGCTCTCGGATCCATTATGACAATTACTACTACTGCAGCAGTGACAGGGGATACTACGCTAAAGGAAATTATAGATACACTAGGTACTGCTGATAAAGTCAAAGATGGATACACTTTAAGATTTAATTCTAAAGACTTAAATGTTTCACAAGACACCACCATTAACGATCTTATAAATCAAATTCACGAAAAAGGCGGTTCTGCTTCTATAGATGCGACTGGAAGACTGGTCGTTACGGGCGGAACGCTTGACGGGACTGTTGCTTCTGCTTTAGGTATTACTTCTATTACAAAAACTGAAGCGGTTTCGTCTACTGGTAGTACACTTTTGACTTCTAAAACAGAGTATGCTGATTTAGATACTAAACTTTCTGAGGTGGGGCTTACCGGAGCTTCAAATATTATTGTACATGACCAGCTAGGAAATGCTCTGAAGACCATTAACATTGATAATACTGCTACCATTAGGGATGTTTTTGATAAATTAAAGGCCGAAGGTATTGATGGGATTATTGCTAACGGTGTCATTTCTTTAGATTCTGCTGAAAATAAGTTCATTACGGGGACACTGCCGAATGCACTCGGCATAACCACGCAGACTGTTACACAGATTGTTAACACTACGGCTTCATCTACAGCACCGGTTACATTTACTGGGACGGCGGTGGCGGATGCGACGACGACTATTAATTCTATTATAGGGGTAAATTCGTCCAACAACAAGATTACTGTTTATAACAAGGACAACAACCCTATTGCTACAATTACTATTAGCACGACAACTACACTGGATGAGTTATTCAAGGAACTCGCTAAGCATGATATTAATGCACAGATTAATGACGGCTTAATTTCATTTGATTCGCCATCAGGAAATTATGTGAAGGGGCCGATTATTGATGCATTCGGAATGACACCTACGACTATTACAGTAACAACTACGGTCGGAAAATCTTCCACTTCTACGGCTGTCGTATCATACACAGTTGCGAATAATGCTACTATTAACAACACTCTCGCTCAGATTGGAATTAACAAGGCTAATACAATCACGGTACATAAATCTGATGGTACTACTCTGAATACGGTGATTGCTAATAATACAACTATAGATGGGTTATTTGATATTTTAGACCAGTATGGAATACAAGGGGTGATTGCGGAGGGGATTATTACACTCACATCTGCTGATGGAGCATATGTGACTGACGCTTCAGGCTCGAATCTGCTTGCAACACTCGGAATTAAAACTGAATCTTACACGACTACAACCACTGTTGGAAAGGCCAATACATCATCTGCAGCTGTTACATATACAAATACTGAAGTCGCTACTAAAGACACGCTTATTAGTTCGTGCATTGATGTTTCTTCCGGAAATACTTTGATTATAAGCAACAGGAGTAAGCAGCCTGTTGATACAATTACTGTGACAAAGACGATGACATTTGAGGATTTATTTGAAAAGCTTAAGTTAAATGGTATTGAGGCGAAAATGGTTAATGGTATCATTACACTTAAGTCTGAGAATGCTAACTATGTGTCGGGGGATGTGGCTGACAAGTTAGGGATTTCTGTCGTCAAATACATTGGCGTAGGGACTGGAGGTGGAGGAGGAACGCCAGGTTCTACTATTGAAGGCGGAGCTACCGTTGAAGAAGCTTTACTTGCCCAATTCGCTTATTTCCTTGGATCCACGACGACTATTAACATTAAATCTTCCGATGGAGCGATTATTGCCTCACAGGAATTCTACGGATATGCTAAAATCTCTGATCTTATTAACTTCTTCACAAAATACGGTATAGAGGCTAAGTTAGAGGACAACATTCTTAAGCTTGACAACGACAACGGCATTTATGCGGAAGATGCAACGACGGGGGGACTACTTACGCAAATTGGGGTCGGAATTACGACTAAACCTGTAGCTACGTCATTCTTAACTATTATTACACAATCGAGTGCCAGCGGAGCAATAGCTATCTCTGGAGTTGATACTCTTACTGCGGGGAATGTATATTCCATTTCATCCCTCACTGATTTGAATAAACTCGCGTCATTGGTCAATTCCGGACAAAATAGTAATTGTACGTTTATACTAACTAATGATATTGATATGTCAAATTTCCCTGGATATACACCTATAGGTACTGATACTCATGCATTTAATGGTACGTTTTATGGTAATGGACATGTTATTTCAAATCTTTCTATTAGTGCTTCTGGCACTAGCAATGTAGGACTATTTGGTGTTACAGGCAGTGCCGCACGTATATTAGATTTAGGTATAGAAAATGCTAACGTAAGCGGCAATAACTATGTCGGGGTTATAGCAGGTAAATCTTCTGGTACTATTACAAATTGCTATGTCAAGGGGAATGTTAAAGTAACCAGTTTGAATGGATATTCAGGTGTAATTGCTAGTTACTCAACTAATACGATTCAGTCCTGTTATACTTCTGGTAGTGTAACTGTTGATGGCGGTAATGGTAGCTATATAGGCGGACTTGTCGGATATGCTTCCTGTGTGATAACCTCAACATTTGCAGAAGGTATAACTGTCAAAGGTCGTACTTACGTTGGAGGTCTTGTTGGGAACCTCACTGCAGGAAGTCTATCTAACAGTGAAGTCAGAGGTACAGCTAATATTACATCGAGTGAAGCTAGTACATATGGTAATGCTGATGCATTTGCAGGAGGGTGCGTTGGATACTCAAGAGGTACCCTTTCAAATCTAAAAGTTAGTGCAAAGGGGACTATTACTGCACACGGAAACTATGTTGGAGGTATAGTTGGGAAGCTGGATACAAATAGTATAACCAATTGCTCTTCCAGCTTAAATATTTCTCTTAGTGTAACAGACAGTAGTGGTTCCGGAGAAAATGGAAATACTGTTACTCAATCAAACACAGGCGGGATTGTCGGCGGTTTTGAAAACAGCTCTTATGCATCAGTTTCACAATGTGCATATTCCGGAACTATAACAACATCTGGAACAGGGGCATTTATTAACCTCGGCGGGATTGTAGGAATTGCCGGTACTATTAGTAATTGTACGACTTCCGGAGCTATCAATATGGCTGGAGGTAGGATGGAGAATGTTGGGGGTATAGCAGGTCGTGTGTATAGTTCTACAACTAACTGTATTTCCAATATGTCAATAACTCTTAACTCAAATGCAAACAAGTATGGTATAAGTAATATACAATATGTTGGCGGGCTTGTTGGAAATGGTGTTACTATAACAAACTGTACCACAAATGGTACTATTACGGCTTCTGCATCAAATTCATTTGATAGCTATTATGCCCAAATCAACTATGTTGGCGGACTTGTCGGTACTGCTTATACAATTAGCAGCAGTTCAGCTTCAGGGGCAATAAATATTAAGTCCGGAAAGAGTGCTCAATATGTCGGTGGAATAGCTGGCTATCTGAGAAACGGAGTAAATAAGTCCTATTCTACTATGAATATTAGTGTTACTCCCGAGGGTCAAAATATTGGCGGTTTAGCAGGTTATGGCTACAGTACAACAATAAATCAATGTTATTCTACCGGTAATGTAACTGCTGCAAACTCTTCCTACGTAGGTGGTTTTCTTGGGTATGGTGCAAGTAAAATTGATCAATCATATTCTACAGGTAATGTAACAGGTGCTAGTTATGTAGGAGGCTTCATTGGACAGGGCACATATGGAACAATTAATAATAGCTATACTACAGGTAATGTAACAGGTAGTGGCAGCAACGTGGGAGGATTTATCGGAAATGCAAGCAGCGAAACAATTGATACCTGCTATGCATCCGGAATTGTAAATTATACCGGTAGCTCCAGCAATTTTGGCGGTTTTACTGGAAGTTACTCTAATAGTCTACAAAATTGTTATTACAATAGTGCTAATTCTACCGGGCTGAACTACGGAACTGCTATTTCTCTATCTGATATGCAGAATCAGTCTATAATGACTGCTAATGGGTTTACTACTGCAAAAGGATGGAAGTATGAGAGTGGAAAAACGCCGCAGCTTAATTACTCTATCTCTATAAATGCTGGAGGCAAAACTTCTGATGATGGATTTAATATTACCTTCTACACCGTTCAACGTCCAGTAAATACGAATTCCATCATCTTGTACCGCAACTACGAACCCGGTACAGGAGGCTCTGGCTCAGGCGGCGGTGGAGCCGTTGCAGTAACAATTTTAACGAATTCAACCTCAGATCAGCAGCTGTACGACACAATAGCCAACATGACCACAGACACTCTATTTGAACTTCTGGGCATCAAAGGAGCAGACACCGGATATATAACCGTCATCTCAAACGGCACCCAGTATATAGTAACCGTAAAAAGCTCTGATACCCTTGATGATATCATATCCACACTTGCCGGCTACAACGTATCCGGCTCAGTCCACGACGGTAAACTAAATATTACCGGCACAGAAGAAGGCTACATCTCCGGAATGACAGATAATGTCAAAAACGCCCTGAAATTCAATACAGGCCTTAATAATACGTATACAACCGTCACGGAAACCCATTACTACAACACAAACTCCAATAAACAACAGTATAACTCCACCCTAAGCCTTAACAGCAGCACAACCTACGCCCAGCTGGGCATGAGCGCAAACGGCACCATCACCGTAGGCTACGAAGGTGCTTACTACACAATTACCGTCAAAACCTCCGATACCATAGACGATACCCTCACAACCCTCGCAGGACTCGGTATCTCAGGAAGCATTAAAGACGGTAAGCTGACTCTCACAGGAACACCAAACGGATTTATCCAAAATATCTCCGATAACGTAAAAAATGCCCTCAAACTTAAAGCAGGCGCTAATGAATCATATATAACTACAACAAAAACTATATGTGATAACAAAACTTCCGGTGACCTCGTTTCTACTAGTAATAACATTAAAATTGACTACGATACTAAACTCTCTAATATAAACGGGTTTAATAACGGTAACGGAAACCTGATTATACACCAAACTAACGGAAAATTCACAACTATTAGCGTCAATGCATCCTCAACATTATCCGAATTCTTTACTCAAATATCAAAATATGGACTCGTTGGTAATATAGATTCCTCCGGAAAAGTATCAATCGAAGGTATCGGTAACGTATACATGCAAGCCGCATCTGGAGGTTCAAATATCCTTACCGCACTTAAACTCTCCAACGTTATCAATAACGTCCAAACTGTAACGGTGAACAGAACCTCAAATATCCTCTCACATACAGTAAAAGTCGCCGCTACAGGCATAACTCAACTCGGAAACCTCTCCGACTCCAACGGTAAAACCATCGGAGCCGGAAACGGTACAATCATTCTGTCCACAACTTCCGACGCAGGAAATAAACTGGTAACCCTTACATTCTCCAGAACACAAACTATCTACGACGTCATTGATAAACTCGCTGAATACGGAATCCAAGCCTCCCTAGATGCGCTCGGTAAATTCACTGTAAACTCCTCTACACTCACCGACTTCGATATATCCGGTAACCTCGGGGAACTACTGATGGGAACTAATTACTCAAAAGACTACGGCACTAGCAATACATACAATATATCCACAAACTTAATACAAACAACTATAGGACCTATGACAAAAGATACACCGCTCGCTGCTTTCGGAATAACAAGCGGAAATATCCTCATTACACAACAAGGCGTTAACTATACTGTAAATATAGATACTACCCAAATCAAAACCGTAGCCGATTTCATGAACCTCCTCGCAGAATACGGATTTAACTCCGATATCGATGCCGCAGGAAGACTCTCTGTGTCTGGTATAGGCGAAAGCTACCTGACCTCAATAACCGGAGGATCAAATATCCTAGATGTGTTCGGACTCACAGACTGGTCTCTCGGTGAAATTACACAAACCTCCGACCACCTCGCTGACTACGAAACTATAGTTAAAGAAACAACCCTGGATACAAAACTAAACCAGCTAACAGATAAAAACGGCAACTCACTAGGCATCACAAGCGGAAATATCTACGTATATCAAGACGGTACCCGATACCTCGTTAATATTAATAACGAAGATACACTACAAACCCTTGCCGCCAAACTCTCACAATACGGAATAACAATGGGCCTTGACTCTAACGGAAAACTATACTTTGACGGCACAAATAACAGCTACATGACTACACAAGGAATCTCCTCAGGTGCATCAAATATCCTTGCAAAACTTAATATTGCGGATAACTGGAATACCCGATATGACTCTATTAGCGAAAACCTTGAATACACCGTAGAAGTCGATAACAGAATTGACGGTAATACAAAATTAAGCGAACTGCAAGATAAAGACGGAAATAACCTTAATATCTCAGAAGGAGCTTTCTATGTCTACAACAACGGCGTTCGTACTACAGAATACATAACCGCCGATATGACAGTAAATGACTTCATGGCTCTGCTAGCCAGAAATGGCCTTATAGCAGATATCTCCGAAGACGGCTCAATATCCGTAGGCGCATATAATAACACATACCTCGCTACATCAGCAACTTCAGGAGCTAACTCAAATATAGTATCTACACTCTTCGCTGAATGGGATTTCGTTAATATCTATACATCCAACGGACTCACTATCCCTAAAGACGTCATCAAAGCCGTTACCAGAGATACTAAACTCTCAGATATCAACGAAGGAACATATCAAGATGGCTTCATAACCGTAGTCAAAGACGGTATACAAACAAACATAGAACTCACCGCAGACGATACTATAGGAACACTAATGGATCAGCTGGCTCTCTATGGCTTTGAATCAGTACTTAACCAAAATGGACAGCTGATACTTAAAAATACAGGAAATAGCCTGCTCCAAAAATATACAGGAACCGGACAAGCTTCAAATGCTCTAGAACTGCTCGGAATTGACCTAAATAACTGGATCCAGACAAATACCTACGAAAGCGAAACGCTTAACGTTGTAACTACTACCACAATCGACTCCGATGTAACAAGAGATACTCTACTTGCAAAACTGGGAGTTACAACAGGCGAATACTACATCTACAATAACGGCGTAAAATATACCGCATACATCTCCACCGGAGAAACAATGGGCTCATTCCTCGATACCCTAAAATCTTTCGGAATAGAAACATCACTCGTTTCCGACGGAGATAGCTCAATTCTTACTATCATAGGTTCAGGTGACTCATACATAACTAAGTCCAATAGCACTACTAACGCCTCTAACGTTGTAGAAAAACTTTTCGGCTCCAATAACCATAATACCAGCTATAAATACGAAGGACTTGAACAAACATCAACACTAGTAACCACTTTTACCGCCGCAACAGAAGATACACTACTCAGCTACTTCAATAAACCGTGGGGAAGCGATACCCTCAAAGCTGAAGGATCACTCGCGATTATAGTTAACGGGGAAAATGCAAAAATCGAAATTACCGAAAACGAAACCTTCGGTTCATTGATTAAAAAGTTTGAAGCACTTGGACTCGAAGCTTCTATGACCTCTGACGGACAATTGATTATACAGAGCGGATTCGATACTTTCACTATAGATCAGGCGAATACAGACTCAAGTATTATGGCCACAATAGGACTGCAATACCATCAGGACTTAGGAGGATTCGCCGCTAGCTCAGAAACCACTAAAGCTACAACTACACAAATAGAAGAAAAAACTCTTTCTGTAGCCAATTACGCAGGCTACGATACAAAAATGGGACTGCTTAATATCTCCGACGGAACACTGTCGATTTATAGAAATGGGGAAAAAGCTACTATACAGATAAAGAAAGATGAAACTTTCGGAGATTTGCGCTCAAGAATATCTTCTGCTTTCGCTGATGTAGACCTTACTTTCGAAGACGGATACCTAAAAATATTCTCTAAAAATCCGGATGATTCTATAGAAGTAGGAGCTACAACAGATACCTCCAACTTTGCAGCAATAACAGGTATTTCTTCTGACGGCAAAACCGTATCAAGTGCAAGAGAACTTTACTGCGTAAACTCGGATTCTGTAATCATGAATTCAGGTCTTTTCCGACGCGGCGATGTTACAGAAGGAACATTTATTGTAGGTGATGCAACATTTAGCATAAGTAATACTACAACTCTTGCAGGGTTAATATCGCAGATAAACTCAAATGATGCAGCCAATGCAACAGCTTACTGGGATTCTATTGATGGGAAACTAGTAATAAAATCCAGAACAACAGGTTCAGCTTTGATAAATATCGAGGCCGGTACAAGTAACTTTACAGACATTATGGGCTATACAAATACAACCTGGGCGGCAGATGGTTCGGTAGAAACAACAAAGATGAATGTTAATGTACAGGACGTTGGTAATAATGCAAAATTCTCTATTAACGGCACATACTATACATCGAATTCTAATACTATCACAAGTGATATTTCTCGCATAAAGGGTTTAACAATCAACCTTAAAGGCTTAACCGAGGATTCAGCAGTAACCTTGACCGTAGAGCGTGATAAGGAAACTCTTGCGAATGCTGTATCAGATATCGTGGATTCTTACAACGAGTTAATGAAGAATGTGGATGAGGCCATATCAAAAGATGGCAAGCTTCACGACCAGTCAGTCTTGAAATTAGTAAGAAACCAGCTAAGAAATATGATGACGAGTTCAGATGCGGGAACGACAGTGTTCCGTAATTTGGATGCCATTGGTATAAAAGTAGAAAATGCAAGTGCTAACAATATTTCTACAGATAATATTACAACGCTAACGTTTGATAAAGATAAGTTTATTCAGGCATATGAAGCTGATGAGGACGCATTGAAAGCTCTGTTAATCGGCAGTGATTCAAATACGGGTATATTCACGAAGGTGGAAACTCTAATTGAGTCTTCTCTCAAGGCTGTAACCGGTTATTTTGCTACAGCAGAGGCTTCTTACGACAGGGAGGTTAAAGATATCGAGAATAAGATTGACAAGCAGAAAAAGGCGCTTGATAGATACAGGGCGCAGCTTGAAGCTAAATTCGCTTCCATGGATATTCTGATCGCTAACATGCAGCAGCAATACTCGTCATTCCTTACGACGTAAATATTCTTTAGTTTTTATACGGATTTCATTATCTATTGCAAAAATCTCATCTAAAGATGGACTGTTAATAACCTTGTGCATTTCCATCATTTTTTCAACAGCGTTAATTATATCAAAAAGCTTAATTTTTCCTGCTAAAAACTCAAATACAGCCTCTTCGTTGGCAGCATTTAAACAAACTGTAGAAGAGCCGCCTGTTTTCCCTGCTTCATACGCTAAACTTAGTGCTTTAAATTTATTCCAATCTGGTTTTTCAAAATCTAATCTTGCAGCTTCTGCAAAGCTAAAACTTTTAGATTTTATACCTTCAAACTTTTCCGGGTAAGTGATAGCATACTGAATCGGAATATGCATACTAGGAAGCCCGAGCTGTGCGATTACGCTGCCATCCTTATATTCAATTGCAGAATGAACGATACTTTGCGGATGGACAACAACTTCTATATTGTCATAATTCATATCAAAAAGGTGATGTGCTTCAATAACTTCCAGACCTTTATTCATTAAAGTTGCACTATCTACAGTAATTTTCTTACCCATATTCCATCTTGGATGAGCAAGTGCCTGTTCGACAGTAGCATTCTTCATATCCTCGACGCTTTTTCTAAGAAAAGGGCCGCCTGATGCTGTAATAATTAACTTATCAACATCTGCAATATTTTTTATGCACTGATGAATTGCACAATGTTCACTATCTACAGGAACAATTTTAACTCCTTTTTCTTTTGCAAGAGGCATTACAATATCACCGGCCATAACAAGTGTTTCTTTATTTGCAAGAGCAATATCAATACCGTTATTAATCGCTGTTATAGTAGGTTTTAAGCCAATTTTGCCTGAAACAGCAACGAGAATTATATCATTTTCTTTGTTTGAACATATTTCATCAAGTGAAGCCGGTTGTGCTCCTTCAATGAGATT
>ERZ779762.1539-NODE-1539-length-12620-cov-3.542300_pt1 | contig 12620 bp, 8 predicted proteins | sample MGYA00511887_ERZ779762 | MGnify/ENA primary metagenome ERZ779762 (study PRJEB29588, sample SAMEA2163052) | human gut metagenome | biome: human gut; feature: human-associated habitat; material: faeces | place: Denmark | collected 2008/2010 ...
TCTGACGGAGATAAGATGAGTAAATCCAAGGGCAACGTAGTAGATCCGCTGGATATTGTAGACGAGTATGGTGCAGACGCACTTCGTACCTATGTACTGTTCATGGGGGATTACGGCGCTGCTGCTCCGTGGAATGACAGCTCTGTAAGAGGCTGCAAGCGTTTCCTTGAGAGAGTTGCTGGACTTACCGATATTATGACTGATGAGCCTGCTTCCAAGGATATGGAGGTTAAGATCCACAAGGCAATCAAGAAGGTATCTTCCGATATCGAGGCTATGAAGTTCAATACTGCAATTGCGTGCCTCATGACTCTGATTAACGAGATCTATGCAGTTGGCAAGATCAGCAGAGATGACCTTGTAATCTTCATCAAGCTTCTTTGCCCATTTGCACCTCACCTTTGCGAGGAAATCTGGGAGACCATCGGCGGAGAAGGATTGCTTTCCCTTTCCCAGTGGCCGGAGTACGAGGAGAGCAAGACTGTAGAGGCTTCCGTAGAGATTGGTGTACAGGTTAACGGTAAAGTCCGCGGAACCATCGTAATCCCGAACGGATGCGCCAAAGAGGAAGCTCTTGAGCTGGCTAAGAAGGATGAGAGAGTTGCTTCCTTCTTAGAGGGCAAAACTCTTGTAAAAGAGATTTATGTACCGAATAAGATTGTAAACTTTGTTGCGAAATAATCACGCTGCCAAGTTATAAAAGCTGTTATATAAGTAGTGCAGAAAAATCCCCATCAGAATGAACTGGTGGGGATTTTCACAGTTAGAGCGTGTTTGTCATTGTATTGTTTGTTTTTAGGAGAGAAATTTATATGGAAGGTCTCAGCAAAAAAATATATCTTGAGTTATCCGCGCCGACGGAAGAGGATTCCCGTTCTGACCAGCAGCGCATTCTGGAAGCATTGAGTGCGGAAGGGATAGAGGAGCAGGTTCATATGCCTGTCCACATTTTGCGAATGATATACCCACTGGTTGAAAATGCAAAGTGGAAAATCACAGTATCTCTTGGCTGGAATGGGGAAAACTGGGAAATACTAGACATAGAGGCTGGAAATCAGACCGGGCATCATTATGGACTGGCGGTAGATCTTGGAAGCACTACCGTGGTGGCAAGACTTCTGGACTGTGTTTCCGGCAGGGTGGTGAAGGAAGTCAGCTGCTTTAACCGCCAGATCCAGTGGGGAACGGATATCCTTTCCAGGATTTTTTACTGTAAGGATAATCCCAGGAAGCTGGAAGAAGTGCGGCAGGCTACGGTGGACTCCATTGTGGAATGCATGGATAAGCTAGACGCGCAGTGGTTGGATGAATGCAGGGCAAAAGAAGCAGATAGAAAAGTACAAAGAAAGACAGAAGAATGCGATAATACAGAAGTGGATGGAGCAAGGCGAGGCGGTGCTTCGTGCCGAGAAGATTCTGATGCCGAGAGTATTACTCGCAGCTGCGTTTCTATGGTAGTTGCGGGAAACACTACCATGATTCATTTTCTCCTTGGAATGGATGCTTTCTGCGTATTTTACACTCCTCATGCAGTTCATGGGGACAGGCCTGGCTTCCAGCCTGCGAAGGATTTGGGAATTCCGATAAAGGGGTACGTCTATTGCTATCCATCCAAATCCAATTACCTTGGCGGTGATATTATCAGCGGCATGATCGATACCGAACTGTACAAGAAGGAGGAAATCAGCGTTTTCTTTGATATCGGCACCAACGGAGAGCTGGTAATCGGAAATAAGGAGTTCCTTCTCTGCGGCGCGGGGGCAGCAGGTCCTGCACTGGAGGGCGGCGTGGTGAGCACCGGAATGCGGGCAGACACAGGCGCTGTAGATGAGGTAAAAATACGAGACGGAAAAATCCTGGTGCATGTGATTGGAAATGAAGACGGGGAATTTCAGAAAATGGATTCTGGCAATAAATCTGATAAGCAAGAGGCATTAAAGAATGGCGGAAAACCTCTGCAAATAGAGGCAAAGGGAATCTGCGGGTCCGGTATTATTGACTTGATTGCGGAGCTTTTCCTGGAGGGCTGGATTGACATCCGAGGGAAATTTTCCCCGGAGAAAAGTCCGCTGATCCAGAAAAAGGAGGGGCAGTGGTGCGTGGAGTATGCGCCTGGCCTGCATTTTTACCAGAAGGATATTGACGAATTTATCCGTACCAAATCTGCTGCGCACACCATGGTGGAAATCATGCTTCGGGAATCCGGGCTGGAACTTGACCAGGCAGAACGGTTCTATGTGGCAGGGGCTTTTGGAAAGCATGTATCCAAGGAGTCTGCCATTACCATCGGCATGTATCCGGATATGGACCGGGACCACATTATAAATGCAGGAAACTCTTCCCTGGAAGGAGCGGCAAAGCTGCTTTTGAACCGGGCACTTCTTAAAGATATTGACCAGATTCTGGAAGAAATGGTGTATATCCAGTTTGCGGAGGTGGAAGATTTCCTGGAGCTGATGGTAGCTGCACAGGCATTGCCTCATACGGATTTCCAGCGCTATCCCACTGTTATGAAGAAAATACAGGAGCGGCAGGCAAAAAAAGAAAATGTGATTTCTATAAAGAATGACATAAATGTTAAAAAAATTATAAATTATTAGAAAAATATAGTAATTAATAACAAAATCTGCTATACTTGTGCCAAATAAAAGGACAGGAAGTGGACGCAATGACAGAACCTAAGAAACCGCCTATTACCAAAAGCTTTGGCTATGCATTTGAGGGAATTTTTACCTGTATCCGCAGGGAGCGGAACATGAAGATTCACTGCGTGATGGCTGTGCTTGTGGTGATTGCAGGACTGATCCTGGGACTTTCCCCCATTGAATGGTGTATCTGTCTGGCTCTTTTCGGGCTGGTGATGGCGCTGGAACTGGTGAATACAGCGGTAGAATCAGTGGTGGATCTTGTGACCAGTGAGTACAGGCCACTGGCGAAAATTGCCAAGGATACGGCAGCAGGGGCAGGTTTTATGGCGGCGATTGCAGGTCTGATCATTTTCGTTCCCAAAGGACTGGCATTTCTGGGAATTTTGTGAGAATTCCAGATTTACAGGCAATGATGCCTGTGAGTTTTATGCCAGAACACCGGAAACTGTCCGGCATTTTTCACAGAGCAGAAAGGAGCATATATTATGGAACTTGGAGAAGGCATCAAAAAATTATTACTTGCAGGAATCGGTACAGCAGCAGTGACCGCTGAGAAATCCAAAGAGGTTCTGGACGAACTTGTGAAGAAAGGCGAGCTCACTGTAGAACAGGGCAAGGTCCTGAATCAGGAACTGAAGCACAACATCAAAGAAAGCGTTAAGAAAAATGTGAACGTTACTCTGAAGCCATCCAATCCGGATGAACTGAAAGATGTGCTGAATAAAATGACACCAGACCAGCTCGCAGCCCTGAAGGAGCAGATCTCACAGATGCAGGCGAAGGACGTGGATGCAGAGGGAGCAAAAGAAGAGCCGGAAGAAGCGAAGGAAGCTGAGGCAGAAGAAGCTCCTGCAGAAGAGCCAGAAGAAAACTAAGTAAAGGAAACAATAAGGGCAGGACCAGGCGTTTTGCTGCAGCCCGTTGGAAAGCGGTGCAGCATCTTCCAAGTCCTGCCCTTGAAGCAGGTGGACAGATATGGAACCGACAGAGGCAAAAAACACAGCCAATGAGAAGCTGACACACAACAAAGAAAATACCGGAAAAGAAGCCGGGACTGCCTCGAAAGAGAAAATTGTTCTTGAATCTGGAAAAAATTCATCAGACAAAGACAAAAACGGCTACAAGGAACGGCTGAAAGAGATTACAGCGGTTCTTCACAAGCATGCCATCACAAGAGGCGTTTCCCCGGAGAAACTGCGTCTAATCCTTACAGATCTTGGCCCTACGTTTATCAAGTTGGGACAGGTCATGTCCATGCGTTCTGATATTTTGCCCAAACGCTACTGCGACGAACTGATGAAGCTGTGCTCAGATGTAGAGCCCATGCCTTTTTCCGAGGTGGAAGAAGTGCTGCAGGAAGCTTTCGGCTGTCCGTGGCAGGAAGAATTTCAGGAAATCCAGAGGAAGCCCCTTGGCTCAGCCTCCATCGCCCAGGTGCACCGCGCCGTCCTGAAAACAGGGGAAGAAGTGGTGGTGAAGGTTCAGCGAAAGGGCATCTATGAGGTCATGGCCCGTGATATCGGTCTTATGAAAAAGGCGGTGAAGCTGCTGCCGCCAGTGAGTATTAAGGAGGCCGTGGATCTGAATCTGGTTCTGGAAGAGCTGTGGCGGGTTACCCAGGAGGAGATGAATTTCCTTACCGAAGCTGCCAACATGGAGGAATTTTCCAGGAAAAACAAGAACGTTGCATTTGTGAAAACGCCTATCCTTTATCGGGAATACACCACTGCCAGCGTGCTTGTGATGGAATACATTGACGGCATTCCCATTGACGACAAGGAGACTTTGCTGGCAGGAGGCTATGATCTGGACGAGATCGGAAGCAAATTTGTTGATAATTTTATTAAGCAGGTAATGGACGATGGATTTTTCCATGCAGATCCCCATCCTGGAAATGTGATGATCCAGGGCGGCAAGATTGTGTGGATCGATATGGGAATGATGGGACGGCTGAGTGACCGCGACCGGGAACTGATCGGGGAGGCAATTGAAGGCGTGGCGCTGAATGACATCGGGAAAATCCAGGATGCAGTGCTGGCGCTTGGGGAGTTTAAGGGCAAGCCGGATCAGAGCCGTCTTTACACGGATATCCGGGATCTTATGGCAAAATACGGTATCGCTGATCTGGGTCAGATTGACATTGTGGAAATTTTTACAGACCTAATGGATGTGATGAAGGAAAACAAAATTGTTATGCCCCACGGTCTTACCATGCTTGCCAGGGGACTGACTCATATGGAGGGTGTACTTGCCGACATCAGTCCTGAGATCAATATGGTGCAGATTGCAGCTGCGCGTATGAAAGGAAATCTTCTGGAGAAAGAAAACTGGAAGAAGCAGCTGAAGGGGACTGGCAAGAAGCTGTATCGTTCTGTGCTTCGGGCGATTGATATTCCCACACTTGCAGCAGATTTTCTCCAGGGCTGTATGAAGGGGGAGACGAAGATCAATCTGGATCTGCATGCCTCCGATGATCTGGCATGGCTGATGCGCCGGCTGATCCGGAATATTGTGCTGGGGCTTTGGGTTATGGCGCTGCTGATCAGTTCCAGTATTATCTGTACTACGGATATGATGCCGAAGATGTTTGGAATTCCGGCGCTGGGCGTGTTGGGATATTTTGGAGCACTTGTGATTTTGATGTATTTGTTTATCAAACATTTTATGAAGAAGTAGAATTGCGGGAGCTGCTTTGCAGCGGAGCAATTCGTGGATATCATGTTAGGGGCAAAAGAATTTTTGACCCTAACATCATAGTATACGGGAAAGTTCAAAAGAATCGAGGGATTGGGAAAATGAAAAATTACAGAGCGGAACTGACTGGCGTATTTGGTGATCCTGTGGATGACAATCCAACTGGCGTAGTGGAAGAAGCTGCTTTTGCGGCAAAGAACCTGAATTACAGATATCTGACTATTAAGGTGCGGCCGGAAGACCTTGAGACGGCAATGAACAGTGTCCGTATTTTTGATATGAGAGGAATTAACCTTACAATGCCTCACAAGATTAAGGTGATTCCCTATCTGGACGAGCTGAGTCCCGCAGCTGAGATTATTGGTGCTGTAAATACTGTCATTCAGAAGGACGGCAGATTATATGGAGAAAATACAGACGGCAAGGGTTTTGTAACAGCACTCAAAGCATTCGGAGAAACGCTTAAGAATAAGACGGTCACCATACTGGGAGCCGGAGGCGCAGCCAGAGCAATTGCGGTAGAGTGTGCGTTAAATGGGGCAAGACAGATTCATATTATCAACAGAAGCCAGGAAAAAGGAATGGAGCTTGCCGCCCTGATCAGGAGCAGAACCAAAAGTGATTCCGCCTATATTCCCTGGACCAGAAATATAGTAATCCCGGAAGATACGGACATTTTAATCAATGGTACTTCCATCGGTTTTTCACCGAATGTAACCGAGAAACCAGATGTTGATTATACATCCATTCGCCCCAACATGTGCGTATGCGATGTAATTTTCAACCCATGTGATACCCTGTTCCTTAAGGCAGCCCAAAAGAACGGCGCCAAAACCGTAAACGGCCTTGGCATGCTGGTGCAGCAAGCCGCCCTCAACTTCACCCTCTGGACCGGAGAGGAAGCTCCGGTGGAAGTTATGGAAGAGGCGCTGCGGAAAGAATTTTGAGAAGATTATAAAAAGGCGATCAAAAATAGAACCAGAAAATGACAGTCCAAAACTGTTGTTTCCTGGTTCTATTTTTACGAACTATTCTATAAGAAAAATTCTAAAGCTGATTCTATATTACACTCAGCCAGCGGCTCTGCCTTACTGCAGTTTCTTCCCCTGCTCGAATTTCGGTTCGCAGGTGAGTTCGATGCCAAGCTTGCGGAAGGAGAGGATATCCACGGAGGAAAGCATAACGGAGGTATGTGCCTGGCAGCCTTTCAGCTTCGGAATCTGCTCGAGGGCAAGGCGGGCATCCGGGTTGGTAGCTGCGCTGATGGAAAGGGCGATCATAGTCTCATCCATATGCAGTCTTGGGTTCTTGCTTCCAAGGTAGTTTGTCTTCAGCTCCTGGATCGGATGAATGGCATCCGGAGAGATTACATGCACTGCATGGTCGATTCCTGCAAGCTCCTTCAGAGCATTCAGAAGAAGAGCAGAAGATGCGCCAAGAAGATCAGAAGTCTTTCCTGTGATCACTCTTCCGTCATCAAGCTCCATAGCAGCAGCCGGAGCACCAGCAGCCTTCTCCAGTTCAAGCGAAGCCGGAACAACCTTGCGGTCTTCCAATGCAGCATGAGCCTGCTTCAGAAGAAGCTCAATCTTGTAAACCTCCTCCTCAGTGCCGGTGCCTGCAATCAGAGCATCCATGCCTTTGTAATATCTGCGGATAATTTCCTGACGGGATGCCTCCTGGCAGACTTCATCGTCTATAATGCAGTTTCCTGCCATATTTACACCCATATCTGTAGGTGATTTGTACGGGCACTCACCCATAATTTTCTCAAACATAGCCTGTACAACCGGGAAAATCTCAACATCACGGTTATAGTTAACTGTGGTAACGCCATAGGCATCCAGATGGAAAGGATCGATCATATTTACGTCATTTAAGTCAGCTGTAGCAGCCTCATAAGCAAGGTTCACCGGATGCTTCAGCGGGATATTCCAGATTGGGAAAGTCTCGAATTTGGCGTAGCCTGCGCTGACGCCTCTCTTATATTCATGATAAAGCTGGGAAAGACAGGTGGCCATTTTTCCGCTTCCAGGTCCTGGTGCTGTGATCACAACGAGGGGGCGGGTGGTTTCGATATAGTCGTTCTTTCCGTATCCTTCATCGCTTACGATCAGGGAAGTATTGCTTGGATATCCCGGAATATTATAAAGAACATAAACCTTAATGCCAAGCTTCTCCAGACGCTTCTTAAATGCATCTGCCCCTTCCTGTCCGGAATAGCGTGTGATGCATACGCTTCCTACATAAAGGCCTCTGCTGGTAAATTCATGCATCAGGCGGAGCACATCCTCATCATAGGTGATGCCAAGATCGCCGCGGACCTTATTTTTCTCAATATCAGGCGCACTGATGACGATTACGATCTCTGCCTGGTCGGAAAGCTGCATAAGCATACGCAGTTTGCTGTCCGGCTCAAATCCCGGAAGAACACGGGATGCGTGATAGTCGTCAAATAATTTGCCTCCGAATTCCAGATAAAGTTTGTTGTCAAATTTGCTGATACGCTCACGAATGTGTTCGGACTGCATTTTCAGATACTTGTCATTATCGAATCCAATTTTTTTCATTCTGCTTTTCCTCTCTCTTTCTCTGGTTCCTCATCCATTGTATTTAAAATAAAATGATGCCTGCAAAAAGCAGACAGTTTGCGGTGTGATATAAGTCAAAAAAACCACGTTCCTAGTATACTACAGTTTTCCCGTTAAAAAAAGTATCTATTTGATTTGGAAATGTAAATTTTTTTGCATCTTTTTTCTCAAAAATTCAGAGGGTTTTCACAATATCGCAGTTGATTTATCCGGGTTTTCTCTTTATAATAAAAAGGATAATAAGGAGGAACGAAATGGATAATAATCTGGATAACAATCAAGGCGGACGCCGCCCTGATAAAGGGGATCCGAGAAGAAATCAGGATCCGAACCGCAATAAGAAAAATCATCAGTCCATTCTGGCTTTTCTGATATGTCTTTTGGTTACTCTGGTGTGTTTCAGCCTGTTTACCAATATGCTGCAGGATAATTCCAGTGAGATTACGTATGATAAGTTTATTGACATGGTGAACAATGATGAAGTGAAATCCGTTACACTTCAGTCTGATACCCTGACCATCGTGCCGAAGAAGCAGGTAAGCCCTTATCAGGAGATCAGCTATTACACCAATCTGACAGAAGATGAGACTGCACTTACCAAGCGTCTGGAAGGTACCGGAATCATTTTCAAATCCGAGCCGCCGGATGCATTCGGCGAATTTATGGCAATGATGCTCAGCGTGCTTCTGCCGTCTGTGCTGCTGTTTGTGCTTCTGATGTTCTTCATGCGCCGCATGAACAAAGGCGGCGGTGGCGTCATGGGCGTTGGGAAAAGCCGCGCCAAGGCTTATGTCCAGAAGGAGACCGGAATCACATTCAAGGATGTGGCAGGTCAGGACGAGGCCAAGGAATCCCTGCAGGAGGTTGTGGAGTTTCTCCATAATCCAGGCAAATACGTGGAAATCGGAGCCAAGCTTCCCAAGGGAGCTCTGCTTGTAGGACCTCCAGGTACCGGTAAGACCCTTCTTGCCAAGGCAGTTGCAGGGGAAGCACATGTCCCGTTCTTCTCCCTTTCAGGATCTGAATTTGTGGAGATGTTCGTAGGTGTAGGTGCATCCCGTGTCCGTGATCTTTTCGAGGAAGCCAAGAAGAATGCTCCTTGTATTGTGTTTATTGACGAGATTGATGCCATCGGTAAAAGCCGTGATTCTCATTACGGCGGCGGGAATGATGAGCGTGAGCAGACTCTGAACCAGCTGCTTGCAGAGATGGATGGATTTGATACTTCCAAGGGTCTTCTGATCCTGGCTGCAACCAACCGTCCGGAGGTTCTGGACCCGGCACTTCTTCGTCCAGGCCGTTTTGACCGCCGTGTGATCGTTGACCGTCCGGATCTGAGAGGCCGTATTGATATTCTGAAGGTTCACGCCAAGAACGTGCGTCTTGACGATACCGTTGATTTCGAGGCCATTGCCCTTGCCACATCCGGTGCTGTTGGTTCTGACCTTGCAAATATGGTTAATGAAGCAGCCATCCTGGCAGTTAAGAATGGCAGGCATGCAGTTTCCCAGAAGGACCTGCAGGAGTCTGTAGAGGTGGTGCTTGTTGGTAAAGAGAAGAAAGACCGCATTCTGAGCGCACAGGAGCGCCGCATTGTTTCTTATCATGAGGTTGGACATGCGTTAGTAAGCGCTCTTCAGAAGGACGCAGAGCCGGTTCAGAAGATTACCATTGTGCCCCGTACTATGGGCGCACTTGGCTACGTAATGCAGGTTCCGGAGGAAGAGAAGTACCTGAATACCCAGAAGGAGCTGGAAGCCATGCTGGTAGGCTATCTGGGCGGCCGCGCTGCAGAGGAAATCGTATTCGACAGTGTGACCACAGGTGCGTCCAATGATATTGAGCAGGCGACCAAGGTTGCCCGTGCCATGATCACCCAGTATGGTATGTCCAAGAAATTCGGCCTTATGGGACTTGCCACTCAGGAGAACCAGTACCTCAATGGCCGCGCAGTGCTGAACTGCGGCGACGATACAGCCACAGAGGTTGACCATGAGGTAATGGAACTGCTTCGGGTTTCTTATGAGGAAGCCAAGCGCCTGATTAGCAGCCACAGAGAAGCTCTTGACAAGATCGCTGCATATCTGATCCGCAAGGAGACCATCACCGGCAAAGAGTTTATGATCATTTTCCGCGCTGTAGAACATGGTCTGGAGGTTTCTGACGAGCTGGATAAAGAAGGGCTGAAGGCTCTGGATGAGGCTGTGAAGGCACTGACAGAGAAAAAAGAGCAGGCTGAAAACAATACAGATGCAAAGATGTCTGGCGAAGACGGTCAGGCGGAGCAGAAAGGCAGTGCAGAGTCAGAGAGCAATGAAGCAAAAGCTGTTTCTGAGACTGCTGCCACAGTGGATACAGCGGAAGCTACAGCTTCTTCCGAGAACCCGGCAGACTCAGCCGACCCCCAGAATCTGTAAATTTCAGAATTTTCACATACAGATGACAATATAGGACAGAATAAGAACCGGGAGCATTCCCGGTTCTTTTCAGAAGGAGAAATAGTATGTTCCTGATCGAAGAAGAATTAAAAAAGCTTCCCGGTAAGCCGGGAGTTTACATTATGCACGGGGAGAAGGACGAGATTATTTATGTAGGCAAGGCTGTCAGCCTGAAGAACCGCGTCCGCCAGTATTTCCAGAGCAGCCGCAACAAAGGTGCCAAAATTGAGCAGATGGTCACCCACATCACAAGGTTTGAATATATTGTCACCGATTCCGAGTTAGAAGCACTGGTGCTGGAGTGCAACCTGATCAAGGAGCACCGTCCAAAATACAATACCATGCTAAAGGATGACAAAACCTACCCCTTTATCAAAGTAACTGTAAATGAACCCTACCCCAGAGTTCTTTTTTCCAGAACTATGAAAAAGGACAAGGCGAAATATTTCGGTCCCTACACAAGTTCCACCGCAGTCAAAGATGTCATTGAGCTGGTGCGGAAGATTTACATGGTCCGTTCCTGCAACCGCACGCTGCCAAGAGACTGCGGCAAAGACCGCCCCTGCCTGTATTATCACATGAAGCAGTGCACAGCCCCCTGCCAGGGAAATGTAAGCGAGGAAGAATATAAGAAAAACATTGCTCAGGTGCTCCACTTTCTCAACGGAAATTTCCAGGAAACCATTGACCAGCTGACGGAGAAAATGATGGCAGCCTCAGAGGATATGCGCTTTGAGGACGCAGCTGGATACCGTGACCTGATCAACAGCATCAAACGGATTGGAGAGCGGCAGAAGATCACCACCTACGGGGAAGAGGACAGGGACATTATTGCAGTGGCCATGGACGAAAGCGAGGATCTGCGGGAGCAGGACGCAGTGGTGCAGGTATTTTTCATGCGCGGCGGCAAGCTGATCGGAAGAGACCATTTCTTTTTGCGGGTTGCAAGAGGAGATACCAAGGAACAGGTGCTGTCCAGTTTCCTGAAGCAGTTTTATGCGGGTACCCCATTTATTCCTGCGGAAATCATGCTGCAGAAAGAAATCGAAGATGCGGATATTATTGAGGACTGGCTGTCCTCCCGAAGAAAGCAGCGTGTTCATATCCGGGTGCCAAAGAAAGGCACCAAGGAGAAGCTGGTAGAGCTGGCCAAAGAAAATGCCTGGATGGTTCTTTCCAAGGACAGAGAGCGGATCAAAAGAGAGGAAGGCCGTACCATCGGTGCAGTTAAGGAAATTGAGGGATGGCTTGGACTGAAGAACCTTGTGCGTATGGAAGCCTACGACATTTCCAATATCAGCGGATTTGAATCAGTAGGCTCCATGGTGGTTTATGAAAAAGGCAAGCCCAAGCGCAGTGATTACCGCAAATTCAAGATCAAATGGGTGCAGGGACCGAACGATTATGCCAGTATGGAAGAGGTATTAACCCGAAGATTTACCCATGAGAGTAACGGAGAATTTGACAGTTTTGCAAGACTGCCGGATCTGATATTGATGGATGGTGGAAGAGGTCAGGTGAATATTGCATTGAAAGTGCTGAATGATCTGGGAATCCGTATTCCGGTCTGCGGTATGGTGAAGGATGATCATCACAGGACCAGAGGTCTGTATTTTAATAATGTGGAAATTCCCATTGATACATCCAGTGAAGGTTTCCGTCTGATCACCAGGATACAGGATGAAGCACACCGCTTTGCCATTGAGTACCATCGTTCTCTCAGAAGTAAGGAACAGGTCCATTCCATTCTGGATGATATTCCCGGAATCGGTGACACCAGGAGGAAAGCACTTCTCCGTAAATTCAAATCTGTGGAAAACATCCGTGATGCTTCGGAAGAAGAACTTGCACAGACAGAGAGCATGAACGCGGGAAGTGCCCGTCAGGTCTATGAATTTTTTCATAAATCCTGATGCTGCATTGCAGTTTCAACCGTGATTGTGTATAATTAAGGATAAGATGTCTCACGCTCTGGTACAGCGGATATCAAGTAACCGCCATGTACTGATAAAACGGTGGTGAGAATGCAAACTTTCAGCGAAAAGGAGAAAAAAGTATGAAGGGTGTACAGTTGACAAAGATGGTACAGGAACTGGAGCTTAACAATCTGACTCCGGAAATCGACCTGTCAGGCATCGTGATCAAGACTGCGGAGATCAACAGACCTGCGCTTCAGCTTACCGGATATCTGGAGCATTTTGCCAATGAACGAGTTCAGATCATCGGATATGTAGAGTATACTTATCTGA
>ERZ779762.1544-NODE-1544-length-12579-cov-4.784494_pt1 | contig 12579 bp, 16 predicted proteins | sample MGYA00511887_ERZ779762 | MGnify/ENA primary metagenome ERZ779762 (study PRJEB29588, sample SAMEA2163052) | human gut metagenome | biome: human gut; feature: human-associated habitat; material: faeces | place: Denmark | collected 2008/2010 ...
GGACAAACGGTTTTCAAGACCGCCTCGTTATGACCACTTCGATATCTCTCCATATTGATACGCTTCAAATCAGCGCAAAAATGATTCTATCATCAAATAGATAGCATGTCAACAATTATTTTCATTTTTTCAAAATTTCAAAATATATCCATTTGATTTTCCACTGATGCCGGATGGTTTATTTTCTATGAACATACACCTTTACCAGGATTTCCTTCATTCAGCATAAACTCCGCCATTTCCAAATCTTCCGGTGTTGTAATCTTAAAGTTGCGATAGCTACCATCTATTACATATACCGGAACTTTTCCATACGCCTCCACTACCATTGCATCATCTGTAACATCTTCTCTTCCATCCGCTATCATCTTCTGGTAAGAATCATAAATCAGGGAATAGGAAAATGCCTGCGGTGTCTGTACCGTATAAAGGCTTTTTCTTGGTGGGGTATCCTCTACTTTTCCATTTTCATCTACCTTTTTTATGGTATCCTTCACCGGCACAGCTGCAATACATGCATGTTTTTTCTGCACTTCATCCATTATATGTCGGATGACTTCCTGTTCGATAAACGGGCGTGCCCCATCATGAATCAGTACATAATCCGTATGTTCACACGCACTTAAGCCCTGAAAAACAGAGTGGTAACGTTCCTTACCACCCTTTACTATCTTCGTTACTTTATGCAATTTATATTTTTCTACAATTTCTTTCCGGCAGTATTCCTCTTCTCCTTCACCGGTTACCAGTACGATTTCATCTACCGGGCTTTCTTCAAATGCCTTAAGGGTATAATAAATCACCGGCCTCCCACAAAGAAGCAGATACTGCTTATGGACAGAGCTTCCCATGCGGCTTCCTTTTCCCGCAGAAAGCACGATTGCTGTATACTTTGCCATTAACGTTCTCCTAATTTTAAGTTTGGTACTGCATTCAAATCAAGTCCGGAACGGATTCCCGCCCGGTAATCATAATATGCTGCTGCACCTATCATTGCTGCATTATCGGTACAGAGAATCGGCGATGGATGATAAAATGCCACATTTCTCTTCCGGCACTCTTCTTCCATTGCTCCTCTTAAGGTTCCATTAGAAGCCACTCCGCCCGCAATAGCAAATTTATCAATCTGATATTTTTCAATGGCATGCATGGCATTTCCCACCAGCACATCAATAACCGCTTTCTGGAAAGATGCTGCAATATCCGCCTGCACAATCTCAATACCTTTCATTTTACAGCTGTTCAGATGGTTTAAAACAGCAGACTTTAAGCCACTGAAGCTGAAGTCATACTCCCCATCTGCAATCTTCGGTCTTGGGAATTCCACAGCATGAGGATTTCCTTCATGTGCTACTTTTTCAATCTTTGGTCCACCCGGATAGCCTAATCCGATTGCTCTCGCCACTTTATCAAAGGCTTCACCTGCTGCATCATCCCTGGTTCTTCCAAGTATCTCATATTTTCCATAATCCAGTACTTTTACCAGATGTGTATGACCGCCGGATACCACAAGACATAAAAATGGCGGCTCTAACTCTTTATTTTCAATATAATTTGCGCTGATGTGTCCCTCAATATGATGCACACCTACCAGTGGAATATTTCTTGCATAACTGATTGCTTTTGCTTCTGCCACACCAACCAGGAGGGCACCCACTAATCCCGGTCCATAAGTTACACCGATTGCGTCTATATCTGCCCAGTCTGCCTGCGCTTCCTGCATTGCTTCTGTTATTACCTGATTAATTTTCTCAATATGTTTACGGGATGCAATTTCCGGAACCACACCTCCATATAAGGTATGTAATGCAATCTGGGATGAAATGATATTCGATCTCACATCCCTTCCATTTACTACAACTGCTGCCGCAGTCTCATCGCAGGAACTTTCTATTGCAAGAATTGCAATATCTCCTTTATTTTTCTGCATCACCATTGTCTCCTTCCAGTGCCACAAATCCTAATATTTTCCAGTCCCCATTCTCATCCTTACGCAGCACATATTCCTGGTTAGCCCGGTTATATGCCTTGGTAGAGCGCAGGAAATAAGATGCCGTCACATAGGCACAATCACTTCCCTCTACTTTCTTATAAGCCACTTCATCTGTATCGCAGACAGATGCTGTTGCTATAATCTTACTTTCTGCTTTATAAGCCGCAATATCATTCTGCATCTGGGTTGAAAATGTATCCTGCGGATTGTTTTCCAATAACTCTTCATCCATCAGTGCACGCATCTTCTCCAACAGCTTCTGGTACTGCTCATCATCGTAAGTTTCATTATAAAGGCAGAGCAGAATCCTATTATAATATTTGATTACAGCACGAGGTGACGCCGGATAATCCTTCTCTAAATTTTTACTTAAAACAGAGGTTATCTCATCTGTTTCTCCTGTTGTTTCCACACTTCTTGGTGAGCGGTTTGTCAGATAATAATAAAATCCGGCCACAATTCCAACGCAAATCACACCTATAATAACTGTCTTAATTATGCCTGCTGTACGTTTCTTCATGTTTACGCCTCCTCAAAATCCAGTGTAACACTCTTTCCATCTTTGCCTAAATATGCATTCGGATATATCTTCCTTACAGCATCCATATAGTCTTCGCCCCTTACAAGGGAAGGGCTGAAGTGGGTAAGCCACATTTCTTTCACCCCGGCATCCTTGGCAAGATGTGCTGCTTCATAAAAAGTCATATGTTTATATTGTTTCGCTTTTGCAAGTTTCTCTTTTTCTGCATACATACCTTCACAGATAAATAAATCGGAATCTTTGGCATTTTTTGCAATGCTCTCCGTCGGGCGGGTATCAGTACAATATGTCAGCTTGATGCCTTTTCTTGGCGGGCCTAATACCATTTCCGGCAGATAGGTCTTGTCCTCTTCTTCAATAATTTCACCTTTTTGCAGGCGGCTCCAGTATTTCTGCGGTATCTGACATTCTAATGCATGTTCCACTGAAAATCTTCCAGCCCTTGGGATTTCCAAGGTATAGCCGTAGCAGGTAACATTATGGTTCACCCGGAAAGCATGAATCGTATATCCCTTTAATTCTATAGTCTCTTCCGGTTCTGTCAGTTCTATAAATTTAATCTCAAAAGGCAGTTCCGGTGCAATCACACGCAGTGCATTTACCACACGTTCCAGTCCCTTTGGTCCAATCATCGTCAGTGGCTCAGTTCGTTCTGCATTTCCCATGGTCAGAAGAATTCCAGGCAGTCCGCTGATATGGTCCGCATGGTAATGTGTAAAGCACATAATATCCACCGGCTTAAAGCTCCAGCCTTTTTCTTTTACTGCAATCTGGGTTCCTTCGCCACAGTCAACCATCAGACTGCTGCCATTATATCTTGTCATCAGTGAAGTCAGCCAGCGATATGGCAATGGCATCATTCCACCGGTTCCTAATAAACAGACATCTAACATTCTATTTCCTCAGCTCTCTATACAATTTCTGTTACTTCTTCCATTAAAGGCGGTATCACAAACTGTTTTGTCCATTCATCAAAGCAGGACTCGCATACACGCAGTTTGCTTTTCACACCGTCCTTAGTAGAAAAATAATTCCATTCTTTTTCTATATAAATATAATCCTGTTTTCGTTCTTCGATTTCTTTTCCACAACAATTGCAAACCATTTCGCATCCTCCGTCTCTTATCTTATGGTTCTCTTTCATTATAGAACCATTCCAATAAATTTGCAGTGGAAATTACTGGACCCTGCTCATGATATATGCATCCTCTGAGGGCTTTTCATAAAAATTCTTTCGAGTTCCAAGTACAGAGAATCCAAGTTTCTGATACAGGCGAATGGCAGGCTCATTGGATACCCTTACCTCTAAAACATACCGGCGAATACCATGTTTTCTACCCTGCTGCATTAGTTCTGTTACCAGTTGTTCCCCATAACCACTGTTTCTGCAGGCTTCACTTATTGCCACATTGGTAATCTCACCTTCATCTAATGCCATATACATTCCACAATATCCTAAGATGGAACCCGCTTCTTCTGCCACCAGAAAAATCACATGGTTCATGGCAAGAGCATCGCGAAATCCCTGCTCGCTCCATGGCTGTGAAAAGACTTTTGCCTCTATGGCTGCTACATCAAAAACATCTGCCTCTGACATTCTACGAATTTCCATGCTGTTCCATCCTCTCGCGTTCTGCCTGGGAAAGGCGCAGATATTCCGGTTTGTGTTCTTCTGCAGATTCTAATTTACCTGCTTTGTAATATTCTTCTCCTAAAGCTGCAACAGCTGCTGCACGCTGCTTATTCACATGTGCCGGTGCAAAGGAATATGGCACTTTACAGTTTTCTTCTATATAAGTGGTAAATACCGGGACACCATCTCCCAAAAATACAACCGGAGCATTGTTTTTATTTATCTTTGCTACAATCTCATCAATCCCCACAACGCACTGTGGGCACAATACCTGCATTTTTTCGTCTTCAAACTGATATAAACCGGTATAGGTCTGGTTTCTTCTGGCATCCATTAATGGACAGATAATATCTCTATGCCCATAGAGGTTGTATGCCAGTGCATCCACGGTCGGTACGGATATCAACGGCTTATCCAGTGCAAGTCCCAATCCTTTTGCTGTTGCAGAGCCAATCCGAAGTCCGGTAAATGAGCCCGGGCCCGCTGCAATTGCAATGGCATCTAATGTATCCAAATCCAGTTCTATCATTTTCGCAAGTTCATCTAACATTGGCAGCAAGGTCTGTGAATGTGTTTTCTTATAATTTACAGTAAATTCTCCCAACAGCACATCATCTTCTACTACTGCTACGCTGGCTACCAGTCCGGAGCTGTCCAATCCCAATATTTTCATCGTTCCACCTCTTCTATTGTTATCCTGCGATAATCAAATCCTTTTTCCAAATCTTTCTCTATTGTTATCTGCCGGTAATGATCCGGTAAAATTTCTTCAATCAGATTTGCCCATTCTATCATGGTCAGACCATTTCCATAAAAATAGTCCTCATAGCCGATTTCATCCATTTCCTCAATATCCGCAATCCGGTATACATCAAAATGATAAAATGGCATTCTTCCTTCTTCATACTCCTGCACAATAGTAAAAGTCGGACTGCAGATAGGTTCTGTTATCTCCAAACCCTTGGCTATTCCCTGGGTAAAAACGGTTTTTCCTACTCCCAAATCTCCGATTAATGTATACACTTCTCCCGGCTTTGCTTCCCGTCCAATCTGTTCGCCTAACTTTTCTGTTTCTTCTGCCGAAAATGTTTCATATACCATATACTTTTCTTCCTATCTCTTCTTCATACAATTCTGGTGCTTCTTCAAATTCTTATCTGCCAGTTCCTTCAACGCTGCATACTGTCCGCCTACAATTTCCATCGGCAGGATATATGCATTCACGCGGCTGCTGTAAATCAGAACATTGTGCTTTGTTGACACCATTTTATAAATCTGTTTCCACTCCAGCAGAGCATTTTCTTCTCCCAGAGATACATGGACACCTTCATCATCCAACATATAATGCAGTGTACTTTTCAGTGCCTCTGACATGGAAATCTGTCTTGCCGCCCGCATTTTCAAGGTTAATGGAAAATAAAAAAGAAAGACAATGCCAAATATGATGTAAAGCACCGTATACATGGTATCTACCTTTCCATAGGTTCCCACTGCGGCTACAAATCCAAGCACCGCTGCCAAGATGGAAAAGATTCCGGTAAAACTGGTATATATATGATACATATTAAACCGGTACATATCGTTCGCTGTTATTTTTACATCAAGTTCAATTGGCATTGTCTTTCCTCCTGCTTACTTTTCTGATTGAAGTATAGCATTATTTTCGGGAATAGACAAACTCTTTATCAATTTTGTGTCGGGCAAAAAAGGGACGTCTAATTCTTACGGCTGTTGGTTCCTTTGATGATTGGTGAAATATGTTTATAAATCAAAAATGTAATTCCAACACTAATCATACCTTTTAAGAAGGTGAATGGCATATTAAATACTACCAGACACTCCAATAAATTATCCATATGTCCGCCTACTGCAGAAGCGATTGCATTGTAAGCACCAATAATGGCATCTTCCGGCATAAATGCTGTATAGAACGGATATACCAGGAAATAGTTTGATACCACACTGAATACTGCCATGAAAAGTGCTCCTGCTAAAGAACCGATTAACGCACCTTTGCGGTTCTTCTTAAATTTGTAAATCAGTCCTGCCGGAAGCACAAACGCTACTCCAAGAATGAAATTGGACAATTCTCCAACACCACTTGTGGTTGTAATAGTCAGATGAATCAGATTTTTAATCAGGCAGATTACAATTCCGCTGACCGGTCCCATGGAAAATGCTCCAATCAATGCCGGAAGTTCTGAAATATCCAGTTTGATGAAGTTTGGCATAAACGGAACTGCAAAATCAAGGAACATCAGGATGAACGCAATGGCTGAAAGCATTGCTGTCATCGTCAGATATCTTGCATTTACACCTGTTTTTACGTTGCTGTTTGTTGTTACACTGTTTGTACTCATTTCTTTTACTCCTTTTTTCTTTACTTTTAGCTCTTGCAAGGGATGTCCGGAGTATTGGTGTACCATAAAAGCCCCGGATAAAACTATCCGGGGCACGCAAAATAATCACCTTAATGGTCACTTATCTTCTCCCATCCAGACTATACTGTCGGTTTTGGATTTTCACCAAATCAACTGCAATACTACAGTTCACGGACTAATGTGTCATGCACAATCACCGTCGGTCGGGAATCTATGCTTCGCATATCACCCTGCCCCGAAGACTTCCTATTCAATTACTATGAGTTTATTGTAGAACTTCACTTTTTCCTTGTCAATACCCAATTTTATCTGTTACCTTTTATTTACAGTTTCATAGTAAGCTGGATTCTCTGTTTCTTAAGATCTACGCTCATTACTTTTACTTCTACAATATCTCCCACGCTGACCACTTCCAGCGGATGTTTGATATAGCGTTCGCTCATCTGGGAAATGTGTACCAGTCCATCCTGATGTACTCCGATGTCCACAAAGGCACCGAAGTCAATGACATTACGGACGGTTCCTTTTAATACCATTCCCGGGGTCAAATCCTTCATTTCCAGTACGTCACTCCGCAGAATCGGCTTTGGCATATCTTCCCTCGGATCTCTTGCCGGCTTTTCCAGTTCCTTTACAATATCCCGTAAAGTAAGTTCTCCTACTTCCAATTCTGCTGCCAGTTTCTTATAATCTGAAATCTTCTTTGAAATCCCGGTTAATCCGCTACCGGTTATCTCTTCTTCTGAATATCCTAATTTTTCCAAAAGCTTTCTGGTTGCTTCATAACTTTCCGGATGCACACCGGTTGCATCCAACGGATTCTTTCCACCGGTAATACGAAGAAAACCGGCACACTGTTCATATGCCTTCGGTCCTAATTTTGCCACTTTCAAAAGCTGGCTTCTGGATGCAAATTTTCCATTTTCTTCCCGGTATGCCACGATATTTTTCGCAATCACTTTGCTGATACCGGAAATGTATTCCAACAGGGATACGGATGCGGTGTTTAAATCTACACCAACTTTATTTACGCAGTCTTCTACCACGCCGCCTAAGGCTTCACTTAATTTTTTCTGGTTCATGTCATGCTGATACTGACCGACTCCGATGGATTTCGGATCAATTTTAACCAGCTCTGCCAGCGGATCCTGCAACCGTCTTGCCATGGAAGTGGCACTTCTTTGTCCCACATCAAAGTTTGGGAATTCCTCTGTTGCAAGTTTACTTGCAGAATATACGGAAGCACCTGCTTCATTTACAATAATATACTGTACTTTTACCGGAATCTCTTTCAATAAATCTACAATAATCTGCTCCGACTCACGGGATGCTGTTCCATTTCCAAGAGAAATCAGTGTAATATGATACTTGGAAATCAGTTTCTTTAATACTACTTTTGCTTCCTCTACCTTATTCTGTGGTGCTGTCGGGTAAATTACTGTCGTATCCAATACTTTTCCGGTCGGATCTACCACTGCAAGCTTACATCCGGTACGGAATGCCGGATCCCAGCCAAGCACAACCTGTCCTGCAATTGGCGGCTGCATCAGAAGCTGCTCTAAGTTCTTTCCGAAAACTTTGATTGCTCCGTCTTCTGCCTTTTCCGTAAGGTCACTTCGAATCTCACGCTCGATTGCCGGTGCAATCAGACGCTTATAGCTGTCTTCGATTACTTCTTCCAAAACAGGTCTGGTTATGGCATTATCTTTGGTTATTACCTTTTTCTGTAAATACGGAATAATCTGTTCTTCCGGCACTTCTACTTTTACTGTCAGTATTTTCTCTGCCTCTCCACGGTTCAATGCCAGCGTACGATGTCCTGCCATTTTTGCAATCGGCTCATCAAAATCATAATACATTTCATAAACAGATTCTGTTTCCGGATCTTTGGCAGCAGATACAATCCGACCATGTTTTACGGTAAGGTCACGGATGCGGATACGATAATCTGCTTCATCGGAAATATGCTCTGCAATAATATCCTTAGCACCTTCTAACGCTTCCTCTGCAGTATGAACTTCTTTTTCTTCGTTGATATATTTTGTTGCTTCTTCTAAGATTGGAGTCTTAAGCATCTGAAGACTGATTACATTTGCCAGCGGCTCTAAGCCCTTCTCTTTGGCGATGGTTGCTCTGGTTCTGCGCTTCGGTCGGTATGGACGGTACAAATCATCTACAACTACCAGTGTCTGCGCCTCTTCTATCTGTTTCCGCAGTTCGTCCGTCAGCTTGCCCTGTTCTTCAATACTGGCAATGACCTGTTCTTTCTTCTCTTCTAAGTTTCTAAGATAAGTCAGCCGGTCAAATAAATTACGTAATATTTCATCATTTAATGCGCCGGTTGCTTCTTTTCGATACCGGGCAATAAAAGGAATGGTATTTCCTTCATCAATTAACTGAATTGCTGCCTGTGCCTGATTTTTTCTGATTCCAAGTTCTTCGGCAATTTTTGCTGTTATATCCATCTTGTATTTCCTTTCCTGTTGATGCGTTTGCGCTCATTATAGCATATCCGGCATTTCTGCAAAAGGGAAGATTTTTGGTTTTATTGTTTTTTCCGGCAGAAAATGGTATACTGAATTTATTCACGATTTGAGGAGGTTTTTTATGGATTTTCAACAGCAGCCAAACGGCTATCAACCAAATCCCAATTATTCATATAATATGAACCAGGCACCACAACGTAATTACATGGACAAACGTTCCACCGGACTTGCCACCGCATCCATTGCTCTTGGCATTGTCTCCATTGTAACTTTCTGCTGCCTGTATGCAGCACTGCCTTGTGGGGCACTTGCCATTATTTTAGGACTTCTTTCCCGTGGCGGCGAGATGACTTTTTCCACCACCGGAAAAATCGGTATCGTCCTTGGAATTATCGGTCTTGTACTTACTATTGCACTTTATGCTTTCGTCATTGTCATGATGTTTACCAACGCCGATTTCATCAACCAGATGTCCAATGGAAATACCGCTGATTATAACGAACTGATGCGGCAGTTTAATGAAATGAATCAGATGTACCAGTAAATATATGCAAAAGAAAAATGCCGGGAAACCAATTCTGATTTCCCGGCATTTTTCTTTTCTTATTTTTATACCAAAGCACTCCACGTACTGTACTGCGGATTCTGCTGCTGTGCTCCATATGGATTTGTCTGGTTTTCTGTCCGGTCTAATTCTCCGGTAATGTCACGATAGAATGTCACCTGAGTCTGTGTATAGTATGGTCCAATCCACAAAAAGCCGATTCCAAATGAAAGGAGACCAAGGAAGGACCAGCCAAGGAAGCTTAACATGATATAGAAGTATCTTCCCTTGTTGCCCTGCATCAGCGCTTTACTTTCCCTCATTGCCTGCCGTATTCCCTTGGTATTATCCTCAAGTAATATCAAAAACAGCATGGAATATCTTAAGGAAAGAATAAATGCAATCACTTCTCCACCAATTCCCAGCACGCACATAGCTACTACATAACCAATAAAGAATCCCTTTGTCACTGCCATGCTGCCGGAAATGGCTATCACATACATCCCAACGGATACTGCAATTGCCGGAAGCATCGGAATTAATACCACAACCATAAATAAAAGGTATGCCAGAATGTATTTATCCGGATGATGATTGAATCCATAGAACATATCGGTAAACTTATATGGCTGCTTTCTTCCCATTCGCAGGGCAATCTGGAGAATTCCTATATTTAAAACAACCCCCAGCAATGCCAGTACAAATGCTGCCACATAATAAATTGCCCACTCCATTTTTCCGGAATACGGAGTCAAATTCCAGGAAAAGAACATGGTCGGCAATGTTACGATTAAATGTGATACTACCATGGCTCCCATTGGCAATCCATAATGTCCGGTAAGACTTTCTCTTGCAATACGTTTTATTTCTGCTGATTTTCTTTTCATCTATCTCAAGCTCCTGTTTTTATTTTCTTGTGTCGATTCTGGCTCCGGTCAGATCTGCCGCATCCTGGCTCTTACGCTCCTGCTGATAAGGATTCGTTTCGTTCGGATACTTAATGGTGGTATTGGTCTCTCCGCCTGCCACATATACTCTTCCGCACTCCGGGCATACGCCGGTACGAAGTGTTACGCTTGCAGATACCACCTGACCATTTTCTTCTGCTGCTTTGGTATAAGCATTGGAAACATGTTCTGCCTCGTGGGCTGCCACACGGATTCCCGCTGCCTCCGGAGAGATGTGGGAAGCTGATTTAAAAGAAACATTCTCGTTGGAACCATCCTGATATTTCCGGTTCTTACAGGTCTGGCATTCGCCCTTGCTGCCCTCTGCCGCTCCGGTACTCTTCACATCTGCATCAGTTCCGACCCCATATGTATGATTGTATCCGGTATCATATCCAATGTCTTTCGGATTCCATCCATCAATCTGCATAAACCACTCCTCCTTCCAAAGTCTGAAAAAAGTGCCTCTTTTTATTATACACATATCTTGGGTGAAACACAATAACTTTGACTTTCTCTTATGACAATTGTATACTACCAACAGATTCTATATTTTGTTTGAATACTGATTTGCGAGGATTAATATGGAAAAGAAAAAAACGTCCACTGCTATGGACAACGGATTATATATCACCGGCTGGTGCATCATAGGCACTCTTCTTCTGCTGGTACTTTTTATAAAAGCAACAAATATCCAGCTTTCAAAATATCTTTTCCCCTGTGTGCTTCACAGCCTGACCGGACTTTACTGTCCCGGCTGCGGTGGCACCAGAGCTGTAGCTTTTTTATTGCATGGGGATTTCCTGCACTCACTGGTTTATCATCCCTTTGTGCCATATGCCTTTGTGCTCTGCACCTGGTTTATGATTTCCCAGACTATTGAGCGGCTCTCTAAGGGAAGGCTTCGTATTGGCATGCATTTCCGGGAAGTATTTCTTTGGATTGCACTGGCTATTATTATTATAAATTTTATTGTAAAAAATGCGGCTCTTCTATTCTTTCAGATTGATTTTATGCCGCTGACGCATATATCATAATGTATCATATATCAAAACCGGGAAGTGGCTTACGCCTCTTCCTCTTCTTCTGTATCTTTTGCCCATCCAAAGGCATATTTTACTGCCTTCTTCCAGCCTTTTAATTTTTTCTGTCTCTCTTCCTCTTCCATCTGTGGATGGAATACCCGCTCTATCTGCTGGTTCTTTATCACATCTTCTTTGGTCTTCCAGTAGTCTACTGCAAGTCCTGCCAGATATGCTGCACCCTTTGCTGTTGTCTCTACACATGCCGGACGATTGACCGGTGCCTGTATCATGTCTGACTGGAACTGCATCAGGAAATTATTGGCACTGGCTCCTCCATCTACATTTAAGGAACGGATTTCGATTCCAGCATCCGCTTCCATGGCAGAGATAACTCCTTCCACCTGATAAGCAATAGATTCCAGAGTTGCCCGGATGATATGATTCTTATTAGTTCCTCTGGTAATTCCTACAATTGTTCCTCTTGCATACTGATCCCAATATGGTGCACCCAGTCCTAGTACAGGGGCTTTCTGTCCTGATGCAGGTGCGGACCATCTGCCCGCCCGAGATGACCCTCCGCCCGCTCTACCGCGCCCGGCTGCTCCATCTGCCGCTTTCGCTGCTGGTATTCTATCTTCTCCTTCCTCAGCGGGCGCAGGAGACGTTCAGCACCCTGTGCGGCCGCGTGACCACGATGCGCCGCCTCCCGCCCGACTGTGCGCTGCTGGTGTTTCTCGGCTGCTGCTTTGCCGTCTGTGAGCTGAGCCGTATCCTTGCAAAGGAGCCGAATCAAACACAGAAGGACAAAGTTGCGAATCAATCTTGACAGCTCCCGGCTTTTATGATAGAATACCACATGTTGCAGCACTTCAAGATGCTACTGTGGCTCAGCCGGTAGAGCAGCTCACTCGTAATGAGCAGGTCGTCCGTTCGAATCGGATCAGTAGCTCCAAAAAGAAATCCCTGAAAGTTGGTTTGTGAAGCCAGTTTTCGGGGATTTTTGTTTATCAGGGACAGGATGGCGAAATG
>ERZ779762.1564-NODE-1564-length-12475-cov-2.676006_pt1 | contig 12475 bp, 12 predicted proteins | sample MGYA00511887_ERZ779762 | MGnify/ENA primary metagenome ERZ779762 (study PRJEB29588, sample SAMEA2163052) | human gut metagenome | biome: human gut; feature: human-associated habitat; material: faeces | place: Denmark | collected 2008/2010 ...
TGATTGTTTTGCTGCAGAGTATGGGAGATTCCCTGTTTGGTATTCTGATCGCACAGATTGTACCACTTGCAGTTTTTACTGTGCTGTCTTTTATACTGGTGCTCAGGGGTATCCAGTACAGGATAGATTACATGAGAAGACTGGCTTTTCCGGCAGCAACGGCTGCAGCAGCCGGGCTGGTATGTCTGGCATTCAACAAGCTGCTTAGTTCTTTTGCAGGAAGTACGGTATCCATGATCATTTGCATTCCTGTAGGGATTGTGATCTATATTATATTACTTCTTATATTAAAAGCAATAAGTGAGGATGAGATCCAAAAGCTTCCTCTTGCGGGAATGATTCTGTTTATTGGAAAACTGACAAGGCTCCTGTAGTATAGAATCGGATATTTTGGCTGATACTGTTTATAAAAAGGAATAGTAAAAGGTGAATTGCTATGAAATTTGTAAAACGTATCAGCCTGTTTTTTATCTATCCGGCTGTCATGTTTACGATAGGTGCCTTTTCCGGGGGGATGGCAGAGCGTTTTTTTTATCCTGGAGAAGGAACAACTGTAAAGGAAAAGCAGAAAGAAACAGAAGAAGAATCAGAAGATACTGTGATAGAAACAGGATATCAGAAGACACCGGTTCTGACAGCTGATACAGACTATATCGTTATGACCTATGATGCTTTTACCGGGGAAATGTCAGAAAAGGAAGAAAATGCGCCGCAGAAATATGTAGGACTGACCAGGGAAGAGCTGGATGAGTTCGCATTAAAGAGCCAGTTAAAGGCTGAAGAAGCTCAGAAGAACGGTGCCTTCAAGGCAGAAATCGTTCCCGTAGAAGTTAAGAAGAAAAAAGAGACAATTATCTTTAATAAAGATGAGGGACCACGTCCTGGAACGACAATGGAAGGACTTGCAAGACTTCGTCCGATCAACAAAGACGGTTTTGTTACTGCCGGTAATGCTTCCGGAATCAATGATGGTGCAGCAGCTATCGTTGTTATGAGCGAAGAAAAAGCAAAAGAACTTGGTGTAAAACCTATGGCTACTTTCGTAGCAGGTGCTCTTGGCGGTGTGGATCCTAAGATCATGGGTATCGGACCGGTTGCATCTACAAAGAAAGTTCTTGCTAAGACAGGCATGAGTATTGATGATTTTGATCTTATCGAAGCTAACGAAGCATTTGCAGCACAGTCTGTAGCAGTAGGAAGAGAACTTGGATTTGACCTCAGTAAATTGAACGTAAACGGTGGTGCGATCGCACTTGGACATCCGGTAGGAGCTTCCGGATGCCGTATCCTTGTAACGCTTCTTCATGAGATGCAGAAACGTGATGCAAAGAAAGGTCTTGCAACACTTTGTATCGGTGGAGGAATGGGATGCTCTACAATCGTAGAACGTGACTAATTTCTGAAAAAACAGTACAGAAAGGAGAGTTCCCAAAATGGAATTCATTACGTATGAAGTAGAAGACAAAGTTGGTATTATTACCATTAACCGTCCAAAAGCATTGAACGCTTTGAACAGCCAGGTGCTGGATGAGTTAGATGCTACATTGGATGGTGTAGATCTTGATGTGATTCGCTGTCTGATCCTTACCGGTGCCGGAGAGAAATCTTTTGTAGCCGGTGCAGATATCGGAGAGATGAGTACATTGACAAAAGCAGAAGGAGAAGCTTTCGGTAAAAAAGGAAATGATGTATTCCGTAAACTTGAAACTTTCCCTATCCCTGTTATCGCAGCAGTAAACGGATTTGCACTTGGCGGTGGATGCGAGATCTCCATGAGCTGTGACATCCGTATCTGTTCTGAAAATGCTGTATTTGGACAGCCGGAAGCAGGTCTTGGAATCACTCCCGGATTTGGCGGAACACAGCGTCTTGCTCGTGTAATCCCTGTAGGAATGGCAAAACAGATGATCTACACAGCACGCAACATCAAAGCAGAGGAAGCATACCGTGTGGGTCTTGTAAATGCGGTTTATCCTTTGGAAGAACTTATGCCGGCAGCAAAGAAGATGGCTGCAGGTATTGCTATGCAGGCTCCGATCGCTGTTCGTAACTGCAAGAAAGCAATCAATGAAGGACTTCAGGTTGATATGGATCAGGCAATCGTGATCGAAGAGAAACTTTTCGGTGACTGCTTTGAGACAGAAGACCAGAAAGCAGGAATGGGTAACTTCCTTGAGAAAGACAAAGAGAAAAAACTCAAAGTAGTTCCTTTCCAGAATAAATAATTTTAGCATTAAAATAATGATTTCCCGGATCGGCATTGTCCGATCCGGACAATACAAAAAAACGGAGGTATGTATCAATGAAAGTTGGCGTTATTGGTGCTGGAACAATGGGTTCCGGAATTGCTCAGGCATTTGCTCAGACAGAAGGTTATGAAGTTTGCTTGTGTGATATTAATGATGAATTTGCTGCAAACGGTAAAAACAAAATTGCAAAAGGTTTTGAAAAACGTATTGCAAAAGGAAAAATGGATCAGGCTGCTGCTGACAGCATCCTTGCTAAGATCACAACAGGTACAAAAGAAATCTGTACAGACTGTGATCTGATCGTAGAGGCAGCTCTTGAGGTAATGGATGTTAAGAAACAGACATTCAAAGAACTTCAGGATATCGTAAAGAAAGATTGTATGTTTGCTACAAACACATCTTCCCTTTCTATCACAGAGATCGGTGCAGGACTGGATCGTCCGGTTATCGGTATGCATTTCTTCAATCCGGCTCCGGTTATGAAATTGATCGAAGTTATCGCAGGTGAGAATACACCAGCCGAGATGGTTGAGAAAATCGTTGCCATCTCTAAAGAGATCGGAAAAACACCGGTAGAAGTAAAAGAAGCAGCCGGATTTGTTGTAAACCGTATTTTGATCCCTATGATCAACGAAGCAGTTGGCATCTATGCTGATGGTGTAGCTTCTGTTGAAGGTATTGATACAGCAATGCAGCTTGGTGCAAACCATCCAATGGGACCTCTTGCACTTGGCGATCTGGTAGGTCTTGATATCTGCCTTGCTATCATGGAAGTACTTCAGGCTGAGACAGGTGATCCTAAATACCGTCCACATCCATTGCTTCGCAAGATGGTTCGTGCAGGAAAGCTCGGAAGAAAAACTGGTATCGGATTCTACGATTACAGCAAATAATTTCGGTGGATATAGAATCCATCAAATATACAGAAAGGCGGTTCATTAATAATGGATTTTACTTTAGATCAGAAACATGAAATGGCGAGAACATTGTTCAAAGATTTCGCTGAAAATGAAGCAAAGCCGTTGGCACAGGAAACAGATGAAACAGAAGTTTTCCCACAGTCTACGGTAGACAAAATGGGTAAATATGGATTTATGGGAATTCCGGTGCCAAAGCAGTATGGCGGACAGGGATGCGACATTTTGACCTATGTAATGTGCGTAGAAGAGCTTTCTAAAGTCTGCGGCACAACAGGCGTTATCGTATCTGCACATACAAGTCTTTGCTGTGATCCAATCCTTACTTATGGTACAGAAGAGCAGAAACAGAAATACCTTCCACCTCTGTGCAATGGTGAAAAACTTGGTGCTTTCGCATTGACAGAGCCGGGTGCCGGTACCGATGCTCAGGGAGCACAGACAAAAGCTGTTCTTGATGGAGATGAGTGGGTACTTAACGGAAGCAAATGCTTCATTACCAATGGTAAAGTAGCAGATGTTTACATCGTAATCGCTATCACAAGCGTGACAGAAGACAAACGTGGAAGAAAGAAAAAGAACTTCTCCGCATTTATCGTAGAAAAAGGAACTCCGGGATTCTCCTTCGGAACAAAAGAGAAGAAGATGGGTATCCGTGGATCTTCTACCTACGAGTTGATCTTCGAAGACTGCCGTATTCCAAAGGAAAATATCCTTGGACCACAGGGAAAAGGATTCCCTATCGCAATGCACACTCTGGATGGCGGACGTATTGGTATCGCTGCTCAGGCTCTCGGTATTGCAGAAGGTGCTCTTGAGACAACAGTTGCTTACGTAAAAGAGAGAAAACAGTTTGGTCGTTCCATCGCTGCACAGCAGAACACACAGTTCCAGCTTGCGGATATGGCTACAAAAGTAGAAGCTGCAAAATCTCTTGTATATAAAGCTGCATTGAAAAAACAGGAATTTGCAGATGGAGCAAAAGTTTCTTACTCCGTAGAAGCTGCAATGGCTAAATTATATGCTGCCGAAGTTGCTATGGAAGTAACAACAAAAGCAGTTCAGTTGCATGGTGGTTATGGTTACATCAGAGAATATGATGTGGAACGTATGATGCGTGATGCTAAGATCACAGAGATTTACGAAGGAACATCAGAAGTTCAGCGTATGGTTATCTCTGGAAACTTGTTGAAATAAGGAGGTTCATATCGTGAAAATAGTAGTATGTATTAAACAGGTACCTGATACAAAAGGTGGAGTAAAATTTAATCCGGATGGTACACTTGACCGTGGTGCAATGCTTACAATTATGAACCCGGATGACAAAGCTGGTCTGGAAGCAGCACTTCGCATCAAAGAGCAGAATGGTGCAGAAGTTACCGTTCTTACCATGGGACTTCCAAAAGCAGAAGAAGTTCTTCGCGAAGCTATGGCTATGGGAGCTGACAATGGTATTCTTGTTACTGACAGAGTTTTGGGAGGAGCCGATACATGGGCTACTTCTACAACCATTGCCGGTGCACTTAGAAACATTGATTATGATTTGATCATTACAGGACGTCAGGCAATCGACGGTGATACCGCACAGGTAGGACCACAGATTTCTGAACATCTTGATATCCCTGTTATTTCATATGCAAAAGATATTAAGATCGAAGGCGATTCTGTTGTTGTAGAACGTTTGTATGACGACAGAACTCACGTACTGAAAGCAAAGATGCCATGTCTTATCACAGCTCTTTCTGAATTGAACGAGCCTCGTTATATGACACCAGGTGGAATCTTCGATGCTTATGACAAAGAGATTACCGTTTGGGGAAGAGCAGACCTTAAAGATGTAGATGATTCTGATCTTGGTTTGAAAGGATCTCCAACAAAAATCGCAAAAGCTTCGGATAAAGTACGTAAAGGCGCTGGAGAAAAAGTTACTCCTGAGGATGCAAATGCAGCAGCATCTTACATCGTTGAGAAGCTGTTGGAGAAACACGTAATCTAAGCGAAAACAAGGAGGATCCATAAAAATGAATTTAGAAGAATATAAAGGTGTATTTGTCTATGCACAGCAGGTAGACAATGAAATCAGCAGCATCGCACTTGAGCTGCTTGGAAAAGCAAATGAACTTGCAAAAGACCTTAATACAGATGTAACAGCTGTTTTAATCGGTTCCGGAGTAGCCGGACTGGTTGATACACTGGCTGAGTATGGTGCAGACAAGGTTATCGTTGTAGACGATCCTGAATTGAAAGATTACAGAACAGAGCCATATACGCATGCGCTTGCTTCCGTAATCAATGAGTACAAACCAGAGATCATGCTGGTAGGTGCTACTGCAATCGGCCGTGACCTTGGTCCTCGTGTTTCCGCACGTGTGAAAACAGGTTTGACCGCTGACTGTACGGTACTTGAGATTGGTAATTTCCCAATCAATGCTGTTCCGGGAAGAGAAGATCAGCAGAAGCACAATCAGCTTCTTATGACTCGTCCTGCATTTGGTGGAAATACGATCGCTACGATCGCATGTCCTGACAACCGCCCACAGATGGCTACCGTTCGTCCGGGTGTTATGCAGAAGATCGAGCCAAAGGCTGGTGCAAAAGCAGAAGTGATCAACTATAATCCCGGATTTACACCAAACAACAAATATGTTGAAATCCTTGATGTAGTAAAATCCGTTACTGACACAGTAGACATCATGGATGCAAAAATTCTTGTATCCGGTGGACGTGGTGTTGGTTCTAAGGAAAACTTCAAATTGTTGGAAGATCTCGCAGAGGTAATCGGCGGAACCGTAAGTTGTTCCCGTGCCGTTGTAGAGAATGAGTGGCTTCCTGTAGATCGTCAGGTAGGACAGACCGGTAAGACAGTACGTCCAAATGTATACTTCGCTATCGGTATTTCCGGAGCAATCCAGCATACCGCAGGTATGGAAGAATCTGACATCATCATTGCCATCAACAAAGATCCGGATGCACCAATCTTTGATGTAGCGGATTATGGTATTGTTGGAGATCTGAATAAGATTGTTCCTCTTTTGACAGAGCAGTTGAAAGCACAGATCAAGTAATAATAACGTATGATTTTTGGTTCTCCCACTGATTTTTCAATTGGTGGGAGAATTTTTTATAAGGGGAAACGGATGAAAAAAATAGGAATCGTAATATGTAATTATAATAAAAAAGACTATGTATTAAATTGTATCCAGAGTGTATTGGAATCCAAAAATCAGGATTTTGACCTGTATGTCGCAGACAATGCATCGACTGATGGTTCGGTAGAAGCAATCAAAAAAACGTATGGAGATGCCGTTACGGTTTTGGTTAATCCTGAAAATTTAGGGGGATCCGGTGGATTCAATCTTGGCATAAGGAAAATATTGGAAAATGGATACAAATATTTATGCTGTCTGGACAATGATATTTTGGTGGATGAAAATGCAATTGGCGCACTGGCAGACTATTTGGATGCGCATCCGGATACCGGCGTATGTGGTTCAATTGTTTATCATATGGATTATCCGGAATATGTACAGCAGTATGGATTGGATCTGGATTTTGAAAACTTTACGGCAATTACCCACTATGCAGATTATCTGGACGATGGAAACATTCCGGAGGTCAATGAATGCGACACGGTAGCAACCTGTAGTGTTATGCTGCGCACCCGTTTTATCAAAGAAAGCGATATCGGGATCATGCCGGAAGACAACTTTATTTACTGGGACGATATGGAATGGTGTTATCGTTTTCATCTTGCCGGCTATAAGGTGGTAACGATAAAAGACAGCGTCGTGCTGCACAAAATGGGGTCCAATGCAAAGCCGGTCAACACATTTATCAATTATTATATGTGGCGAAACCGGATTCATTTCTTTATGAAATATACACCGGAAGAAAAACTGGATCGTATGAGCTATTGTATACTAAGCAGTGTATTCGATGCAATGTATGAGAGCATGTACCGGGAAGAACACAATATTATGCAGACCATTTCTTATGCGTATTATGATGCCATCCGAGATGTGAGGGGAAAAGCCTCCGATGGGAAAATTATGGAAAATGATGCCAGTGACAGCCGGTTTCAGTCGTATCTCCAGACGAAAAAAACATATTATCTGAAGGCAGATACGGCAGAAGAAGAGCAGGACGCACAGGCGTTTATTGAGGCATTACAGACCGGATGCCGGCGTGTGGAGCAGGAATCGGATGCAGATGTTACCATTGTAGTTTGTCCGTATATCATGCGGTGCAAGCGGGAACAATATCATGGAAAAGATCAGATTGTTTTAGATACGTATAAAAATGTTATTTTGGATGAAAACGACTGGGAGGCTGTATCACAGTACGATTATGCAAAATCCTTGTTTATCTATATGAACCAGGGAGCTTTTTTAGAGGCGACAAAAGCATTACGTAAATGAGTAAAATTTGATACAATAGGAAAGTACACGATTTGATTAAATAATTGGAGAGAAACTATGAAACAATGTTATATGAGATTTCCGGGAGGAAAGAAAAAAGCATTTACCATCAGTTATGATGATAATATTACGCAGGATGAGCGCCTGATCAAAAAAATGGAACAATACCATATCAAGGGAACGTTCAATATCATTCCCGGCTGGTTTTCCAAGGAAGATGCGGTATTTCCGGAAGGAGAAACGTATATTAATGTAACAGAAAAAAAAGCAAAAGATTTGTATGATAATTCACTTGTTGAAGTGGCAAATCATGGATATGACCATCAAAAATCCACGACTGTTCCAACGATGCAGCTGATGGAAGATATTATCAAATGCCGCCGGGAACTGGAAAACATGTATGACAGAATCATTACCGGATATGCCTATCCGTATGGTTTATATAATGAAACGTTGATTCAGATATTAAAAAATGCCGGAATCAGTTATGCTCGTACGGTAGAGAGTACTTATAAATTTCATCTGCCGGAAGACTGGCTGATCCTTAATCCGACCTGTCACCATGCGGAACCGGAATTAATGGAACTGGCAGAGAAATTTTTGAATGATACGGTAGCAGATGATTCCTATCTGTTTTATGTTTGGGGACATACCTTTGAATTTGATGAGCAGGATAACTGGCATATTGTTGATGACTTGTTTGAAAAAGTGGCGAATAAAGAGGATGTCTGGTATGCAACAAATGGAGAAATTTGCAATTATCATCAAAAATATAAACAATTAATTTTTTCACAAGATGGCAAACGGATCTACAATCCAACAGATGCCACCATCTGGCTGGAGATAGATAATACAGTAATGTCTATCCGGTCGGGAGAGACCAAGAAACTGTAAAAAAATTACATATAACGAAAAGGTTATATCGATTATAGGAATTTCTAATTTGCCTTTTTCGAAAAACTGTGCTACACTATATGATAGTGAGATAAATAATGCTAGCAAGGTATTTTTGATAATCCTTTTTCATACTTTTTTCTGGTGGTACTATAGCGATATAGTGCCACTTACTTTTTTATAAAAAAATAACGATAGGAGGCAGGAAGAGGGGGAAGCGGTAAAAAAGGGAAATGCTTTTTTAAATAAAATGGAACAAAAATGGCAGGAGTATTTTCCGGGAAGTAAGGTGCCGGAATTTATTAATGCCAGTGTTTCGGGGACATTTTCTGCAAATGGCATGTTTGCGATGGTTTGACGGATCTTTTTGGAATCTTGAAAAACTGGAGGATCTTTCGTACGATGAAGATCAGGTGTTTACGGTAAAGAGATACTGTTCGGTCATTGTTGTTGAATATTTTCAGATTGCGCAGGAAAATGACTGTAAAGTGGAAATTTTGGTAGATGGAGAAGTGAAAGAATGTCTGGAACTGTATTGGGAGTTTGTTTGGAATAACCGACTGGTGCGAATGATCCTTTCCGAACAAAAAGCCGGCTGGCATACGATCGAAGTACGGCCAGCCGGTGGAAGACAAAATGATTGGGAACAATTAAAACAGTTTGATATCAAGCTCGGAATCGGTTGTCTGATCGAAGATGAATGTTAAGCAGTCAGCCAGATTCCTAATCCGATCAGTTTTTTCAGTTCGATAATATATTCTTTGGCAGCTTTTGTCAGGAAGTGGTGTTTGTTATAAGCGACAACAATCTCTTCCTGGAAAAGCTGGCTGGAACGTTTTGGTTCACGAATCCTATAATAATTTGGATGCTCTTTGAAATTTCCAAAACGGATCAGTGTATCCGGAATAAAACCGGCACCAAGATTGGAAGTAACCCAGTGGAATTTTGTCTCAATGTTGGAAGCCAGAAGAGTAACGTCCGGTTTCATATTGAGATTTTCAAAAATATTAGCGGAAACATCCTGATATTCGCTTTTGGAATCCAAAAGGATAAAAGGAAGTTTTTCGGCTTCCGCAGCACTGACTGCGCAGTCATCATACAATTTCTCGCTGTCTTGTAAAATATCCTCTACCGTCAGCACATTTTTCTCTTTTCCCTCATTCCATGGATTGGAAGGATTTACCGCAAGATAAAAAGTTTCCGTTGATAAACTTTCAGAAGTAAAAAACTGTGGCTGGAAAACATCATTTTCGATACAGATATCAATATCGCCATCCAGCAGATACTGTTTCAGAATTTCAATTGGTTCCGAAATGATGTTGATCGAAACGCCGGGATATTTTTCTTTAAAATAAGCAATGCTTTTTGGAAGCATACAGGCAGCACGAAACGGAGAAGTTCCGATTGTCAGTGTTCCAAATTGCAGATCATTGATCTCCGATACACGGTTTTGTAGTTCACGGTTTACATTTTCAATTTTTTTCGCAGCTTCATAATAAGCGATTCCTACAGGAGTCAATTTGATTGGCTGTGTTGTTCGGTCAAACAAAGGAGCTCCGATTGTATATTCCATATTTTTAACCAGCTGGCTGATCGATGGCTGTGTAACCACCAGTTTTTTAGCAGCAGCGGAAAAACTTCCCTCTTCTGTAATTGCGATGATGTACTGAATCTGTTGTGTCGTCATAAGTTTTAATCCTCTTTTTTATAATTATAGTATAATAACAGTATACAATATTTGGCTTCGATCTTCAACAATTTCTCGAAAGGAATTGAAAAAAAGAGTGAAAAAAGTTATAATGAAACAAAAAAGTATAGGAGTGTTACGAAAATGAAAAAATGGATCTGGTGCAGTCTGATCACAGCAGCTTTTCTGGGATTGATTTTCCATGCGGATGCGGGTCAGGCGGCAAAAAAATGCGCACCGCTTCAGGTGCAGGGAACGAAAATTGTAAATTCCAAAGGAAAAACCGTCAATCTGCGCGGCGTGAGTACGCACGGGATTGCCTGGTTTCCGCAGTATGTAAATAAAAAAGCCTTTCGGAGTTTCCAGAAAATGGGAGCCAATACCATACGTCTTGCGTTATACAGTGATCCGGGAGCTGGCTATCAGAAATCACTCTATAGTAAAGTAGAAGAGGGCGTAAAGGCAGCGACGGATCTTGGGATGTATGTGATTCTGGACTGGCATATTTTGTCCGATGGAAATCCAAAGACAAATCAGTCAAAAGCAAAAGAATTTTTTACTTACTTTTCAAAAAAATATGCGGCACAGACCAACGTGATCTATGAGATCTGCAATGAACCAAACGGAAATGTGACTTGGAAAAAAGATATCAAACCGTACGCGGAGTCCATGATCTCGCTGATCCGCCAGAACGATAAAGATGCGCTGATCATTGTCGGAACGCCAACGTGGTCGCAGGATGTAGATGTCGTGGCATACGATCCGATCCAGGGACAGACTAATATTTTGTATGCGCTTCATTTTTATGCAGCGACACATGGCGATGGCATCCGCAATAAATTGATTCAGGCACATAAGAAAAATCTGCCGGTGATCGTAAGCGAGTTTTCTATCTGCGATGCTTCGGGTAATGGTGCCATCAATAAGAAAGAGGCAAAGAAGTGGATGAGCCTTTTGAAGAAGTACAATATCGGAAGAGTGGCATGGAGTCTCTGTAACAAAAATGAGACGTCGGCCCTTTTGAAGCCATCGTGCAAAACAACAACGAATATTAAGAAAAGCCATTTGTCCAAAACCGGAAAATGGATCGTGAAGAACTGGTAATTTTATATTGTGAAATTGTACAAGTCATTGTATAATATAAGTAATAAAATTTATCATATAGGAGGGTATTTTAATTATGAGTATTCAGATTCAAAAAGTAACCGATGCATCTTTCAAAAAATATGGACGTGTTCTGACAGGCGAGTATGATGTAGATGCATTGATCGAGAAAATGCAGGAGATGCCTTGTCCGGATGACGAAGTTGTTTATGTGCCATCGGAAAGTGCCTTGGAGGCATTGCCGGTGATGAAAGATTTTACCGATAGTCTGTATGGCGGACTTCCAATCCAGATTGGATACTGCAATGGAAATAACCATCTTTTGAATGCGGTAGAATATCATCGTTCTTCCGAGATCAATGTGGCAGCAACCGATCTGATCCTTTTGATCGGAAGCGAGCAGGATATCGAGGAAGACGATACCTATGATACATCTAAGATTGAGGCATTTTTAGTACCAAAGGGAACGGTGATCGACGTATATGCGACGACACTTCACTATGCGCCTTGCAGCGTAGACGGTGCAAACTTCCGTTGTGTAGTCGTTCTTCCAAAAGATACGAACCTTGATCTTGTTGTAAAACCGGAAGGAGCAAAAGAAGACAAGCTTTTGGTAGCTCGCAACAAATGGCTGATCGCCCATCCGGATGCGAAGATCGAAGGTGCATTCAATGGTTTGAAAGGCGAAAATATCTCTGTAAAATAAGAAATAGAATAACAATTGCGATAGAAGCCGGATTTCTCCCAATGAGATGTCCGGCTTCTTTTATGAAAAGACCTGAAATTTTTTGAAAATATTTGCATTTAGGTATTGACAAACGCAAAACATATGAATATAATTAAATATGTAAATATGAATAAGCATTCATATGATAAAATTTTGAGAAAGGAGCAGAACTTATGAAACAGCAAGAAACAAATGGTGATTTCTTGGCAGTACATGCCGATGTGGTAAAACGGGTTTTAGACAAACAGCCGGCAGAAGAAGAATTGTACGATCTCGCAGAACTTTTTAAAGTATTTGGAGATTCGACCCGCATCCGTATCCTGCATGCACTGCTGGAAACCGAATTGTGCGTAGGTGATATGGCACAGATATTGAATCTGTCCCAGTCCGCAGTCAGCCACCAGCTCAAAATTTTGAAAGATGCAAAACTTGTTCGATTCCGGAGAGAAGGAAAGATCATCTTTTATGCATTGGATGAT
>ERZ779762.1570-NODE-1570-length-12439-cov-4.104490_pt1 | contig 12439 bp, 9 predicted proteins | sample MGYA00511887_ERZ779762 | MGnify/ENA primary metagenome ERZ779762 (study PRJEB29588, sample SAMEA2163052) | human gut metagenome | biome: human gut; feature: human-associated habitat; material: faeces | place: Denmark | collected 2008/2010 ...
TTTTTATCGTATAGAAACGAAGTTTCCTATACGATAGGAATTGCCGCTCAGTCCTCGAATTTACGGACTGAGCGGCATTTTTTTGACGTTAAGACAAATATTTTCTAAAAACATCCTGAAAACCAAATACACAGCTTCCAAATTTTCAGGAATCCGTTTGAAACAGTTCCCCATACCCAACCTGATACAGCTCTTTCAACGCATTCAGCTCGCTGATGCGGATGTTGTATTTGTTCTGCTCGATCTTTTTATAAATGTCAGTTGTCATGTACACACCCCGCTCACAGAGAAGCGCCGCCACCTGTGACTGGCTGTAACCGGCGTCCTGCCGGAGTTTTCTGAGATTCTGACCGATTCCAATTGGCTCCTGCTTTAATTTCATCGGTCACCGCCTTTTTCCTGTTGCACAAAAAAGTCATCAAACGAGTCCACCTCATAGACCTGTTTGAAGGCAAGTAATACACTGATGCGAATATTATGATGTCCGGATTCCATCTGCGAAATAATTTCACGGCTCATGGAGATTCCCATCAGTTCCAGCTGTGCTGCAGCCCGTTCCTGTGAATATCCGGCACGTTTTCGCAAAATGCGCAGATTCTCCCCGATCGAGACATCCTGAGATAGTTTGGTAGACATAGATTGCGGCTCCCGTCTGAAATACTGGAATAAAACCGTTCCAATTTTTAGTTTACAAATTTTCCGACGGAATATTGGAACGAAAACATTCCAATTTTGCCATTCTATTTTTCTAAAAATAAATTTGAAATTTTTTTACGAAAAAGCTTGCCAAGCAGAAGAAACTGTGTTATTATAACTTTCGTCGCTGAGATACATCGGCGAGAGGAAAAATGCGACAGTAGTACAGTTGGTAGTACGCCACCTTGCCAAGGTGGAGGTCGCGGGTTCGAGCCCCGTCTGTCGCTCTTCTAAAAAGCCAGTAAATAAGCGGTTTCCGAGGATTCGGAAGCCGCTTATTTTTCGCATTTTCCATCAGTAACAACGTTCCGAAAATCATATTCCATCTTTCCTCTCATTTCTGCGCACGCTTTTTGCGCATACCGAGTTTGCGTCAAGTGCACGCAGACACAAATCTCGTTCTTCCCCCTACATTGACAACTAACTATAGGAATGCTAGAATAATTTGGCATAAGGCATAATTGAATAAATGCGTAAGGTGTCAGACCATATGCGTCTGGTGAAAAGGGAAGCGGGTGCAAATCCTGCGCGAACTCGTCACCGTGATTCGCAAGCGACGGCTTATTACCACTGGGAGACCGGGAAGGGAGTCGAAGCGTCAGAGCGTTCAGTCGGGAGACCTGCCTTTCGCAGTACAGGAATGAAAAGTTACCGTTCACCCGCGACATTCGCAAAACCCGCGTCTTCGACGCTCTCCGCTGCTTCGCAGCTCATTTTTGCTTACAAAACGGTACGAGTGAACGGTAACAATGAAAATTCATGCCACGAGAAACTGGCAGTACGAAATCTGCAAAATCAGAAACACTTCTGGTTTTATTTTGTTGCGCTCCGAGATTCGAAGCTATGGCTCCGCGCTATAGAGTTGATTCAGCGATCCAACTTTGCACATTTCGCCTTTCTTCTCTTTTTTCAACGGCATCTGAACGAAAATTTCCCGTATCACTCATTTATCGCCATATTCACACACTGTTGGGACAAAATTTTATTGTCCTCTGATACCGGATTGCCCGACGCCCGTCGTTTCTGCAATCCGAACCCATTCCCAAGGAGGAACTTATGAAAAAGAAACTGATCGTACTGATGTTATCCATGTCAATGACTGCTGCGCTGGTTTCCGGATGTGGCTCTACAGCTGAAACCGCTGTGGAATCCACCGCCACTGAAACTGTGCAGGAAACTGCGACAGAAGCGGAAACCGCTGACGCAGAATCTGACCAGGAAGCCGCAGACAAAGTAGCCGCCCTGATCGACCAGATCTATGTTCAGGAAAGAAACGATAACACCGATGAACAGTGTGCCGAAGCAAAGGCAGCATGGGATGCACTGACGGATGCTCAGAAAGAACTGGTAGAAGGCGAAAACGCCGATCCCGATTATTTCGGCAGAGATACCGGCGACGCTTCCAAGGATGATCCCTTAAACGCAGATGAGATCGGGGAAAACGAACTGCTTGTTGTAAGCTTTGGTACTTCCTTTAACGACAGCCGTACAGAGGATATCGGCGGCATCGAAAAAGCACTGCAGAAAGCATATCCCGACTGGTCCGTAAGACGTGCATTTACTGCGCAGATCATCATCAACCATGTGCAGGCACGGGATGGTGAAAAAATCGATAATATGGATCAGGCACTGCAGCGTGCTGTTGATAACGGTGTAAAGAATCTGATCGTACAGCCTACTCATCTGATGCACGGCGCAGAATATGATGAGTTGAGCGAAGCGGTTGCAAGCTACAGCGACAAGTTTGAATCCGTATCCATCGCCGAGCCTCTTCTGGGTGAAGTGGGCTCTGCAGACGATTCCGTAAACAGTGATAAAGAAGCGGTTGCAAAGGCAGTTACAGCAGAGGCAGTAAAAACTGCAGGCTACGAAAGCCTTGACGCTGCAAAGGAAGACGGAACTGCTTTCGTATTCATGGGACACGGAACCTCTCATACCGCAAAAATCAGTTACAGCCAGATGCAGAACCAGATGAATGCCCTCGGATATGACAATGTATTCATCGGCACTGTAGAGGGCGAACCTGAAGATACTGCATGCGAAGCAGTGATCGAAAAGATTCAGGAAGCCGGCTACAAGAAAGTAATTCTCCGTCCTCTGATGGTTGTTGCCGGCGACCATGCAAACAATGATATGGCTGGCGACGATGATGACTCCTGGAAGAGCCAGTTCGAAGCCTCCGGCGTATTTGACAGCATTGAAACCCAGATCGCCGGTCTTGGACAGATCCCTGTCATCCAGGATTTATATGTTTCCCACACACACGCTGCTATGGAAGAGCTCGGCACATCGGCTGCATCCAACTCTGACACTACAGATGCTGTCCTGGAAGATGGAACCTATGAAGCAGAGTTCAAAACTGACAGCGGCATGTTCCATGTAAATGAAGCAAACGACGGAAAAGGTGTCCTGACTGTAAAAGATGGACAGATGTCCATTCACATCAGCCTGACCTCCAAAAACATCGTAAACCTGTTTGTCGGCAAGGCTGCTGACGCCAAAAAGGATGGTGCAGAGCTTTTACAGCCCACCACTGATACCGTAACCTACGATGACGGCACGACCGAAGAAGTAAACGGATTTGACGTTCCGGTAAAAGCGCTGGATAAAGACTTCGACCTCGCCCTGATCGGAACCAAGGGAAAATGGTACGATCATACCGTCAGCGTTACCAACCCGGTAAAGGTTGACTAAAACCCAAGCCTGCTCCGACAAAACACACTAAGTTTATACAAGCATTAGAATTCCCGTAAAGTGTGCATTCTAATGTCATGAATCCAAAAAGACCGCAGAACCCGTACAAACAATGTGCACGTTCTGCGGTCTTTTTTGTTTTCTATGAACCCTGTAGAGCGTTTTTTACAGTTCTACACAGCATGCGCCGTCCTTCAGCTCAGCCTCAAAGGTCTTTCCAAGGCAATGAACCTGTACGCGCTGATAATGCTTTTCATAGCCATCATGAACACAGGATACGGTCAGCTTTCCGTCTTTGAGTTCGCAGTGATACTGATTGTATACACCATCGCGGTATGCAAAGCTTTCGCCGTCGTCCTGGAAATGATCCCAGCTTCCTTCTCCGGGATACACCTCCAGCATCAGCACCTGATTGGTATCCTTCTCGCCCACGTAATTCTGCTTCGGCCATACCGGCAGCACTGCGCCTGCTTTTACATAGAGCGGGCAGGTATCCAGCGGAGCATCCCGCAGAATCCACTGTCCCTGATCGCCGGAAATCTTTTCACCTGTCCAGTAGTCATACCAGGTTCCTGCAGGCAGATAAACCATCTTCTTGCGATCGCCCTGGGTTACAACAGGCGCAGCGAGCAGATTCGGGCCTGCCAAAAATTCTGTATTGCACTCCTTTGCTACTTCATCCTTTTCATAATGAAGCACCAGGGAACGCATGATCGGCAGTCCGGTCTTCTCTCCGGTAAAGAACAGGTCATAATAATACGGGATCAGATGATATCGAAGCTGTGCTGCTTTCCGGTAAATATCCACGGTTTCCTGATCGAATCTCCAGGGCTCCTGATACCGTGTTCCGATTGCGGAATGATTTCGGAATAACGGAGAGAAGCATCCAACCTCTACCCAACGACACATCAGCTCTTTTGTACAATCCGAACCGAAACCGCCCACGTCTGTACCGACAAAGGACATTCCGCTCATACCAAGGTTACACAGCTGCGGGATCGCCATCTGCAGATGCGCCCAAATGCTGTGATTGTCGCCTGTCCATGCTGTGCTGTATTTCTGCGTGCCGGCATAGCAGGCTCTCGTGATGACAAACGGACGTCTGCCGTCCCGCTGCTTTAAGCCCTCGTAGGTTGCCTTTGCCATGTTATGACCATAAACGTTGTGCATTCTCGCGTGGTCGCTCTTTTCGTCCTCATCGGTAAACACCACGTCCTGAGGCAGCTCTCCACGGAAGCTTGCCGGCTCATTCATATCATTCCACACGCCGCGGACGCCTTTATCTACAAGGAACTGCTGATTTTCGCCCCACCAGTCGCGCACTTCTTTTTTACCAAAATCCGGATAAACCGCATCTCCCGGCCATACTGCATTGACATAGATCTCACCCTCCGGTGTCGTTGCAAAATAGCCGTTCTCCACGCCTTTGTCGTAAACAGAATATCCCTCTTCCAGCTTTACACCAGGATCAATGATGGTTATGATCTTGATGCCGTCCTTCGCCAGATCTGCGATCATCTTTTCCGGATCCGGATAACGTTCCTTATCCGGTGTCCAGGTAAATACCTTGTAGTGATCCATATAATCGATATCCAGATGAATGGCATCGCAGGGGATTCCGCACTCTCTCATGTGGGAAACAACATCCCGGATTTCTTCCTCAGACATATAGCTCCAGCGGCACTGATGATAGCCCAGGGTCCACTTCTGCGGAACCGGAACCGTACCTGTCAAATAAGTATAATTGCCAAGCACCTCCGGCATACTCTCGCCAGCGATCAGATAATAATCCAGATTGCCGTCTGCAGCGCCATACCAGTAATATTCCTCCGATTCCTTGCCCATATCAAAGCAGGATCTGTAGGTGTTATCATAGAACAGGCCAAACACTGCATTTTTATGTAAGGTAATAAAAAACGGGATGGATTTGTAGAGGGACTTGAAATTGTCCATCTGCGGAGCCGGATCATCCGTATTCCACATCACATATTCATAGCCGCGCTTGTCCATAAAGCCGGTCTTATCACCAAGTCCGTAAAAGGCTTCGTCACCCTCAAGCTGCTTGACAACCTCTACCGCTTCCGTGCGCTGCTCCTCTACACTGTGTCCCTCTGCTTCTTTTAATGCCTTCAGTTCATCACTCAGACCGGCGCAGATCTTTCTGCTGCCCCGGTAGTCCCGGCACAAAACGGTGCCGTCCGCCTTATAAAAATCGACCTTGAAATCATCGTAAATCCGTGCAGTCACTGCAACTGTGGAAATTTCTACGGCGCCGTCTGCTTCTGCCGCCGTAAAATCAACTGCAACAGACTTGTCTCCCTCAATGGCCTTAGAGCGATGCTCTTCACTCACCACTCCCGAAAATACATTGAAAATCTCCGGTGTGAGGATTTCCACGCGTCCTGTTCGTTTCTCAAACTGAAAAACGACACGATTCCCCTGCTTTTCCCAACTGCATAATTTTCCGAATTCCATCAGTCTTTTGCCTCCTTTACAGAACTGTCTTTTTTCTGCTTGGGTTCTGTTTCTGTCTCTTTTTCTTCTTCCGGATCCTTCGGTTTTTCATCCTCCTGCAGATCTTCCCACTTCACTCTGCCGTAGACAATATTCTGCTTGCGGATAGAATCTGCCAGCGCCTTTGTCAGGTCACTCTTTATCAGTCTCCAGCGCCAGTTCGTACCGAGCGTTGACGGGAAATTGATTCTTGCGCTGTTATCCAGTCCCAGATAGTCCTGAATTGGAATGATACAGGTATCCGCCACAGAAGCGATGGTGGTACGAACCAGCTCGGATGCCAAAACCTGTTTGCTCTCTGTAGGACGGTTTAAGTATGCCCGCACCATCTGAACCTCTTCCGGCTTAATGCTGGACAGCCAGCCCAGGATCGTCTCATTGTCATGGGTGCCAGTATAAGCTACGCAGTTATGCTCATAATTATGCGGCAGATAATCACCTGCGCCGCTGGAATCTCTGGAATCGAATGCAAATTCCAGAACCTTCATATTCGGATAGCCGCTTTCCTTTACCATTCTGCGGACAGTATCCGTCACATAGCCCAAATCCTCTGCGATAATAGGTTTTTCACCGAGACGTGCTTTAATCACCTGAAACAGCTCAATACCAGGACCTTTTTCCCAGTGACCATTCACCGCGGTTTTGTCCTTTGCAGGGATGGAGAAATATTCATCAAAGCCTCTGAAATGGTCGATTCTGACAACGTCATACAGTCTAAAGCACCAGGAGATTCGTGTTACCCACCAGTCATAGCCGGTATTTCTGTGATGATCCCAGCGATACAGCGGATTGCCCCACAGCTGTCCGTCTGCAGAAAATCCATCGGGAGGACAACCTGCAACTGCGGCGGGTTTTCTCTCCTGATCCAGCTGGAACATCTCAGGATGTGCCCAAACGTCCGCGCTGTCATATGCCACATAGATCGGAATGTCACCAATGATCTTCAGTCCCTTATCATTGGCATATTTTTTAAGTTTCTGCCACTGTGTAAAAAACAGATACTGAAGCCATACATAAAAGCCGATTTCTTTAGAATAGTTGGTCTTGTAATACCACATCGCATTATCCCAGCGATAGCGAATATCCTCTGCCCACTGATCCCAGCTGTTTCCGTCAAAAATATCCTTCACTGCCATGAACAGGCCATAGTCATCCAGCCACCAGGCATTTTCTGTCCAGAATGCTGTAAACTTCGGGTCAGGCTTCTCCAGGCTTCTCTCATATGCCAGCTTTAAAAGCGGCATTCTGTTTTCATACAGTTTTCCATAATCAATATCTCTGGCCGCTTTGCCGCAATCGCAGGCTTCTACCTCTTTTCTGGTCAGAAACCCGGCTTCCACCAGCTCCTCCAGATCAATAAAATACGGGTTGCCCGCATACGTAGAAAAGGACTGATACGGGGAGTCCCCATAGCTTGTCGGTCCCAGCGGCAGGATCTGCCAATACTGCTGTCCTGCCAGCTTCAAAAAATCCACCCATTCATATGCTTCCTTGGAAAAGCAGCCGATCCCGTGCGGAGACGGAAGACTGAATACCGGAAGCAGCACACCGCTTGTTCTCATACCTGTTCCCTCTTATCTTCCTAATATTGTAATAGACACCGGTTCTGCCCATACAGAACCTTCCAGCTCTTTTATCTGCTCTAATTTCGTGTCCTCTTTTATTTTAAACCGTGTTCCATCTGTAAGCAACTGCCACTTGCCCTCCAAGGCAAAATAATTTTCAGAAGGCTCCTGTTCCGGATCAGAGCCTTTCCCGCCCGGAAGTCGAAATTCCACAGCTTCCTTATTCGCGTTGTAAATAATAAACAGCTCCTGCCAGGGCGCAACGTTGTCTGTGAGGACGCTTTCTGCTGCAGCCTCCGGCTCAGCCCCTGTCCGGATGATAAAGGCTACGCAGCCTTCCGGTGCGTCCACAAAGGAGATCTGATCCAGCACCTCCAGGCTTCTCTGCCTCCATGCCGGAAAACTCTTTCGCAGCAGGATCAGACCGCGGTAAAACTCCGCCAAATCCCGGTATTCATGCATCCGGGTCCAGTCTAGCTGATTCACCTTCGCCGCGGAGCGATAGCTGTTGTCGTCACCGTATTTCGTACGCGCCGCTTCCTCTCCCGCCTGTAAAAACGTAATCCCCAGGCAGGTAAAATAAATTCCCGCGGCAAGACGGTTCTGCGCCAGCGCTGCTTCATTATATGCGCCAAAATCCGGCTCCATGCTGTCCGTCAGCGTATGCACCAGCTTGTCCCACAGCGTATAATTGTCATGGGCTGAGACATAGGAAACAGACTGGTGTGCAGACGATGGCTGATAACCGCCCATTCCGTCACAGAATCCCAGCACACTGGAACGAATCTGAGTCTCCAGTCCCTTTGCTCCGTTGACAAAGCCAGTCTCCTTGACTTCAAAAACACTGCCCTTAATGCTGTCCCGAATATCATCATTGAAAAATCCGATTCGGTCAGACAAAAGGGCTGCGTTGCATTTCAGCGCCTGCTCATAGCCTGGCTGAATCGCAGTCTTGCCTGCCGTCCACGGTTCGCCGTACATCAGAATTTCTTTTCCACCCGGCAGGCAATCCAGTGCCGCACGGATCTCATTCATTGTCTCCGTATCATGCAGTCCCATCAGATCGAACCGGAATCCATCCACATGATATTCCTTTACCCAGTAGCAAATACAGTCAATCATATATCTGCGATACATCCTTCTCTCACTTGCAGTATCGTTGCCGCATGCGGAGCCGTCTGAAAAGCTGCCGTCTGCCTCCTGTCTGTAAAAATAATACGGAACAGTTTTCTGGAAAACAGAGTCTATGCTGAATGTATGGTTATACACCACATCCATGATCACCCGGATTCCCGCGCGATGCAAGGCCTGGATCATTTCACGGCATTCCCGCACCCGTACTTCTCCATGATACGGATCGGTCGCATAGGAGCCTTCCGGTACAAAATAGTTCATCGGATCGTACCCCCAGTTATACTGGAGCTTCTTTCCGGTTTCATCTACCGAACCATAATCATACATCGGTAATATCTGGACATGAGTGACACCCAGCCATTTCAGCCAGCTCATGCACGTCGGGTTTCCTGTATTTCCATCCAGACAGGTATCCTTTTCTGAGAACGCTTTATATTTCCCTCGATTTTCTTCCGAAACACCGCTTTGGGGATCGTGGGAAAAATCGCCTACATGCACTTCCCAGACAACGGGTGCCGGAACCTTTGGCAGCTTCTCCTGATCCTTGTCCCAGCCCTCCGGCTCAGCTTTTTTCAGATCGATCACCATACTGCGCTGTCCATTTACTCCGGCGGCCTTTGCGTAAGGATCTGCAGTTTCCTGTGTCTGACCGTCCGCCGTTACCAGCCAGGTATAATAAACACCTGAAAGATCTCCGCTTTTATGCACACGGAAAACGCCTTTTTCTGTGCGTACCGCTTCTGTCCGGTCAAAGGGCTCTGCTGCACCCTCCTCTGCGCTTCCTGCCCGATACAGCAAAAGCTCTGCCCGCTCTGCCGTCGGGGCCCAGAGTGCAAAGTCTGTCCCCTGCGTCTGATAAACCGCCCCAAGGTCATCGCCCCCATATTCATAGGCTTCTTCAAATTCCTGCGAAGAAAACAGCTCTCGCCATTCCCCCGGTGTCCGTTTCTGTGTTACATTTTCCATTTTCCTGCTCCTCCTGATCAAAAGTCATTCTCTAAATACGCGGATAAAATAACCAGTTTATCCTTTTTATTGTAACAAAAAAAACGGAAGAACTGCAACTGCCCCGGCATGTTGAAATTCTTCCATTTCATATCAATTTTTTATGATTTTTACAAAATCAATCTTTTTCTGTCATTTTTCCGGAAAATCTGTTTTAGATCACCTTCGACAGAAACTCCTGCAGTCTCGCGTTTTTCGGATGATCGAAAAATTCTTCCGGCGTGTTTTCCTCTTTGATCCTGCCTTCATCCACAAACAGCACTCTCGTACCGACTTCCCGGGCAAAGCCCATCTCGTGGGTAACGACCACCATTGTCATACCCTCGTGGGCCAGATCCCGCATTACACTTAAAACCTCGCCAACCATCTCCGGATCAAGTGCGCTGGTAGGCTCATCAAACAGCATGACATCCGGATGCATGCACAGAGAGCGAACGATGGCGATTCGCTGTTTCTGACCGCCGGACAGCTGTGCCGGATAAGCGTTTGCTTTTTCTGCAAGGCCGACACGTGCCAGCAGCTCCATCGCTTCTTTTTCCGCTTCCGCCTTGGACTTTTTTAACACCTTGATCGGTGCCAGCGTCATGTTTTCCAGAATCGTCTTATTTGCGAACAGATTAAAATGCTGGAACACCATTCCGATTTTCTGACGATATTGATTCAAATTGCTTTTCGGATCTGTAATTTCTTTTCCTTCAAATAAAATCTCGCCCGAGGTCGGCATTTCCAGAAGGTTTAAGGAACGCAGAAAGGTCGATTTACCGGAGCCGGAGGGACCTACAATAACGACTACCTCACCCTGGCGGATCGTCGCATCAATATGATCCAGCACCTTCGTCGGTCCAAAGGACTTGCAGAGCTGTTTGATTTCAAACAGAACCTGTTTTTCCTGTCCGTTATCGCTCATTGACACGCATCCTCCTTTCCAGTCTGCTGATCAGAGCTGAAAGTACACTCACACTGACCAGATAAATCAGAGCTGCCGCAAACAACGGCATATAAGGCTCATAGGTCTGACTTCTGACGGTATTCGCACCGTGCGTAACATCCGTCAGTGCAATGTAACCGCAGATAGACGTCTCCTTTAACAGGGTAATGAACTCGTTGCCCAGGGCAGGCAGGACATTTTTAAATGCCTGGGGGATAATAATATACCACATCGTCTGCACATAGGTCAGTCCCAGGCTTCTGCCTGCTTCAAACTGCCCCTGATCCACGGACATGATACCGGAACGAATGATCTCCGCTACGTATGCGCCGGAGTTGATTCCGAAGGTCAGAATCGCAACCAGCCGCTTGCTGACATCCACAGAACCGAACACGATGTAATACATGATCAGCAGCTGGATCATTGCAGGGGTTCCGCGGATAACCGTCAGATACAGCTTACAAATCACATTCAGAATTTTAACCACCAGTGGAGGACGGTCCAGCTTATCTGCAGACGACCGCACCACTGCGATCAGCACGCCGATGACAACGCCCAGAATAACAGCGAAAAAGGAAACAACATAAGTTGTTCCCAATCCGTTGGTGAAGTACTTCCACCGATTATCGGTTATAAAGTTTGCAATAAATTTGAGTTTAAAATCTTCCATATTATAATTGCTTTCCGATTATCTCTTGTAATTACTTTGTTACAATGATCACCTGGCTTGCTGTTGCATAGGTATCTGTGAAGTCTACGCTCAGCTTACGCTCATCTGTTACCGTCATGCCTGCTGCACCGAAATCAGCCTTGCCGGAAACAACTGCATTGACGATTGCATCAAATTCCATGTCCTCGATCTTTAAGTCATAACCAAGCACGTCACAGACAGCCTGCGCGATATCAGGATCGATGCCGACAACCTTCTGATCCTCATAATACTCATAAGGCTCAAATGTTGCATTGGTTGCCATAACCAGTGTGCCGTTGGAACGGTCTACACCTTCCGGAGAGGTATAAGGATGCTGTCCTGCATCATCACCGATGTAGTTGTCTCTGATGGAATCCAGTGTTCCGTCATCCTTAAGCTCTTTCAGTGCGTCGTTGAATTCTTTGGTAAGATCTGTGTTGTCCTTGGAAATACAGATCGCATACTCCTCTTTATCAAATACGTTATCGATAAGCTTAAGGTCATCATTCTTATCAACGAACTTCTTGGCCGGCTCGCTGTCGATAACCACGCAGTCGATCTTGCCCTGTTTCAGAGCCATTACTGCATCGTTACCTTTATTATATCTCTCTACTGTTGCATCTTTGATATCTGTAGCGATGGTGTCACCGGTAGTTCCAAGCTGAACACCGATCTTCTTTCCGGTAAGATCATCTGCGCTCTTGATCTCATCTGCTGCAAAAACAGCGGATGTCATGGATACTGTCATAGCTGCCGCAAGTGCAAGTGCCATAAATTTTCTCTTCATTTTTTCTTCCTCCTGAATTCTCTTGTACATCGCGAAAGGGGCTGCTTCTTTCTCTTAATGCAGCAGCGCATTTCGCGATGTACAGCATAATTATGCATCTCCGTGCATATTGCTTTGTTTTATGATACCATGTTTCTGACAAAATGCAAGCACATAAAATCCATAAATCCGAAATTCCCCTTCTATTTTATGGGAATTCCATGGGGAAAATTCACTTTTCGATAACAATTATCCAGTATACTATACTATCAGAGACAGCAACTGGAAAAAACTGGCGTGTTTTTTCCATGCGGGTCTTGTGCTCCAACAGAAAAACCAAGTATAATATTCAGAAACAAGAGGAGGTTATCATTATGAAATTCACGAAAATGCACGGCATTGGAAACGATTATGTATATGTAAACTGTTTTGAGGAAACTGTGGAA
>ERZ779762.1583-NODE-1583-length-12312-cov-3.049360_pt1 | contig 12312 bp, 6 predicted proteins | sample MGYA00511887_ERZ779762 | MGnify/ENA primary metagenome ERZ779762 (study PRJEB29588, sample SAMEA2163052) | human gut metagenome | biome: human gut; feature: human-associated habitat; material: faeces | place: Denmark | collected 2008/2010 ...
AGCGACATAATTCCTCTCCGCCAAAGTGCGATCCTCGCGGAGCGTTTTTTATCGTATAGAAACGAAGTTTCCTATACGATAAAAAAGAGGCTGCCGCAGGTGCGACAACCTCTCAATTTTCGACAACAGAGTGTCCGCAGATCGTACATTCTGTTGTTTTTTATTTCTTTTCTCTGGATCAAAAGCTGAATCCTTATTTCGTCTTCAAAGCCTGAATCCGTTTGATCGCTTCTTTTGTATTTTCATGTGTTCCGAAGCCAGTCAGGCGGAAATACCCTTCGCCGCTTGCGCCGAATCCTGAGCCGGGCGTACCGACTACCTGTGCTTCATTTAAAAGCTTATCAAAGAACTCCCAGGAGGTCAGGTTGTCCGGGGTTTTTAACCAGACATAGGGAGAATTGACACCGCCAAAGGCCTGATAACCCGCTGCAATTAAGCCCTCGCGTATCTGGCGGGCATTTTCCATGTAGTAGGCAATCTGCTCCTTGATCTGCGCCTTTCCTGCCTCCGAATAAACCGCCTCACCTGCGCGCTGGACGATATAAGGCGCGCCGTTGTATTTCGTGCCGTGACGTCGAAGCCATAAGTCATTTAAGGACACACCATTGCTGACAAGTTCCTTGGGAACAACCGTGTAACCGAGACGCAGTCCGGTAAAGCCCGCGTTTTTGGAAAAGCTGCGCATCTCGATGGCACAGGTCTTTGCACCCTCACACTCATAGATGCTGTGTGGGATATTCTCTTCCGTGATATAGGCTTCATATGCCGCATCAAAAAGAATGACCGCATGAATTTCATTTGCATAATCGACCCATTTCTGCAGTGCTTCCTTTGTAATCGCCGCACCAGTCGGATTATTGGGAAAGCACAGGTAGATCAGATCCGGTGTCTTATCAGGAAGCTTCGGTGCAAAGCCGTTTTCCTGGGTACAGGGCATGTATACCAGTCCCTCATATGTGCCCAGCGCTTTGTCATATACACCGGTTCTGCCTGCCATGACATTCGTATCCACATAGACCGGATAAACCGGATCGCAGACCGCAACAAGATTATCGGTTCCAAAAATCTCCTGAATATTTCCGACATCACACTTTGCACCGTCCGATACAAAAATCTCATCCGGAGAAATCTCGCAGCCCCGTGCTGCAAAATCCTCTTTTGCAATCGCGTTTAATAAAAAATCATAGCCCCGCTCCGGTGCATAGCCATGAAAGCCTTCCTTTGTGCCCATCTCGGCAACCGCTTTCTGCAGCGCCTCGATAATCGCAGGTGCAAGCGGCAGCGTCACATCTCCGATCCCGAGACTGATGACTGTTTTGTCCGGATGCATGCTTTTGTAGGCAGCCACCTTTTTTGCTACTGTGGAAAAAAGATAGCTTCCCTGCAGTTTTAAGTAATTTTCATTGATTGTAAACATGTTCTTTTTCCTCATCCGTCATAAATCAGCAGCAGAATCATCTGCGCGGTTTCAACCATGTTCGTGCCGGAATCCATGCTGCTTTTCTGAATATAGCGGAACGCCTCCTGCTCTGTCATATGATTTCTTTCCATCAGCAACCATTTTGCATTGTTAATGTAGTTCTGTTCCTGTTCCGTTCTCTTTTTCGGCTGGCTTTTGCGCTTCTTTAACCGTCTGTCCAGCTGTGTCAGCATCATCTCCACAGTACTGGCAAGATCGTTTGGACGAATCGGATATGTCAATGTCACCATATCGTGCGGCGCACTTTCCAGTTCCGACGTAGAAGCAAGCAACAGCATATCAAAATAATCGGGCAGATATTCCGCCAGCTGTGTATAGTGCATGTCCCTGATCCGATAACTGCAGATCACGACACCGCTGTCTAGCTGGTGTACCTGTGAAAGCGCCATGGAAGCTGTTGTGCAGAGTGCAGCAGCCGTCAGTCCCCGTCGGGCGAGGATGTCTTTGATATGTTTTGCGTCCTCGAGCTTCGGCAAAACAATTATGATGCTGCTCATCCTGTCACTCCTTTAAGTGCGATACAGATATTTATCTACTTCCCATTCGGATACCTGGGACATGTACTCATTCCACTCAGCTTTTTTTGCTTCTACATAAAGATCCACGAACTCCTGTCCGAGAACCATTTTTACAAAAGAATCCTCTTCCATGAACGTAGCTGCTTCACGCAGCGTATCCGGCAGATGATCGATACCGGCTGCAGCCTTTTCTGCCTCCGTTCTGCTTGCAAACAGTCGTGCAGATTCCGCTCCGGGATCCAGATGCTTTGCGATTCCATCCAGCCCTGCGGCCATGCAGAGTGCAATCGTCAAATACGCATTTGCAGACGGATCGGGAAAACGCAGCTCGATCCTGGTATCCTCTCCCCGCATAAAGGGAATCCGAAGCAGGGTATTATGGTTTTTGGTTGTCCAGATGATATCTCTTGGCGCGTCACAGCCGGAGGTCAGACGCTTATAGGAGTTGACCAGAGGGTTCGTCACAGCACACATACCTTTGACATGAGCCATAATACCGCCCATGAACCATTTTGCTTCCTGACTTAAACCATCCTCCGCTTCCGAATCGCTGAAGATATTTTTTCCGTCCTGAAACAGAGAAATATTGATATGCATGCCGGACCCTGCCGTACCAGCCTTTGGCTTCGGCATAAAAGTCGCATAAAGACCGAACCGCTTTGCAATGGAACGCACTGCCGTCTTGAACGTCACAATCCGATCCGCGGTTTCCATCGCACCCGCATATCGGAAGTCAATTTCATGCTGTCCGGGCGCTTTTTCATGATGGGAGGATTCGATTTCAAACCCCATATCCTCCAGCGTCATCACCATATCACGACGGGCGTTTTCTCCCAGATCCAGCGGGCTGATATCCATATATCCGGCCTTTTCATGGGTTACGGTTGTCGGCACGCCGTTTTCATCCTCGTGGAACAGGAAAAATTCACATTCCGGATCAATCTGAAACGTATATCCTTCCTTTTCGGCCTTTTCCATCGTCTTTTTCAGGATTTCTCTCGGGCTGACCGCAAGCGGTGTTCCATCTGCCCTGCAGACATCACACAAAAGTCTTGCAACTTTTCCCTGCTGCGGTCTCCATGGCAGGATTACAAAGGTATCCAAATCCGGGCACAGATACATATCCTCTTCCCCGGTTCTCAATTCTCCGTACATGCAGGAACCATCAATCAAATAGCGGTTGTCTTTCATATACTGCAGCTGGGTAGCGGTCACGGCAACGTTTTTTAGCGTGCCGAACATGTCTGTAAACTGCAGACGAATGAATTCAACGTCTTCATTCTCTACCATTTGCAGAATTTCTTCTCTGGTTTTCATGCTTCTCTCTCCTCTTTAGCGGACACTCTGTCCGCCTGTTCCCTGAATTGCTGTTGTGAATTTTCGAATGCTTCGGCGGGTCTCCAGCCCAAAAGCCTTCTTCGTGCAAGCACGGTCGGCTTTTGGGCTGGAGATCCGGTGTGGTGTCACTCGTAGGTGTATCCCATCAACGACTTATCCACTTCCTTTGCGGCTTCCCTGCCTTCGGCAATCGCCCATACGACCAGTGACTGACCTCTGTGCATATCTCCCGCAGTGAAAATCTTCTCTTTTCCGGTGCGGTAAGAGCCGTTTACGGTTTCCACATTGGTTCTCGCATTTAATTTTACACCAAAACTCTCTGCAACGTAACCCTCACTGCCTAAAAATCCGGCTGCAATCAGCACCAGATCCACCGGAATTTCCTTCTGTGTGCCCTCGATGGGAACCATCGAAAGCCGTCCGGTCTTTTCATCCTTCTTCGGCTCAAGGCTTACCAGCACCGCACTGCATACGGTTCCGTCTTTTTTCTTTTTAAATTCTGTTACGGTTGTCTGGTAAATTCTCGGATCATGGCCAAATACATCGATTGCTTCTTCCTGACCGTAATCGGTCTTTAAGACCTTCGGCCATTCCGGCCAGGGATTGGATGCTGCCCGACACTCCGGCGCTTTCGGCATCATCTCCAGCTGTGTCACGCTTGCCGCACCCAGCCGAATTGAAGTTCCGACACAGTCATTTCCGGTATCTCCGCCGCCAATTACCAGCACATTTTTTCCTTTTGCCAGCTCATAGGGCACTTTTTCAAAATTCGTATCCAGGAGCTGCTTTGTTACGGTTCCCAGAAAATCCACCGCAAACCAGATGCCTTTTGCATCCCTGCCGGGCACATGGATATCTCTTGGATGGGAGGCCCCGCCGCAAAGAATCACGCGGTCGTATTCTTTTTCCAGCTCCTTGCCGGAAATATCTTTTCCAACATCTGCGTTGCAGATAAACTTGATGCCGGCAGCCTTCATGACTTCGATCCTTCTGTCGATGATGCTCTTGTCCAGCTTCATATTCGGAATGCCGTAGCGCAGCAGACCGCCGACTCTGTCATGACGTTCATAGACCGTTACGCTGTGTCCGCGTTTGTTCAGGTTCCAGGCTGCAGACAATCCGGCCGGACCGCTGCCGATGACCGCGACCTTCTTACCGGTGCGTACCTTTGGTTCTTCGCCTTTTACCAAACCATTCGCGTAAGCATATTCAATGACCGCACGTTCATTTTCCTTCGTGGAAACCGGTTTTGCGTGCAGCCCGCAGGTACAGGCCGCCTCGCACAGCGCGGGGCAGACCCTGGAAGTAAATTCCGGGAAGCAGTGAGTCTTTGACAAACGGACATAAGCCTGTTCCCAATTGCCGTGCCAGACCAGATCGTTGACCTCCGGCACCAGATTATGCAGCGGGCATCCCGAAGCCATTCCGGCAATCATTGTACCCGCCTGGCAGAAGGGAACGCCGCATTCCATGCAGCGCGCTCCCTGCAGACGCTGCTCCTCTTCCGGCAGCTGTCCGTGAAATTCCTTAAAATTTTTGATTCTTTCCTTTGGAGCCGTCACCGGTCCGTCTTTACGCTCATATTCCAAAAAACCTGTAGGTTTCCCCATGACTGTTTCCTCCCGTTACGCTCTGCTGCCGACACTCGCATAGAATGCCTCAATCTGCGCTTCCTGGCGGCTCATGCCCTGTTCCTCAAACTGGGAGGACAGCTGCAGCATCCGCTTGTAATCTCCAGGAATAATCTTTTTGAACTTCGGCAGATACTCTTTAAAGTGATCCAGTACCTCCTGTCCCTTTTGGGAACCGGTATTGCGCACATGCGCCTCGATCATGGCACGGAGCTCCTCCTGGTCAAACTTGGTCTCCACCTTCTCCATGAGTACCATTTCCTTGTTCAGGTTTTTATACAGGCAGCTTTCTTCATCCAGTACATAAGCGATGCCGCCGCTCATACCTGCCGCAAAGTTTTTGCCGGTAGGTCCCAGTACAACCACATGACCACCAGTCATATACTCGCAGCCATGCTCTCCGACGCCTTCTACAACAGCAGTTGCACCGGAATTGCGGACACAGAACCGTTCTCCTGCCACACCTGCGATATAAGCTTCCCCGCTTGTTGCGCCGTAAAGGGCAACGTTGCCGATAATAATATTTTCTTCCGGTTTAAATTTCGCTTTTTCCTGTGCAAAGACTGCCAGCTTGCCGCCGGAAAGTCCCTTGCCGAAATAGTCATTGCTGTCACCGCACAGGGATAAGGTCAGACCTTTTGGCAAAAATGCACCAAAGCTCTGTCCGCCTGCGCCTTCACAGTGAATCGTGATGGTATCCTCGGGCAGTCCTTCCGGATGCTGTCTTGTGATTTCTGCGCCCAGAAGTGTGCCGAAGGTACGGTCGGTATTGGTCAGCTTCACGCTGCAGGAAATTTCTGTTCCGTCCGCAATGGCTGCCTTTACTTCTTTCTTCTTTAATAAAACGGATTCATCCTTTGTCTTTTCCAGTTTGAAATCGTATGCGCATGCAGGATCGAAAACACTGACCTTTCTCTCCGCCTTTGCGCCCTCGTACAGGATTTTGCTCAAATCGATCGTCGCTTTTCTTCCGGTCAGACCATCCTTTTTCTTTAACAGATCGGTACGCCCTACCATCTCATCTACAGTTCTGACGCCAAGCTTTGCCATGTACTCCCGCAGCTGCTGCGCGATAAAGGTCATGAAGTTAATGACGTATTCCGGTTTTCCGATAAAGCGCTTGCGCAGCTCCGGATTCTGGGTTGCGATACCCATCGGACAGGTGTCCAGGTTGCAGACACGCATCATGACACAGCCAAGGGTTACCAGCGGAGCAGTTGCAAAGCCGAATTCCTCTGCTCCCAGAAGCGCTGCCATCGCAACATCCCTGCCGCTCATGAGCTTACCGTCTGTCTCGATGACAACGCGGTTTCTCAGACCATTCTGCAATAGAGTCTGATGGGTTTCTGCCAGTCCCAGCTCCCACGGAAGTCCTGCATTATGGATGGAGCTGATGGGCGCAGCACCGGTACCGCCGTCATAACCAGAAATCAGGATTACCTGTGCACCTGCTTTTGCAACACCGGCTGCAACGGTTCCGACACCGGCTTCCGAAACTAATTTTACGGAAATTCGTGCATATTTATTCGCATTTTTCAAGTCGTAAATTAACTGTGCCAGATCCTCGATGGAATAAATATCATGATGAGGCGGAGGAGAAATCAGGCTCACACCGGGTGTGGAATGTCTTGTCTTTGCAATCCAGGGATACACCTTCTTGGCAGGAAGATGTCCGCCCTCGCCGGGTTTTGCACCCTGAGCCATTTTGATCTGAATCTCTCTTGCACTGACCAGATACCGGCTCGTTACGCCGAAACGTCCGCTTGCCACCTGCTTGATTGCAGAGCTTCTGTCATGATCGGTTCCTGCGGATTCCAGACGCTCATCGCTCTCGCCGCCTTCACCGCTGTTGGATTTGCCGTGTAGTTTATTCATGGCGATCGCCAGCGCTTCATGCGCTTCCTCGGAAATCGAACCGTAAGACATCGCACCGGTCTTAAACCGCTTTACGATGGACTCTACGCTCTCTACTTCTTCAATCGGAACACCAGTCTCCGGGAAGTTGAAGTCCATCAGGCTGCGCAGATAACCGGTTTCCTCTTTATCCACCATCTTTGTATATTCGCAGAACTTTTCGTAGCTGCCATCCCTTGTTGCCTGCTGCAGCATATGGATCGTCTGGGGATTGTAACGGTGTTCCTCGCCCTGGCTGCGCATCTTATGTCTGCCCATGGAGGACAACGTCAGGTCTGTTGCCAGTCCCAGCGGATCAAATGCCTTGGAATGCTGCGCATCCGTCTGCGCTGCGATATCCTTTAAGGTAATACCGCCGATCCTGCTGACGGTTCCGGTAAAGTACGCATCGATGACCTCCTGCGAAATGCCGATCGCCTCGAAAATCTGGCTGCCCTGATAGGACTGAATCGTGGAAATGCCCATCTTGGACGCAATCTTTACGATGCCCTGCAAAATTGCATGGTCATAATCTTCTACTGCCGCATAATAATCTTTGTTCAGCAGACCGTCTTCTACCAGTTCTGCGATGGTGGAATGGGCCAGATACGGGTTGACCGCGCACGCACCGTAGCCTAACAGCGCCGCAAAATCGTGCACCTCCCTCGGCTCGCCGGATTCCAGGATAATGGACAGTGCCGTACATTTTTTCGTCTTGACCAGATGCTTGTGTACGGCGGAAACTGCCAGCAGCGACGGGATTGCAACATGGTTTTCATCCACACCGCGGTCGGAAAGAATCAGGATATTCGCACCCTCCCGGTACGCCTTATCCACCTGTACGAACAGATGCTCCAGCACGCGATCCATCGGTGTGCTCTTATAGAAAATGATCGGCACACAGACAACCTTAAAGCCGGGCTTTTTCATCGTGCGGATCTTCAACAGGTCGAGGTCTGTCAGGATCGGATTATTGATCTTCAGTACCTGACAGTTTTCCGGCTTCTCTTCCAGAAGATTTCCGTTCTTGCCGGCATATACGGTTGTGGAAGTGACGATTTTTTCCCGGACCGCATCGATCGGAGGGTTCGTTACCTGCGCGAACAGCTGCTTGAAATAATAAAACAACGGCTGATATTCTTTGGAAAGGACAGCCAGCGGTGTATCCACACCCATCGCGCCGATCCGTTCGGTTCCGTTTAACGCCATCGAGCAGATACCCTCCCGGTATTCCTCGTAGGTGTAACCAAACGCTTTCTGCAGACGCGCCCGTTCTTCTTTATTATAAGAAGGAATCCTTTCATTCGGGATTTTTAACTCATGCAGCGTAACCAGATTGGAATCCAGCCATTCGCCGTAAGGCTCCCGCTTCGCGTAGGTCTCCTTGATTTCTTCGTCTGTTAAAACTTCGCCCTTTACAGTATCCACCAGCAGCATTTTACCGGGATGCAGTCGCTCTTTTTTCAAAATATGCTCTGCGGGAATTTCCAGGACACCGACTTCAGAAGAAAGGATCAGTCTGTCATCGTCTGTAATATAATATCTGGAGGGACGCAGACCGTTTCTGTCCAGAACAGCGCCCATCAGGTCGCCGTCCGAAAACAGGATGGAAGCAGGTCCATCCCAGGGCTCCATCATTGTCGCATAGTACTGATAGAAATCGCGTCCCTCCTGGGAAATCGTATCATTGTGGGCCCAGGGCTCCGGGATTGTAATCATGACCGCAAGCGGCAGCTCCATTCCGCTCATTACCAGAAATTCCAGTGTATTGTCCAGCATTGCGGAGTCCGATCCATTTATATTGACTACAGGAAGTACCTTCGTTAAATCATCTGCCGAGAACCGCGGTGCACACATTGTTTCCTCCCGCGCCAGCATCTTATCCGCATTGCCCTTGATCGTATTGATCTCACCGTTATGCACAATAAACCGGTTCGGATGTGCACGCTCCCAGCTGGGATTCGTATTGGTCGAAAATCTGGAATGGACAATTGCAATCGCGGAATCATATTCTGCATCCTGCAGGTCCTTAAAGAAGGTTCTCAGCTGTCCCACCAGAAACATACCCTTATACACGATGGTCCGGCTCGATAAGGACGGCACATAGGTATTATCGTTACTCTGCTCAAATACGCGGCGTACCACATAGAGCTTTCTGTCAAAGTCCAGCCCTGCTGCAATATTTTCCGGCTTTTTGACAAAGCCCTGGCAAATGACAGGCATACATTCTCTTGCCTTATGTCCCAGCACCTCCGGTGCAGTCGGCACTTCTCTCCAGCCTAAAAACTTCATGCCTTCTTTTTCTACAATAATCTCAAACATCTTCTTCGCCTGGCTGCGCTTTAACTCGTTCTGCGGGAAAAAGAACATGCCGATTCCGTATTCTCTTTCGCCGCCGAGTTCGATGCCGATTTCCTGACATACTCTGGAAAAAAAGCGATGGGAAATCTGAGTCAGAATTCCGACGCCGTCTCCGGTTTTTCCCTCCGCGTCCTTTCCGGCACGGTGTTCTAGCTGTTCTACAATTTTTAACGCATCTGCAACAATCTGGTGGTCTTTTCTGCCTTTGATATTAACCACCGCTCCGATGCCGCAGTTATCATGTTCAAAGCTCTGGCTGTAAAGTCCCTGCTGTACCTGATTTTCTCCCATGGTAGTCCTCCTTATTTAAACGGCGCTGCTGCCTGCCGCTTCATATGCTACTGCCGCTTTTACAAAGCCCTCAAACAGCGGGTGCGGCAGGTTCGGTCTGGATTTGAATTCCGGGTGTGCCTGTGTTGCAACGAAGAACGGATGCTCTTTTAATTCGATCATCTCCACGATTCTTCCGTCCGGAGACAGTCCGGAAAGTACCATGCCGTTTTTCGTCAGCACTTCCCGGTAATCATTGTTGACTTCATATCTGTGGCGGTGACGTTCGGAAATCTCTGTCTTTCCATACAGCTTATGGGCCAGTGTTTCCGGCTGCAGGACACAGGGATATGCGCCCAGTCTTAAAGTACCGCCAAGATTGGTAATTCCGTTTTGTTCCGGCATCAGTGCGATGACCGGATCAGGCGTTTCGGGGTCGAGCTCAATGCTCGCTGCTTTGGAAAGTCCTGCTACGTTTCTTGCAAATTCAACTATCGCAAGCTGCATACCAAGACACAATCCAAGATACGGAATTTTGTTGCGTCTTGCATAACCGATTGCAAGAATCTTTCCTTCCGTTCCTCTCTGTCCGAATCCGCCCGGTACCAAAATGCCGTCCACATCGTGCAGATATTCCTCCAGATTTTCCGGTGTCAGCTCTTCTGCATCGATCCAACGAATGTTGACCTGTGCGCGGTTTGCGATGCCGCCGTGCTTTAAGGCTTCCGCTACGCTCAAATAAGCATCATGCAGAGCTACATATTTGCCAACCAGCGCGATGGTGACAGAACTGGTTGGATGATGCAGATCCTCCAGCATCTTTTTCCAGTCTTCCAGATTCGGCTCCGGGCAGGGCAGATTCAAACATTCACAGACCGCCTGAGCCAAATGCTCTTCTTCCATCATTATCGGCACTTCATAAAGGGACGGTGCATCCAGATTCTGCAAAACATGTTCCTTTTTCACGTTACAGAATAATCCGATCTTTTCTTTCATTTTTTCATCAATCGGATAATCCGAACGGCAAACCAGGATATCCGGCCAGATCCCCATACTCTGCAGCTGCTTGACGCTCATCTGGGTCGGCTTTGTTTTCATTTCACCGGATGCCTTTAAATATGGAATCAATGTAACCTGAATCAGGATGGCATTTTCCCGTCCCATCTCGTGCTGAAACTGACGGATCGCTTCCAAAAACGGCTGGCTTTCGATATCGCCGACTGTACCGCCGACTTCTATAATAGAAATGGTATCTTCCTCCGGGGACTTCTCCCGGTAAAATTTCGATTTGATTTCGTTTGTAATATGAGGAATGACCTGTACGGTACCGCCGCCGTAATCTCCATGACGTTCCTTGTGCAGAACCGACCAGTAAATTTTACCCGTTGTAACGTTGGAATTCTGATCCAGGCTTTCATCGATAAACCGTTCGTAATGTCCCAGATCCAGGTCTGTCTCCGTGCCATCATCTGTTACAAATACCTCTCCGTGCTGGATCGGATTCATCGTACCGGGATCCACATTGATATAGGGATCCAGCTTCTGCATGGTTACATGATATCCTCTCGCTTTGAGCAGCCGTCCCAACGAAGCTGCGGTAATTCCTTTTCCAAGACCGGACACAACGCCGCCGGTCACAAATACATATTTTACGCCCATGCTCTCCTCCTTGCTGCCCTGCAACAGCATTTCCTACTGTCAGTGTGCCGTTCATAAAAATACTTTGTTATCCATAAAAGAATGTGCCTCTTTCTGTAACATGGAACCCATGTTACACACAAAAGAATGTGCTTTGGCACATTCTTTCTTTTATGCGGCGCTTTATTATGATCGATAGAAAGGGTTACAAAGGAATTGTATGGCAAAAGAAAAAGTGATTTATTATTGTCAGTCCTGTGGGGCAGAATCGAGCAAATGGATGGGACAGTGTCCCGGTTGTCACCAGTGGAATACGATGACAGAGGAGAAGGTAAGTCCGATGTCTAAAGGGACTGGAAAGAGAGGAGATAATCTGCCTCGTCAGGAGCTTACAGGATTATTTGAAGTATCTATGGAAGAGGAAGATCGGTCAAGCTCCGGAATTCCAGAACTTGACCGGGTTCTTGGTGGGGGAATTGTAAAGGGGTCGCTTACGTTAGTAGGTGGTGATCCGGGAATTGGAAAGTCTACTCTACTCCTGCAGATTTGCCGTTATCAGGCAAACAGTGGGAAAAAGGTTGTTTATGTTTCAGGAGAGGAATCTTTAAAACAAATTAAGATGCGTGCACAGAGGCTTGGCGGATTTAAGCAAAATGTTTTTCTTCTTTGCGAGACAGATATTAATGCGGCGGCAGAAGCGGTAAGAGAAGCAAAACCGGATATGGTTGTAGTGGATTCTGTACAGACAATGTACAGCGAAGAAATTACTTCTGCAGCGCAAAAAATTACTGTTACCGGTCGTAAGATTCTTGACGACGTGACATGGCTGATTGGGCCGTAGAAGGAATCGCTGTATTTTTAGTTGGTCATGTTACAAAAGAAGGTGTCGTTGCCGGACCGAAAACATTGGAGCATATGGTGGACACCGTTCTTTATTTCGAGGGGGACCAGACGGCAATTTACCGAATCCTTCGAGGCGTAAAGAATCGTTTTGGCTCGACGAATGAGATTGGTGTATTTGAGATGAAAGAGCAGGGACTCGTCGAAGTGGAGAATCCATCCAAAGTAATGCTTGATGGCAGACCGACGGATGCGTCAGGTTCCGTGGTTGTCTGTTCAATGGAGGGAACTAGACCACTGTTAATCGAGATTCAGGCATTAGTCTCTCCGACAAGTTTTAATA